>Ga0129299_1000246_pt1 | contig 32958 bp, 14 predicted proteins | sample ConPoolayeCmetaG_FD_94477 | JGI IMG/M metagenome (GOLD analysis project Ga0129299, IMG submission 94477) | Hot spring microbial mat communities from California, USA to study Microbial Dark Matter (Phase II) - Cone Pool mat layer C metaG ...
CTCTTACCCTAGATGCACCCCAGTAAAGGAAGAAAGGGTTACCCCAGACCGTTCTTCAGCCGCACGGATGTTGCCCGACTCGGCATAAGCGGAGAGGAACGCGCCGCCCTCCGCCGCTCCCATTCGACAAAATGCCGTCTGGAGAAGCGCCTCTCGCCACGAGAACCATTCTACCGGCATCCGAGGCATTACCTTCCTCACGCCACGCATTACTGTCGAACGGAACTGTTCGTATTCTCTTTTCGCCATAAGCGAATGACTGTGAAACGGTGTTCCTGGCTTGGGGCAGAAAGGAGTCACACTCAAAGACACCGGGACAGTAAGGCGTTGTTGTGTAAGAAAGGCAAAAAAGGAAACGATCGCCTCCGCTTCCGATTCACTGTCACTTCCAGGCAATCCCGCCATGAGGTAAAGTTTTACCTTAAAACGATGTTTCTTCGCCAATTCGAATGCAGTACATATCTGCTCGTCGGAAATCGGCTTGCCAATGTGTCTCCGAGTCTGGAAAATCAGACTTTCGGGCGCGATAGTTATCGTCTTTATCCCAGCCGTTGCGAGACGCGCCGCTCGTTCCGCCGTTAGACCATCAATGCGGACGGACGAGAGTGACACACTACGTCCAGCAACGACAGCACGTTCAAGGAGGTCTTCAAAATAAGAAACTGCTTCAACGCCGGTACCTAGAAAGGCAACATTTTCTCCCCGTGCAAAAGACTCTTCGACAGCACGAACGATACGGTGGTAGTCAGCCTCTCGCTCAGCACCATACAAATGGCGTGCAGCACAAAATCGGCACGTTCCAGGACACCCCCGGTTGAGTTCGAAAATGCTGTGTCCGCTGAATTCGTTCCCGAATCCCACAAGATCGGGATGCGTACACACCGCAAAAGAACCAGGATGCGCACGAACAACCAGATGCTTTCGGTGTGCCGAAGCGGCGTATGGCAAGCCAGAAAGGTATGCTACTGCCGTCGTCAGATCATCAAGTGCCATAGTAAGGTCGTGATACATCGCCTCCGCCTCGCCGCAGAGAACGACATCACATATCTCAAGTAAAGGTTTCGGATGGAGAGATGGCGCCATACCTCCGGCAATCAGCAGAGGAAACTGAGAGAGAGGACGTTCTCTTCTCAGCACAGGAATCCCGTGTTTCCTTAGATACTTCACAAGAGTCAGGTAGGTAGGTTCATAGGAAAGACCGATAAAAATCACTGCATATTCGCGAGGTCTCCGCCGATCAAAGAGCGAGAAGTCTTCGCCATCAAACAAAAGATCGAGATGGTGATTCGCGCGAAAAGCACTGAAAAAGTAGTGTGGAGCAAGGTTCGAGAGAGCGACATGGCGCTCGGCGGGGAAAAAATAGGCAACACGCGGGGAGATCACCGGTGCTCGTTGCCTTTTTTGTTGACCATTGCTGTTGAGGTCGCTGTGCTCTGGGATGTCTCGACCTTCTTAGCAGTCATCTCCTTTTGCTTGGCAGCGAGATAATAGTCGTCAGCCGCTGGAGCAGGTGGTGCCACGGAAGGTGCATGTCCACCGGCACCGATATTCCGCCCTCCTTCCTTTGCCTTCTGCTGGCGCATCATTTGTCTCATAATGGTAGGGACATGAGGGTCATCCGGGTCGGCATTGATATTGTCAGGTAGCCGATAGACAATCTTCTCATCAAAGTCAAGGGTCGCTCTCTGCATTTTATGTTCACTCCGCGCCTCGGCAATCGATGTAGAGATGGGGACAGGTATGTGAGGCTCAGCGTTTCCACGGGAGACTCCCTGCGCTGACATCGGTTCTGCCACCTTCGTTTCGTGAGGAAGTACATCTCTTGATGAAGAAGAGACCTCAAAAAGAGGAACCTGAGATTCAGGAGCGATAGTGAGTGATGTTCCTTTCTTCGCGACGTTGCTCATGCCGGTAGCAGGAAGAGGAGAAGCACTGTCGCTACGAGTAGCCTCAACAATGAGAAAGGCGTGAACCTTATCAGCATTTTTATTTTTTCCAATCCCCCACTTGAACAACGCATCCTCATCCAGATGCTGAAAGACATGCTGGCATGCCGCCTGAAAATCTCGCATTGGCACTTCCATACCACCGACGTAAAAGAGGGCACGCCGTGCACCCGTAATGTCGGCATCAGAAAGGAGGGGATTCTCAAGCGCTTCGCGCACCGCGTTGAGGACAGCGTTTTCTCCGGCGGCTTCCCCTACACCGATAACGGCATCTCCCATTCCCATCATTGCTGCACGCACATCGGCGAAATCAACGTGGATAATGGCATCACTCGTGGTGAGATCGGTCAACGAGCGAACCGCATGGATAAGGATATCATCGGAACGCCGGAATGCTTCCTCACAAGATAGGTGCTCGTCCGCGAGAGCAAGAAGTTTCTCGTTGGAGATAACAACAATAGTGTCCGCGTTCTCGCGCAGCCGCTTGATTCCTTCTTGAGACACAGTCATCTTCCTCCGGCCTTCAAACAAAAAAGGAGTCGTCACCATCGCAACTGTCAGAATGCCTGCGCTTCGCGCAATCTCAGCAATGACCGGCGCTGCGCCGGTACCAGTCCCTCCTCCCATTCCTGCGGTAACAAAAAGCATATCAAGGTCACTTACTTCGTTTGCTATTTCAACGCGGCTTTCCTCCGCCGCTTCGCGTCCTATGACAGGGTCGGCACCAGCACCGAGACCTTTGGTGCGATCGGGCCCTAGCTGTATTTTTTTGTCGGCGCCTGTTTTTTCGAGATCTTGGATATCAGTATTCGCCGCTATGAGTACCACATTGTTGCACACAGCGCCAGACTCTGTCGTGCGTTCCTCCACCATGCGTTTGATGGTGTTACACCCCGCACCGCCGATCCCAATGACACCAATCCGCACCAGCGGTTTTCCATGTTGGATGGCCATCGCATCCCCCCTTATTGAAAGAACTTTTCTATCCATCTCCCCATCCGCCCCCAGAAACTCTCGCTCGTCTCCTTCACTTTATCGTGGCGCAGAGAATAGTAGACGGCTCCTACAGCCGCTGCAAACGATGGGTCACGCAGGAGTTCGGCAAACCCCATACCATCATCAGCAACAATTGGCCGCCCAATACGGGTAGGCAGCCCTAACACTTCTTCTGCAAGGTTTTTCAGATACCGAAGATTCGCCGTACCGCCCGTAATTACAATGCCGGATGAAATAAAACTATCCTTGGCATCCTCACTCATCCGCCGGCGCACATGGGTAAGAATCTCTTCAACACGTGGCGAAATCACTTGGGCTACGAGTTGCGCTTTAATCAGTTTTTTCTCCTCATCCCCAATACAGGTAACTTCTATCTCTTCTTCGGGACCAACCGACGCTGTCACCGCAGATCCATAGCGGCACTTAACTCTTTCCGCTTCTGCAGGAGGCATACGAAGCGCAATCGAGATGTCGCGCGTAATGAAACGTCCTCCCATGGGGACAACAGCGGTATAGGCAAGCCGTCCCTGTCTATAAACTACAATATCAGCAGTACCGTCGCCAATATCAACGAGAGCAACACCCAGTTGTTTCTCGTCATCTTGAAGGACTGCTTCGGCAGCAGCAAGCCCATTGACAATGATGTCATCCACCTGGAGTCCTGCATCAGTCACACTCCTGACAAGGTTCTGAATCATCGTAATGGATGCCGTGATGATGTGTATCTTAACCTCAAGGCGCCTTCCAGCCATTCCCCTCGGATTTTTTATACCGTTCTGATCATCTACGACGAATTCTCCTATCTCGAGACCGACTATACGGCGGTCGGCGGGAAGATTGACGTTTTTTGCCTGCTCGATAACCCGATCAATATCGCTCTGAGTAACCTCGCGACCGCGGACGGTCACCACACCATGGCTGTTTATCGAGGTGATGTGGTCACCCGAAAGACCGAGAAGTACTGATTTCGTATGCGTATCACCTATCTTATCAGCCTCCGTGACCGCCTCATTTATGGCGCGGGTCGTCGCTTCCATGTTGACGACGTTACCCCCGATCATACCGTCAACGTTGCGCGCAACCCCTTTGCCTACGAACTGAACGCGGCCTTCAGGCGAAACTGTAGCGATGAGCGCTGTGACTTTTCCTGTTCCCACATCGAGTGCCGTGATGAAAGTGTTATTTTTCGGCATTGCTCTACTCCTTTCAGTAATCACGGTAATGTTTGATTCTCCCTACAACGAGTGCAGCGCCGTCACGTCGCTCATCGAAAAAGTACTCTGCTGCGAACAGCCGCTGCTCTTGCAAACGGTTGGCTGCCTGCTGAAAGAAGTGGCTCCTCTGCTCGATCTCTTCATCGCCTGCCACTCTCCCTAATACGATGCGCGATACTCCCGCCCGTGGAAAATCACATTCCAGAGAGAAGCCATCAACTATGTCGTAACTAATGGTCCTCAACCGGCAGATGTCGCGGTGCCGTTTCCATGCCGATGCCAAAGCAATAGCCTGTCGAACAAGCGCACCCTGTCCTTCGACTGGGACCTCGTGTTCGATAAAAAACAAGGGGAAGTCCCCTTTGTTTTCGCACGGGAAAGCCTTCTTGAACATGAGGCCACTATGATCAGCAAACCACATGCTGTAGAGTGCCTCCCCCCGCTCGCCGGTCGTTTCTCGTTTGTTGACCACGATCGCCGGTTCATACTCCTCGACCGCGATATGCACCCTATCAGGAAACAGCGTTTGCACCATGCTCTTTTTTATCCATCCGTTCGAACGAATGAAAAGACCAATACGACGTTCATCTATGTCGAACCAACTGGTACGACGGTCAAGTCCCGCCAAAAGCAATATCTCATCACGGTTCAGCCTTCTGTTCCCCTCGATGACGATGCGCTCTGGTACAACGGCAAAATATTCGCTTGCTCGGAGCACCTGTATACCCTGCTCCAGCGAAACAAACCCAGCGCTGAAAAGACCTGCTGCAACCCATACCGTCAAGCCTAGTACACACATCTCCGCCATGAGGATCACTTCTCTCATCCTGCGAGCGCCTCCTCGAGCAACCGCTCGATCAATGATAGGTACCCTATCCCCCGCCGTGCCGCCGCCATCGGCACAAGAGAGTGGCTTGTCATTCCAGGAAGGGTGTTGATCTCGAGCATGATGTACCGCTGAGAAGCGACAATAAAGTCACATCGCGTCACCCCCCGACACCCGAGGGTGCGATGGAGCGAAATCGCTGCATGGTGAAGCGCCCGTTGCACCGTAGGATCGTAATCTGGGTCGGGAACATAGCGAGTGTTCTCATCGAAGTATTTTGCGTCATAGGTGTAGAACTCTTGCGCAGGTATTACCTCGACATCGCCAAGCACTTCATTGCCGAGTATGGCGACTGTTATCTCTCGCCCTCGTACATATTCCTCAACGAGTATCCGCTTCTTTTGATTCCCTGCGAGCACCGCATGCCACTCCTCGTCGTTTCGGATGATAAAAACACCGCGGCTCGACCCATTGGCAGGGTCTTTGAGTACGAACGGGTAGGGGAGAGGAGGTCCCATTTTATCGTGTGTCGTGATTACTTCATCCGCGGCAACTGCTATTCCGAGGTGTCGCATAACCATCTTGCAGAATATCTTATCCATTGCGATCGCCGATGCAGCAACACCAGATCCGGTATAGGGGATACCGAGGAGGTCAAGCAGCCCTTGAATACGACCATCTTCACCATAGGTACCATGGAGAGCATTGAAGACTACCTCCGGTTTGAGTTTTCGCAGCACGATGTCTATATCGCGCCCCATATCAACACGTTCTATGGCAGTGTATCCGCCCTTTTCGAGCGCATCGGCGACGAGGGTGCCAGTTTGCAGGCTGATTTCTCGCTCATCAGAAAATCCCCCCATTACCACTGCAATCCTCGTACTTTTACTCAATGCCATACCGCTACTCCTACCACTTCTACGACCAGAACTTCACCTCTGGCTCGAGTCGGACACCACATACCCCATATACCCGTTCAACCGCCTCGTCTCGAAGGGCAACGAAATCGGCATAACAGGCGTTCCCTCTGTTTACCACGATGTTTGCATGTTCCTCGTACAATGCCGCATCACCCACCGCAAGGCCTCTGCATCCTGCTTCGTCGAGCAACTTTCCCGCCGAGATCCCTTCTGGGTTTTTGAAAAGCGACCCGGCAGAGGGATAGGGTATGGTAAGGCGACGAGAAAGGAAATCCCGGACACGCGCTCTTACTTTTGCCGGTGTTTCCTTTCTCAGTACCAATTCAACGAACAGAACGACATACGCTTTTTCGGGTAGCCCGACAATTTTCCGGTAGGCGAAACGCGGTGTCGCAATAAGAATACTTCCCTCCTTCAAGTAGGTAACTGAACGAACGTATCCTTCCCAGGAGTACCCTTTCGGCGCTGCATTACCAACGACAGCCCCGCCGACAGTTCCCGGTATTCCCGCCATGAATTCGAGACCCGAAAGTCCGTTCTCAACGAGATACGCAATTAATTCATTCACCGGCGTCCACGCCGGCATCGAGACCGATACCCTGTCACCTTCTTCGCGCGTCACGCTTTCTCCAACAAGAAAACGCAGGCTGAGTATGGGGCGACGTACTCTACCAGCAATGACATTTGATCCGCCTCCCAAGAGGAAAAACGAATGATGCTCAACCGTGAACCGAGCAGCATCGTCCAACGATTCGGCAAAGTAGATATCACCAGAAGCATCTTGAGGACGGATAGTGAGGAACGAGGTAAGGGATGCTGCTTTCTTATACTTCATCGTCCCTCCAAAAGAGAAAAAACCTCGTTCACGTCACCCGCGCCGGCAGTTATGATGGCACGCGACCATTCGAACGCCCCGGACGAAAGGAGCACCGCCGCCTCACCCAAGTTTTGACAGGCATGAACTATCCGCAAGCCCCTCTTCCTGAGAACCGTTTCAAGTTCGAAGATGCTTCGTTTCCCCTCCGGTTCACCGGCACGAAACACGGGGAGCAACACCAGCGCTGGTGCAGCGATAAGAACACGGGCAAAGTCATCGAAGAAAGTATCAAAACGCAACGAACGATGCGGCTGAAACACGAGGACATACCGGCCATATTCGCGCTCTGCCTGCTCCATAAGAGCACGTATCTCCGAAGGATGGTGGGCATAGTCGTCTACGAGCGCCATACCACGCCACACGCCTTTTTTCTCAAAGCGACGGTCAATGCCGGGGATCTCGCGCCAAAATGTGGGAGAAACTTCCTCGAGTTCCCTACCACTGGTGCGTACGAAGGTGTAGGCAGCCAAGATGGCAGCCGCACGGTTCTGAATGAGGTGATACGGTTCCGTTGCATCTCCGAGATCACTTCTCACTCCTCGGAAATCAAGAATCCAGCGTCCCCCCTCTACCACAAAGAAGCATGCCGGTCCCCCGACAACGGTACGTTTTTCCGAGAGTTCCTCTCGCGTCGGGAATGTAAGTCCGCCAAAGTCTGCATAGAGGGTGTTGCTGACAGAGTAGCCTCTCCCTATGACAAAACGGCGGTGACCAATGAGGGTAAGATAGGTGCGAAAACGGCGGAGCATTTCATCCGCAGAACCATAGTAGTCGACATGTTCCGGTTCCAGATTCGTAACGACGACCACCTGCGGCCGCACAAGAAAAACGGTGCCATCGCTCTCGTCGAGCTCGACAACCCACGGGTCACCCTCTTTTATAGCGTTGACGCCATCTGATTTTCCGCCTGCATACAGGGAAGCAGAGATTCCAAAACGACGAAGGAGGCGCCACGTAAACCACGCTGTACTCGTCTTGCCATGGGAGCCTGCTATACCCACGACGGGATGTCCTTCAGCAACCTCGGCAAGAAAATCTCCGCGTTTCTTGACAGGGATGCGACACACCTCTCGCGCGACCATGACCTCAGGCTCATCCTCACGGACTGCTGACGAACATACAACCATGTCGGCATGGTCAAGGTGAGATGGGTCATGGCCCACCGATACCGGTACCCCCTGCTCAGCGAGCATCTTGAGATACGGCGTCTGCACACGATCACACCCGCTTACCTCGTGCCCCAGCGATCGTGCAAACAGCACGAGGCCACTCACACCGCTTCCTCCAGCACCGATAAAGTGAATCCTCATCACCGTGTCTCCCGTATCGTCTCTTCTATTGCCGTTGCAACCGCAAACGCCGCGTCAGCAAATCTCATAGCAGCAAGACGCTGTCTCCATCCAAGATGCTCTTTTTCATACCGTTCTATCGCAGCAATGAGGCATTCCGCCCGTTTCTCGACCGGCCCCGCGTCCTCAACCATCAGCCCACCGCCTTGAGCCGTAACAAAGCGCGCATTGTAGCGCTGATGGTCGTCAGTCGCATAGGGAAACGGAACATAGATGGCCGGCTTTGCAAGTGCGAGCAGTTCGGCTATGGTTGTGGCGCCTGCTCGGCAAACAATCACCGCCGCCGCTTTGTAGTATCCGCCGATGTTTCGGAAAAACGGCTCGACAATCGCAAGAATGCCATGCTGTGCGTATACGGAACGTACCATTTCAACGTCACGTTCTCCTGTTTGATGAACAATAAAGAATCGTGTGAGAAAAGCCGGTTGGGTGGAAGCAATATGTACCATTACCTCATTGATCGAATGAGCGCCTTGGGAACCTCCAAAGATGGCGAGCACCGGCTTCCCTGCAGAAGGGATTTCCACCGGTAGAGCATCGAGCACCGTTTTCCGTACAGGATTCCCTGTTTGTTTCACTTTGGAAGGTCTGAACATACGCCGATCATCAGGAAAAGCAGTAAAAATCACATCGGCAAAATAACCGACCAAACGGTTCGTGACACCGGGGATGCTATTCTGTTCGATGACAAAGACCTTGCGGCAAGACAACCACGCGGCGAGAGCAACAGGTCCGGCCGCAAATCCGCCGAGCGAAACCACCGCTACGACACGGTGGCGCAGGACAATACCGAGCGACTGAACGAGAGCGTATGGAAGGAGCACAAGATTTTTCACCGTCTCACCGAATCTCTTCCCCTTGAGCCCTCCTGCCATGATGAACATAAGTTTGAAGCCGAGCGGAGGAATTTCGCGCTCCTCGAGTCCTTCTCGAGTTCCTATGAAGAGCACCTCCCATCCTCGTTCCCGCAGTATTTCTGCGACAGCAATGCCGGGGAAAAGGTGTCCTCCCGTTTTTCCTCCTGCCATAACTACTGTTTCTCGCCGTGCTGCTGTCGTCATACCATCACCCAAACTGTGCTCGACTCTCGCTCACCACTGCATTGAGGAGAAAGCCTACCATCATACTGCTTGCAAGGAGAGAAGATCCTCCATAACTGATGAAGGGCAATGGAACTCCCTTGCACGGCAGGAGAGAAGTCACCACACCGAGGTTCGCTGCCGTTTGTATACCTAGCATGAGCACAATGCCCGCTGCGAGATACAATGCAAACGGATCGCCGCGAGACAAGACGAAATAAACTCCCATAACAAAGAGGACAAAGAACACTCCGAGGAGGGCCACTGCTCCTACAAACCCGAATTCCTCCCCTACAATGGCAAAAATAAAATCGGTCGAGGCTTCAGGAAGGTACCGCAACTTCCGCTGGCTGTTCCCGAAACCGACCCCTGCTATACCACCGCGTCCGAGTGCAATTTCCGACTGCACCTGCTGATACCCCTGCGCCTGTTTGTACTTCCATGGGTCACGCCATACTTTAAGACGGTCGAGCCGGTAAGGCTTCATGAGGACGAGCACCGCCATAACCACTGCCGCAATCGAAAGGAGGACGACAAAGTACTTAGCACGCATTCCTCCCATCAACATGAGAGAAATCGCCGTCGCAAAGATGATGAGCGCGGTGCCGAGGTCCTCGATTGCAATAACGAGCACGATCCCTGATACAAGGGTGAAGGGATAAACGAGTTCCTGCCACAGGCCCATGCGTTCCCGCTTGTTACAAATAACTTCAGCGAGATAGAAGATGACGACAATCTTTGCGAACTCAGAAGGCTGTACCATCATGAAGTGGAAATCTATCCACCGTCTCGATCCCTTTATCTCACTGCCAATGACAAGCGTCGCCAGCAGAAGAAGGATGATAAAAAGGAGAAGGTATTTTATCCACGCTCGTACCGCATCTATGTTTATGAGGTATGCGACGATGAAGCCGAGTGCTGCCATCCCAAGGTTCAAACCTTGTGCGCGCAGGATGGCATATACATGGGATTCGGGGCGATCTACCATAAAGACTCTCACGTTGAAGACCATGATCATCCCAAACATTACGAGCAAGAAAAAGAGAGCAAAGTAGACCTTTACAAAGCGTAACATTACTGTTGCTGCTTCTCCCGTTCTCTAAGGTCTGCTACCCGGCGCACAAAATCATCTCCCCGTTCCTTGTAGTTCCTATACATATCGAAACTCGAACAGGCAGGAGAAAGGAGTACAAAGCCGCTTCCTTTTGCAAGACGGTATGCTTTTTCGACAGCGTCTGTCATCGAATCGGCCTCCTCCAAAGGGGAGAACCCATCGAAATACTGCCGAATAATCGGCCGCGCCGCTCCCATGAGAACCACCCCCCGGCACTTCGTCTCAGCGATAGCGCGAATCGGCTGGTAACTTCCTCCCTTGTCTACCCCGCCGAGAATGAGCACCACCGACTTATCGGGAAATCCAACAAGCGATTTTTCGACAGCCCCCACATTGGTTCCCTTCGAGTCATCAATGAACTCGACTCCTCCCACCTTCCCCGCAGGAGTCATGCGATGCGGCAACGGGTTGAACGCATAGGCGGCATCAGCCATGCGGGACGGTTCTTTCATGAAAGGGTGTGCGAGAATCATCGCCGCCATCAGATTTTCCACGTTGTGTTTTCCGCGGAGCCGGGTCTGGTTCATTATCACCTCGACACCACGGTAAGAAACCACCTGTTCACCGAAGGCAACATCACTGCGACCGCCGACAGAGAAATAGGTAATGGCTTTTCCCAACCGTTCCACCGCCGAGCAGAGTAATCCATCACAACCATTCACCGCAACAACCCCTCCCGGTGCAACCAATCGAGCAAGGTGTACCTTCGTCATGAGGTATTCCTCATAGTCGGCGTAGCGATCGAGGTGATCGGGACTCACGTTGAGTATTGCGACGGCAGCGGCCACGAGAGAAGAAAGAGTCTCCAACTGAAAACTCGAGACCTCGACAACGAGAAATTCATACGCTTTCCCAACGAACGAGATGAGTGGTTCGCCGATATTGCCCGCAACGGCACTCTTACGACCGTCACGGGTGAGCATTTCATGGACGAGCGTCACCGTTGTGCTTTTACCGTTGGTTCCGGTTACTGCAATGACCTGCTCCCCAGCAAGGAAGCGAGCCGCTAGTTCCATTTCTCCGACAATATCAATACCCTTCTCGCGCGCAGCCACAACAAGCCTGTGGGTACGCGGGACACCCGGACTCACCACGAGAAGGTCAATCGCTTGAGGCAGTTCTTTGCTTTCTAGACGTTCCCACGCAGTATCCGCTTCGGAAAGTTTCTTTTCGTCATCGTCATACACGACGATATCCCACCCCTGTGTGGCAAGGAATCGGGCTGCTGCAACGCCTGACACCCCCAACCCAACGATAACCGACCGTCTCGTCATTTTCCCTCTCCTTACCGCACCTTAATGAGCGCTATTGAGAAAAGCGCCAGCAAAAGAGAAAGAATCCAGAAACGAACGATGATTTTCGGCTCTGTTGCTCCTCCTTTGACCTCGAAATGGTGGTGCAACGGAGCCATCCGGAAGAGGCGGCGTCCTGTTGTTTTAAAAAAGGCGACTTGTACAATGACCGATAAGGCTTCGAGAACAAAAAGACCGTTGAAAATAAGCGACAAGAGCTCGGTCTTAGTTACCACCGTAAAGGCGCCGATCATTGCGCCGAGCGCAAGCGAGCCGGTGTCCCCCATGAAAATCGAGGCCGGATAACTGTTGAACCAGAGAAAAGCAAGTGCTGCTCCAATTGTAGCGCCACCTACGATGGCAAGTTCGCCCGATCCGCGGACGATCGGCATGTGGAGGTAGGCAGCCAAACCAGCATGGCCTACAAGATAGACTACAACAGCAAGGAAAGTCATCGAGATGATCGTCGGTACGATCGCGAGCCCATCCATCCCATCGGTTAGATTGAGTGCATTACTCGTCGCAACGATGACAAGGACGCCGAAGGGGATATACCAACCTCCGAGGTCGAATACGAACTCTTTGACAACAGGAACTACCAGCGTCGGCTGAAAGCCGCTGTGCCGGTATACGATGAGCATGAACACTGTGGCACAGACCACCTGCAAGGTAAACTTCCACCGAGAACGCAGTCCTTGCGGATTACGCTGTGAGACCTTGAGCCAATCGTCGAGAAGACCGACTAAACCGAAAAGAACCAGTAACAGTGTTATCATCTGTACCCAAAAGTTGTGCAAAAAATCAGTCCACAGAAAAATGTTCGCTATAACCGAAAGAAGGAGGACAAGGCCTCCCATCGCCGGTGTACCTGCCTTCGCGAGGTGGCTCTGGGGACCATCGGTACGAATTACTTGTTCGACCTTCGTCTTTTTGAGATAGGCAATGAATCGGGGATAGATGAAAAGAGACAAAAAGAATGCAGTAAAAATCGCCATGAAGGTTCGGAAGGTAATGTAAGAGAAGACATTGAGCGGTGTGAACAGAGGGAGGAGTTCCATCTTGAGGTAGTACAACATCTCACTCTCCTCCATCATCAGATGCAAACAATCGTTCCAGCCGGTTCCGCCGCGACCCCTTCACAAGGAATCGGCCGCGTACAGGAAGTGCCGCAGCAATCTCTTCAACAGAATGGGAAAAGTGGAATCTTTCGTCATCTATGGATTCATCACGCACTTTTTCGAACTCCTCACCCAGCAAAAAACTCCTCTTTATCACTGTAAGAGTTTTCAGATAATTTACAAGTTCTCTGTGATACTTTTCGGAAAAACGACCAAGTTCTGCCATATCGCCCAAAATGAGGTAACAAGGCAGATCATCGGCAGCCTCTCCTGCTCTCGCCACAAAATCGGCTATTGATTTTTGCATACTATCGGGATTTGCATTGTAGCAGTCAACCACGAAACAGCGCTCGCCATCGTGGACCTCTTCTCCTCGATACGGCGGAAGAGAACATGTTTCAAGCGCCCGAAGAATCACCCGAATATCACGGATGAATGGAGCCGCGATAGCGGCCGCAGCAAGCAAGTTCTCTACCTGATACTCGGGGACTCTCGGCATGGGGAAGCGATATTCTGCACCAAACCAGCGGAGACGAAGAAATCCCTGCTCCTGGCACGCCCAGAGATCGCCATCACAACGTTTTATCCCATAAGTAATCCCTTTCCTCGCCGGATGGGCATCCGCCCACGAAACAACAAATGGGTCATCGAGGTTGATGGCTGTACTCCCGCGTGAGTGCTCGAACAGTTCGAGTTTCGCTTCCGCAAGCGCTTCACGTGAGTCGAAATTACCGATATGGGCACATCCTATGTTGGTGATGATCGCAACATCAGGATCGGCTATCTGGCAAAGGGTAGCAATCTCCCCTGCATGGTTCATCCCCATCTCCAGAACGATGACATCACACGAAAGAGGAGTCTCGAGAAGAACGAGGGGTACACCGATATGGTTGTTGAGATTGCCCCGTGTTCCATGGACGATTACCCCACTTTTTTCGAGCATACGCATGGCAAGGGCACGTGTCGTCGTCTTACCAGAGGAACCAGTGATAGCAATCACTCTTGAACGTTGAGCATCGCGACGAAGGCGCGCAGTGACCGCAAGGAACAGAACAATATCAGTTACCTGTACATATCCTTCTATTCCCAACGGTTCCGTCCCTATACACAAAACGCCGCGCGCCACAAGATCTGGAACAAAAACATGGGCATTCGTTCGTTCTCCCTTAAACGCACAAAAGATGTCCCCTGGGCGGGCAATACGACTGTCTACCACTACTCTGCCAAACAATACAGGATCACAGCGGACGGAAGAGCCGCATCGTGCTAGTGCCTCATTCACGATGGTGTGCGATATCATCCTCTTTCTCCTATGGCGGTCAACACCTCCTCACGATCCGAAAATCGCCGCTTTTGTGTACCGATTATCTGATAATCCTCCGCCCCTTTCCCTGCAATGAGGACAACATCACGAGGAGTCATCAACTCAATCGCTCGGCGGATCGCCGCAGATCGATCGGGTATGGTTTCACAGTTCGTACCATGCGGTATACCGCTTGTAATATCAGCAATGATGGCGATCGGATCCTCCGTACGCGGGTTATCGGAGGTGACAATGACGATATCTGCATGACGCGCCGCAACGGTCCCCATTAGGGGCCGTTTCCCCTTGTCACGGTCCCCACCGGCACCAAATACAGCGATGACGCGCCCGCCAGCGGAGCACTCTCTCGCTGCTATGAGAGATTTTTCAAGCGCATCGGGCGTGTGAGCATAATCAACGAATACCTTGCCGTACGAACCGACGCGTTCCATCCTACCCGGAATGACGACATCCGTAGTATGCAGCACAGCGCGGGAGGGTTCCACCCACGGGGAAACCGCAAGAATCGCCGCAAGAAAATTGGAGATATTGAAGTGACCTGGTAAATGCAAAGAGGCGCTCAATTCTTCTCCATGATAGAGGAGGACGAGATCATATCCCACCTCGAGCTGAACAATACGTCGTACCCACAGATCAGCTGCCGGATCGGTCACTGAAAAGAGCCGTACGTTGCGCCGAGTTTCGATCCAGCGTGCCAACTCCCTTCCCTTGGCATCATCGGCATTCACAACCGCTTCACCCGTTTCTCGGAGATACTCATCGAAAAGTCGTTTCTTTGCTCCGAAATAGTTCTCCTCAGAGCCATGGTAATCGAGGTGGTCACGCGAGAAGTTAGTGAAAACCGCCACATCGAAACGCGTCCCAGCGATACGATTCTGATCAAGAGCATGCGAACTCACTTCGGCGACGACATATCGAACGCCGTCGCGTCGCATCGCCGCGAGAGTACGATACCACACCCACGGAAATGGTGTTGTGTTTTCAGCCGGTATCGTCGTTCCTTTCCACCGATATCCGAGGGTACCGATGATGCCGGTAGGGCCAACCTCCGCCAACATTTGCTCAATCAAGTAAGTAGTCGTCGTCTTACCGTTTGTTCCTGTCACTCCGATAAAAACAAGATCCTTCTGAGGGTTACCATACACCGCCGGAGAAACAGCCCGGAGGGCTTCCTGCACATCGGTGACCTGTACATACTTATCGCTGTGAATCGGTGCGGTTCCCACTGCCGCGAGTGCTCCTCGTTCGATCGCTTCAGTAATGAAGGTATGGCCGTCAGCATGTTCTCCACGCACTGCGAAAAAGAGCGTTCCCGGTTTTACCAACCGATGATCAACAGCGATATCGGTTACATCTCCATCGTACAGCGCCCCGTCTCGCACAATCTCATATGCTATCCGTTTTTTGAGATCGGTGAATCGCATCATTCTTCTCCTTCGTCCACCTCCGATGCCTCTTTCTCCTCTTCAGTTTCCACAATCACCGAAGCACCATAAGGGACATGTTCTCCCGCCCTCGGCGATTGCCTCCGCACAACGCTCGATGGATTTCCAGACACCACTACATCGAGCCCTGCCTGATTGAGCAGATACATTGCCCGGTTCGCCGGCATCCCTTCAACTGCAGGAACGGAAACAATCTCGATCGCAGATGGAATGCTCTCGCTTCCAATAGTCTCAATTGCCCCTGTCACATCATCACTTCCTTCCCCCCCTGCGACGGATATCCTCTTCTTTTCCCGCCCGACATATACCCCGAGAAGCGGCAAGACCCGCCGCGCAATCTCACGGAAAACCGGCGCTGCCACAGTACCGCCGTACTCACGTCCTTCAGGTTCGTCTATAATCACCATCATCGCCAATTTGGGATCTTCGACCGGCGCAACACCGACAAAGGAGCACACTTCTTTTTCCATGCTGTACTTACCTAACTCTCGATCGAATTTCTGGCTTGTCCCTGTTTTACCCGCCACCGTCACCCCATCCAACGCCGCTTTCTTGGCCGTTCCTCGCTCGACGACACCCTTCATCATCGTAATCATTTTCTTGTCCGATTGATACTTGAACTCGATCCTCGAAAAAGAGGGTAGAGATTCATAGACAACGCGGCCGTCGAACGGAGAAACTGCTCGATCAACAAGGGTTGGCCGCCAGAGAACACCGCCATTGAAAAGCGAGGAGATAGCAGAGACCATCTGAACCATATTTACCCCTACTCCTTGGCCGAAACTAATGTTCGCCTTATCTATCGGCATCCATTTCGCAGGGGGACGTATCTTTTTCATGACTGCTTCCCCCAGCACCTGTAATCCCGATGGTCTGAAGAACCCGAACATCTGCAGATAAGCATACAAGGTTTCGGAACTGATGCGGTCAACAATCTGGACAGTTCCAATATTCGACGAATAGACAACGACATCCTCGATCGAGGATGTCGTTGTCTATTCGTCGAATATTGGAACTGTCCAGATTGTTGACCGCATCAGTTCCGAAACCTTGTATGCTTATCTGCAGATGTTCGGGTTCTTCAGACCATCGGGATTACAGGTGCTGGGGGAAGCAGTCATGAAAAAGATACGTCCCCCTGCGAAATGGATGCCGATAGATAAGGCGAACATTAGTTTCGGCCAAGGAGTAGGGGTAAATATGGTTCAGATGGTCTCTGCTATCTCCTCGCTTTTCAATGGCGGTGTTCTCTGGCGGCCAACCCTTGTTGATCGAGCAGTTTCTCCGTTCGACGGCCGCGTTGTCTATGAATCTCTACCCTCTTTTTCGAGGATCGAGTTCAAGTATCAATCGGACAAGAAAATGATTACGATGATGAAGGGTGTCGTCGAGCGAGGAACGGCCAAGAAAGCGGCGTTGGATGGGGTGACGGTGGCGGGTAAAACAGGGACAAGCCAGAAATTCGATCGAGAGTTAGGTAAGTACAGCATGGAAAAAGAAGTGTGCTCCTTTGTCGGTGTTGCGCCGGTCGAAGATCCCAAATTGGCGATGATGGTGATTATAGACGAACCTGAAGGACGTGAGTACGGCGGTACTGTGGCAGCGCCGGTTTTCCGTGAGATTGCGCGGCGGGTCTTGCCGCTTCTCGGGGTATATGTCGGGCGGGAAAAGAAGAGGATATCCGTCGCAGGGGGGGAAGGAAGTGATGATGTGACAGGGGCAATTGAGACTATTGGAAGCGAGAGCATTCCATCTGCGATCGAGATTGTTTCCGTTCCTGCAGTTGAAGGGATGCCGGCGAACCGGGCAATGTATCTGCTCAATCAGGCAGGGCTCGATGTAGTGGTGTCTGGAAATCCATCGAGCGTTGTGCGGAGGCAATCGCCGAGGGCGGGAGAACATGTCCCTTATGGTGCTTCGGTGATTGTGGAAACTGAAGAGGAGAAAGAGGCATCGGAGGTGGACGAAGGAGAAGAATGATGCGATTCACCGATCTCAAAAAACGGATAGCATATGAGATTGTGCGAGACGGGGCGCTGTACGATGGAGATGTAACCGATATCGCTGTTGATCATCGGTTGGTAAAACCGGGAACGCTCTTTTTCGCAGTGCGTGGAGAACATGCTGACGGCCATACCTTCATTACTGAAGCGATCGAACGAGGAGCACTCGCGGCAGTGGGAACCGCACCGATTCACAGCGATAAGTATGTACAGGTCACCGATGTGCAGGAAGCCCTCCGGGCTGTTTCTCCGGCGGTGTATGGTAACCCTCAGAAGGATCTTGTTTTTATCGGAGTGACAGGAACAAACGGTAAGACGACGACTACTTACTTGATTGAGCAAATGTTGGCGGAGGTTGGCCCTACCGGCATCATCGGTACCCTCGGATATCGGTGGAAAGGAACGACGATACCGGCTGAAAACACAACACCATTTCCGTGGGTGTGGTATCGTACTCTCGCGGCGATGCGACGCGACGGCGTTCGATATGTCGTCGCCGAAGTGAGTTCGCATGCTCTTGATCAGAATCGTATCGCTGGGACGCGTTTCGATGTGGCGGTTTTCACTAACTTCTCGCGTGACCACCTCGATTACCATGGCTCTGAGGAGAACTATTTCGGAGCAAAGAAACGACTTTTCGATGAGTATCTCCGAGAAACGGGTGAAGCGGTTGTGAATGCCGATGATGCCAAGGGAAGGGAGTTGGCACGCTGGATCGAAACTCGGCGCAACGTACGGCTCTTTTCAGTGACCGATCCGGCAGCTGATCTGTGGGTACGACGTATTGTTCAGCTCGAGGTGGGATATGATCTCGTCCTCCTCTATCATGGAGAAGAATTGAGCGCCTCTTTGCATTTACCAGGTCACTTCAATATCTCCAATTTTCTTGCGGCGATTCTTGCGGTTTCCCCGTGGGTGGAACCCTCCCGCGCTGTGCTGCATACTACGGATGTCGTCATTCCGGGTAGGATGGAACGCGTCGGTTCGTACGGCAAGGTATTCGTTGATTATGCTCACACGCCCGATGCGCTTGAAAAATCTCTCATAGCAGCGAGAGAGTGCTCCGCTGGCGGGCGCGTCATCGCTGTATTTGGTGCCGGTGGGGACCGTGACAAGGGGAAACGGCCCCTAATGGGGACCGTTGCGGCGCGTCATGCAGATATCGTCATTGTCACCTCCGATAACCCGCGTACGGAGGATCCGATCGCCATCATTGCTGATATTACAAGCGGTATACCGCATGGTACGAACTGTGAAACCATACCCGATCGATCTGCGGCGATCCGCCGAGCGATTGAGTTGATGACTCCTCGTGATGTTGTCCTCATTGCAGGGAAAGGGGCGGAGGATTATCAGATAATCGGTACACAAAAGCGGCGATTTTCGGATCGTGAGGAGGTGTTGACCGCCATAGGAGAAAGAGGATGATATCGCACACCATCGTGAATGAGGCACTAGCACGATGCGGCTCTTCCGTCCGCTGTGATCCTGTATTGTTTGGCAGAGTAGTGGTAGACAGTCGTATTGCCCGCCCAGGGGACATCTTTTGTGCGTTTAAGGGAGAACGAACGAATGCCCATGTTTTTGTTCCAGATCTTGTGGCGCGCGGCGTTTTGTGTATAGGGACGGAACCGTTGGGAATAGAAGGATATGTACAGGTAACTGATATTGTTCTGTTCCTTGCGGTCACTGCGCGCCTTCGTCGCGATGCTCAACGTTCAAGAGTGATTGCTATCACTGGTTCCTCTGGTAAGACGACGACACGTGCCCTTGCCATGCGTATGCTCGAAAAAAGTGGGGTAATCGTCCATGGAACACGGGGCAATCTCAACAACCATATCGGTGTACCCCTCGTTCTTCTCGAGACTCCTCTTTCGTGTGATGTCATCGTTCTGGAGATGGGGATGAACCATGCAGGGGAGATTGCTACCCTTTGCCAGATAGCCGATCCTGATGTTGCGATCATCACCAACATAGGATGTGCCCATATCGGTAATTTCGACTCACGTGAAGCGCTTGCGGAAGCGAAACTCGAACTGTTCGAGCACTCACGCGGGAGTACAGCCATCAACCTCGATGACCCATTTGTTGTTTCGTGGGCGGATGCCCATCCGGCGAGGAAAGGGATTACTTATGGGATAAAACGTTGTGATGGCGATCTCTGGGCGTGCCAGGAGCAGGGATTTCTTCGTCTCCGCTGGTTTGGTGCAGAATATCGCTTCCCCATGCCGAGAGTCCCCGAGTATCAGGTAGAGAACTTGCTTGCTGCGGCCGCTATCGCGGCTCCATTCATCCGTGATATTCGGGTGATTCTTCGGGCGCTTGAAACATGTTCTCTTCCGCCGTATCGAGGAGAAGAGGTCCACGATGGCGAGCGCTGTTTCGTGGTTGACTGCTACAATGCAAATCCCGATAGTATGCAAAAATCAATAGCCGATTTTGTGGCGAGAGCAGGAGAGGCTGCCGATGATCTGCCTTGTTACCTCATTTTGGGCGATATGGCAGAACTTGGTCGTTTTTCCGAAAAGTATCACAGAGAACTTGTAAATTATCTGAAAACTCTTACAGTGATAAAGAGGAGTTTTTTGCTGGGTGAGGAGTTCGAAAAAGTGCGTGATGAATCCATAGATGACGAAAGATTCCACTTTTCCCATTCTGTTGAAGAGATTGCTGCGGCACTTCCTGTACGCGGCCGATTCCTTGTGAAGGGGTCGCGGCGGAACCGGCTGGAACGATTGTTTGCATCTGATGATGGAGGAGAGTGAGATGTTGTACTACCTCAAGATGGAACTCCTCCCTCTGTTCACACCGCTCAATGTCTTCTCTTACATTACCTTCCGAACCTTCATGGCGATTTTTACTGCATTCTTTTTGTCTCTTTTCATCTATCCCCGATTCATTGCCTATCTCAAAAAGACGAAGGTCGAACAAGTAATTCGTACCGATGGTCCCCAGAGCCACCTCGCGAAGGCAGGTACACCGGCGATGGGAGGCCTTGTCCTCCTTCTTTCGGTTATAGCGAACATTTTTCTGTGGACTGATTTTTTGCACAACTTTTGGGTACAGATGATAACACTGTTACTGGTTCTTTTCGGTTTAGTCGGTCTTCTCGACGATTGGCTCAAGGTCTCACAGCGTAATCCGCAAGGACTGCGTTCTCGGTGGAAGTTTACCTTGCAGGTGGTCTGTGCCACAGTGTTCATGCTCATCGTATACCGGCACAGCGGCTTTCAGCCGACGCTGGTAGTTCCTGTTGTCAAAGAGTTCGTATTCGACCTCGGAGGTTGGTATATCCCCTTCGGCGTCCTTGTCATCGTTGCGACGAGTAATGCACTCAATCTAACCGATGGGATGGATGGGCTCGCGATCGTACCGACGATCATCTCGATGACTTTCCTTGCTGTTGTAGTCTATCTTGTAGGCCATGCTGGTTTGGCTGCCTACCTCCACATGCCGATCGTCCGCGGATCGGGCGAACTTGCCATCGTAGGTGGCGCTACAATTGGAGCAGCACTTGCTTTTCTCTGGTTCAACAGTTATCCGGCCTCGATTTTCATGGGGGACACCGGCTCGCTTGCGCTCGGCGCAATGATCGGCGCCTTTACGGTGGTAACTAAGACCGAGCTCTTGTCGCTTATTTTCAACGGTCTTTTTGTTCTCGAAGCCTTATCGGTCATTGTACAAGTCGCCTTTTTTAAAACAACAGGACGCCGCCTCTTCCGGATGGCTCCGTTGCACCACCATTTCGAGGTCAAAGGAGGAGCAACAGAGCCGAAAATCATCGTTCGTTTCTGGATTCTTTCTCTTTTGCTGGCGCTTTTCTCAATAGCGCTCATTAAGGTGCGGTAAGGAGAGGGAAAATGACGAGACGGTCGGTTATCGTTGGGTTGGGGGTGTCAGGCGTTGCAGCAGCCCGATTCCTTGCCACACAGGGGTGGGATATCGTCGTGTATGACGATGACGAAAAGAAACTTTCCGAAGCGGATACTGCGTGGGAACGTCTAGAAAGCAAAGAACTGCCTCAAGCGATTGACCTTCTCGTGGTGAGTCCGGGTGTCCCGCGTACCCACAGGCTTGTTGTGGCTGCGCGCGAGAAGGGTATTGATATTGTCGGAGAAATGGAACTAGCGGCTCGCTTCCTTGCTGGGGAGCAGGTCATTGCAGTAACCGGAACCAACGGTAAAAGCACAACGGTGACGCTCGTCCATGAAATGCTCACCCGTGACGGTCGTAAGAGTGCCGTTGCGGGCAATATCGGCGAACCACTCATCTCGTTCGTTGGGAAAGCGTATGAATTTCTCGTTGTCGAGGTCTCGAGTTTTCAGTTGGAGACTCTTTCTTCTCTCGTGGCCGCTGCCGTCGCAATACTCAACGTGAGTCCCGATCACCTCGATCGCTACGCCGACTATGAGGAATACCTCATGACGAAGGTACACCTTGCTCGATTGGTTGCACCGGGAGGGGTTGTTGCGGTGAATGGTTGTGATGGATTACTCTGCTCGGCGGTGGAACGGTTGGGAAAAGCCATTACCTATTTCTCTGTCGGCGGTCGCAGTGATGTTGCCTTCGGTGAACAGGTGGTTTCTTACCGTGGTGTCGAGGTGATAATGAACCAGACCCGGCTCCGCGGAAAACACAACGTGGAAAATCTGATGGCGGCGATGATTCTCGCACACCCTTTCATGAAAGAACCGTCCCGCATGGCTGATGCCGCCTATGCGTTCAACCCGTTGCCGCATCGCATGACTCCTGCGGGGAAGGTGGGAGGAGTCGAGTTCATTGATGACTCGAAGGGAACCAATGTGGGGGCTGTCGAAAAATCGCTTGTTGGATTTCCCGATAAGTCGGTGGTGCTCATTCTCGGCGGGGTAGACAAGGGAGGAAGTTACCAGCCGATTCGCGCTATCGCTGAGACGAAGTGCCGGGGGGTGGTTCTCATGGGAGCGGCGCGGCCGATTATTCGGCAGTATTTCGATGGGTTCTCCCCTTTGGAGGAGGCCGATTCGATGACAGACGCTGTCGAAAAAGCATACCGTCTTGCAAAAGGAAGCGGCTTTGTACTCCTTTCTCCTGCCTGTTCGAGTTTCGATATGTATAGGAACTACAAGGAACGGGGAGATGATTTTGTGCGCCGGGTAGCAGACCTTAGAGAACGGGAGAAGCAGCAACAGTAATGTTACGCTTTGTAAAGGTCTACTTTGCTCTCTTTTTCTTGCTCGTAATGTTTGGGATGATCATGGTCTTCAACGTGAGAGTCTTTATGGTAGATCGCCCCGAATCCCATGTATATGCCATCCTGCGCGCACAAGGTTTGAACCTTGGGATGGCAGCACTCGGCTTCATCGTCGCATACCTCATAAACATAGATGCGGTACGAGCGTGGATAAAATACCTTCTCCTTTTTATCATCCTTCTTCTGCTGGCGACGCTTGTCATTGGCAGTGAGATAAAGGGATCGAGACGGTGGATAGATTTCCACTTCATGATGGTACAGCCTTCTGAGTTCGCAAAGATTGTCGTCATCTTCTATCTCGCTGAAGTTATTTGTAACAAGCGGGAACGCATGGGCCTGTGGCAGGAACTCGTTTATCCCTTCACCCTTGTATCAGGGATCGTGCTCGTTATTGCAATCGAGGACCTCGGCACCGCGCTCATCATCTTTGCGACGGCGATTTCTCTCATGTTGATGGGAGGAATGCGTGCTAAGTACTTTGTCGTCCTCCTTTCGATTGCGGCAGTGGTTATGGCGGTGCTCGTCCTCATGAAGCCTTACCGGCTCGACCGTCTTAAAGTATGGCGTGACCCATGGAAGTACAAACAGGCGCAGGGGTATCAGCAGGTGCAGTCGGAAATTGCACTCGGACGCGGTGGTATAGCAGGGGTCGGTTTCGGGAACAGCCAGCGGAAGTTGCGGTACCTTCCTGAAGCCTCGACCGATTTTATTTTTGCCATTGTAGGGGAGGAATTCGGGTTTGTAGGAGCAGTGGCCCTCCTCGGAGTGTTCTTTGTCCTCTTTGTTATGGGAGTTTATTTCGTCTTGTCTCGCGGCGATCCGTTTGCATTGTATCTCGCAGCGGGCATTGTGCTCATGCTAGGTATACAAACGGCAGCGAACCTCGGTGTGGTGACTTCTCTCCTGCCGTGCAAGGGAGTTCCATTGCCCTTCATCAGTTATGGAGGATCTTCTCTCCTTGCAAGCAGTATGATGGTAGGCTTTCTCCTCAATGCAGTGGTGAGCGAGAGTCGAGCACAGTTTGGGTGATGGTATGACGACAGCAGCACGGCGAGAAACAGTAGTTATGGCAGGAGGAAAAACGGGAGGACACCTTTTCCCCGGCATTGCTGTCGCAGAAATACTGCGGGAACGAGGATGGGAGGTGCTCTTCATAGGAACTCGAGAAGGACTCGAGGAGCGCGAAATTCCTCCGCTCGGCTTCAAACTTATGTTCATCATGGCAGGAGGGCTCAAGGGGAAGAGATTCGGTGAGACGGTGAAAAATCTTGTGCTCCTTCCATACGCTCTCGTTCAGTCGCTCGGTATTGTCCTGCGCCACCGTGTCGTAGCGGTGGTTTCGCTCGGCGGATTTGCGGCCGGACCTGTTGCTCTCGCCGCGTGGTTGTCTTGCCGCAAGGTCTTTGTCATCGAACAGAATAGCATCCCCGGTGTCACGAACCGTTTGGTCGGTTATTTTGCCGATGTGATTTTTACTGCTTTTCCTGATGATCGGCGTATGTTCAGACCTTCCAAAGTGAAACAAACAGGGAATCCTGTACGGAAAACGGTGCTCGATGCTCTACCGGTGGAAATCCCTTCTGCAGGGAAGCCGGTGCTCGCCATCTTTGGAGGTTCCCAAGGCGCTCATTCGATCAATGAGGTAATGGTACATATTGCTTCCACCCAACCGGCTTTTCTCACACGATTCTTTATTGTTCATCAAACAGGAGAACGTGACGTTGAAATGGTACGTTCCGTATACGCACAGCATGGCATTCTTGCGATTGTCGAGCCGTTTTTCCGAAACATCGGCGGATACTACAAAGCGGCGGCGGTGATTGTTTGCCGAGCAGGCGCCACAACCATAGCCGAACTGCTCGCACTTGCAAAGCCGGCCATCTATGTTCCGTTTCCCTATGCGACTGACGACCATCAGCGCTACAATGCGCGCTTTGTTACGGCTCAAGGCGGTGGGCTGATGGTTGAGGACGCGGGGCCGGTCGAGAAACGGGCGGAATGCCTCATTGCTGCGATAGAACGGTATGAAAAAGAGCATCTTGGATGGAGACAGCGTCTTGCTGCTATGAGATTTGCTGACGCGGCGTTTGCGGTTGCAACGGCAATAGAAGAGACGATACGGGAGACACGGTGATGAGGATTCACTTTATCGGTGCTGGAGGAAGCGGTGTGAGTGGCCTCGTGCTGTTTGCACGATCGCTGGGGCACGAGGTAAGCGGGTGTGATCGTGTGCAGACGCCGTATCTCAAGATGCTCGCTGAGCAGGGGGTACCGGTATCGGTGGGCCATGACCCATCTCACCTTGACCATGCCGACATGGTTGTATGTTCGTCAGCAGTCCGTGAGGATGAGCCTGAGGTCATGGTCGCGCGAGAGGTGTGTCGCATCCCTGTCAAGAAACGCGGAGATTTTCTTGCCGAGGTTGCTGAAGGACATCCCGTCGTGGGTATAGCAGGCTCCCATGGCAAGACGAGTACAGCGTGGTTTACGTGGCGCCTCCTTCGTCGTTTTGGAATCTCTGCTTCCCTGTATGCAGGCGGAAAATCAGATGGCGTCAACGCTATAAAAGAGGGTGACCCGTGGGTTGTCGAGCTCGACGAGAGCGATGGCACCGTTTTTCTTGTGCGGCCGCAGGTGGTCGTCGTTACGAATCTGGAACCGGAACATGTCGACTACTATGGTTCTGCGGATGAAATGCTCCGCCGTTTTCGCACCTATCTTACCCTCATTGGTCACCGCCGTTTTGTCATAGGGAGAGGCTACTCTGTCAGCAACACCCTCTATGCAGACTTTGGCGGACTTACATTCCCGACGCGAGAGGAACTCTCGGAAAAACGTACCGTTGTCGGGGGACCGGCATGCTTCTTTGTGGTAGAGGGGGGACGCTGGATTCTTGATTTCCGAGGAGTGAGAAGTGATCTCGGAGATGCAACGGAACCGTATCACCTCATTCAGAACCGTGCGGCTGCCATCTTGGCTGCCTACACCTTCGTACGCACCAGTGGTAGGGAACTCGAGGAAGTTTCTCCCACATTTTGGCGCGAGATCCCCGGCATTGACCGTCGCTTTGAGAAAAAAGGCGTGTGGCGTGGTATGGCGCTCGTAGACGACTATGCCCACCATCCTTCGGAGATACGTGCTCTTATGGAGCAGGCAGAGCGCGAATATGGCCGGTATGTCCTCGTGTTTCAGCCGCATCGTTCGTTGCGTTTTGATACTTTCTTCGATGACTTTGCCCGTGTTCTTATCGCTGCACCAGCGCTGGTGTTGCTCCCCGTGTTTCGTGCCGGTGAACCGGAGGGGAAACGAAGCATCTTCGAACTTGAAACGGTTCTCAGGAAGAGGGGCTTGCGGATAGTTCATGCCTGTCAAAACTTGGGTGAGGCGGCGGTGCTCCTTTCGTCCGGGGCGTTCGAATGGTCGCGTGCCATCATAACTGCCGGCGCGGGTGACGTGAACGAGGTTTTTTCTCTTTTGGAGGGACGATGAAGTATAAGAAAGCAGCATCCCTTACCTCGTTCCTCACTATCCGTCCTCAAGATGCTTCTGGTGATATCTACTTTGCCGAATCGTTGGACGATGCTGCTCGGTTCACGGTTGAGCATCATTCGTTTTTCCTCTTGGGAGGCGGATCAAATGTCATTGCTGGTAGAGTACGTCGCCCCATACTCAGCCTGCGTTTTCTTGTTGGAGAAAGCGTGACGCGCGAAGAAGGTGACAGGGTATCGGTCTCGATGCCGGCGTGGACGCCGGTGAATGAATTAATTGCGTATCTCGTTGAGAACGGACTTTCGGGTCTCGAATTCATGGCGGGAATACCGGGAACTGTCGGCGGGGCTGTCGTTGGTAATGCAGCGCCGAAAGGGTACTCCTGGGAAGGATACGTTCGTTCAGTTACCTACTTGAAGGAGGGAAGTATTCTTATTGCGACACCGCGTTTCGCCTACCGGAAAATTGTCGGGCTACCCGAAAAAGCGTATGTCGTTCTGTTCGTTGAATTGGTACTGAGAAAGGAAACACCGGCAAAAGTAAGAGCGCGTGTCCGGGATTTCCTTTCTCGTCGCCTTACCATACCCTATCCCTCTGCCGGGTCGCTTTTCAAAAACCCAGAAGGGATCTCGGCGGGAAAGTTGCTCGACGAAGCAGGATGCAGAGGCCTTGCGGTGGGTGATGCGGCATTGTACGAGGAACATGCAAACATCGTGGTAAACAGAGGGAACGCCTGTTATGCCGATTTCGTTGCCCTTCGAGACGAGGCGGTTGAACGGGTATATGGGGTATGTGGTGTCCGACTCGAGCCAGAGGTGAAGTTCTGGTCGTAGAAGTGGTAGGAGTAGCGGTATGGCATTGAGTAAAAGTACGAGGATTGCAGTGGTAATGGGGGGATTTTCTGATGAGCGAGAAATCAGCCTGCAAACTGGCACCCTCGTCGCCGATGCGCTCGAAAAGGGCGGATACACTGCCATAGAACGTGTTGATATGGGGCGCGATATAGACATCGTGCTGCGAAAACTCAAACCGGAGGTAGTCTTCAATGCTCTCCATGGTACCTATGGTGAAGATGGTCGTATTCAAGGGCTGCTTGACCTCCTCGGTATCCCCTATACCGGATCTGGTGTTGCTGCATCGGCGATCGCAATGGATAAGATATTCTGCAAGATGGTTATGCGACACCTCGGAATAGCAGTTGCCGCGGATGAAGTAATCACGACACACGATAAAATGGGACCTCCTCTCCCCTACCCGTTCGTACTCAAAGACCCTGCCAATGGGTCGAGCCGCGGTGTTTTTATCATCCGAAACGACGAGGAGTGGCATGCGGTGCTCGCAGGGAATCAAAAGAAGCGGATACTCGTTGAGGAATATGTACGAGGGCGAGAGATAACAGTCGCCATACTCGGCAATGAAGTGCTTGGCGATGTCGAGGTAATACCTGCGCAAGAGTTCTACACCTATGACGCAAAATACTTCGATGAGAACACTCGCTATGTTCCCGACCCAGATTACGATCCTACGGTGCAACGGGCGCTTCACCATGCAGCGATTTCGCTCCATCGCACCCTCGGGTGTCGGGGGGTGACGCGATGTGACTTTATTGTCGCTTCTCAGCGGTACATCATGCTCGAGATCAACACCCTTCCTGGAATGACAAGCCACTCTCTTGTGCCGATGGCGGCGGCACGGCGGGGGATAGGGTACCTATCATTGATCGAGCGGTTGCTCGAGGAGGCGCTCGCAGGATGAGAGAAGTGATCCTCATGGCGGAGATGTGTGTACTAGGCTTGACGGTATGGGTTGCAGCAGGTCTTTTCAGCGCTGGGTTTGTTTCGCTGGAGCAGGGTATACAGGTGCTCCGAGCAAGCGAATATTTTGCCGTTGTACCAGAGCGCATCGTCATCGAGGGGAACAGAAGGCTGAACCGTGATGAGATATTGCTTTTGGCGGGACTTGACCGTCGTACCAGTTGGTTCGACATAGATGAACGTCGTATTGGTCTTTTCATTCGTTCGAACGGATGGATAAAAAAGAGCATGGTGCAAACGCTGTTTCCTGATAGGGTGCATATCGCGGTCGAGGAGTATGAACCGGCGATCGTGGTCAACAAACGAGAAACGACCGGCGAGCGGGGGGAGGCACTCTACAGCATGTGGTTTGCTGATCATAGTGGCCTCATGTTCAAGAAGGCTTTCCCGTGCGAAAACAAAGGGGACTTCCCCTTGTTTTTTATCGAACACGAGGTCCCAGTCGAAGGACAGGGTGCGCTTGTTCGACAGGCTATTGCTTTGGCATCGGCATGGAAACGGCACCGCGACATCTGCCGGTTGAGGACCATTAGTTACGACATAGTTGATGGCTTCTCTCTGGAATGTGATTTTCCACGGGCGGGAGTATCGCGCATCGTATTAGGGAGAGTGGCAGGCGATGAAGAGATCGAGCAGAGGAGCCACTTCTTTCAGCAGGCAGCCAACCGTTTGCAAGAGCAGCGGCTGTTCGCAGCAGAGTACTTTTTCGATGAGCGACGTGACGGCGCTGCACTCGTTGTAGGGAGAATCAAACATTACCGTGATTACTGAAAGGAGTAGAGCAATGCCGAAAAATAACACTTTCATCACGGCACTCGATGTGGGAACAGGAAAAGTCACAGCGCTCATCGCTACAGTTTCGCCTGAAGGCCGCGTTCAGTTCGTAGGCAAAGGGGTTGCGCGCAACGTTGACGGTATGATCGGGGGTAACGTCGTCAACATGGAAGCGACGACCCGCGCCATAAATGAGGCGGTCACGGAGGCTGATAAGATAGGTGATACGCATACGAAATCAGTACTTCTCGGTCTTTCGGGTGACCACATCACCTCGATAAACAGCCATGGTGTGGTGACCGTCCGCGGTCGCGAGGTTACTCAGAGCGATATTGATCGGGTTATCGAGCAGGCAAAAAACGTCAATCTTCCCGCCGACCGCCGTATAGTCGGTCTCGAGATAGGAGAATTCGTCGTAGATGATCAGAACGGTATAAAAAATCCGAGGGGAATGGCTGGAAGGCGCCTTGAGGTTAAGATACACATCATCACGGCATCCATTACGATGATTCAGAACCTTGTCAGGAGTGTGACTGATGCAGGACTCCAGGTGGATGACATCATTGTCAATGGGCTTGCTGCTGCCGAAGCAGTCCTTCAAGATGACGAGAAACAACTGGGTGTTGCTCTCGTTGATATTGGCGACGGTACTGCTGATATTGTAGTTTATAGACAGGGACGGCTTGCCTATACCGCTGTTGTCCCCATGGGAGGACGTTTCATTACGCGCGACATCTCGATTGCGCTTCGTATGCCTCCTGCAGAAGCGGAAAGAGTTAAGTGCCGCTATGGATCTGCGGTGACAGCGTCGGTTGGTCCCGAAGAAGAGATAGAAGTTACCTGTATTGGGGATGAGGAGAAAAAACTGATTAAAGCGCAACTCGTAGCCCAAGTGATTTCGCCACGTGTTGAAGAGATTCTTACCCATGTGCGCCGGCGGATGAGTGAGGATGCCAAGGATAGTTTTATTTCATCCGGCATTGTAATTACGGGCGGTACGGCGAATCTTCGGTATCTGAAAAACCTTGCAGAAGAAGTGTTAGGGCTGCCTACCCGTATTGGGCGGCCAATTGTTGCTGATGATGGTATGGGGTTTGCCGAACTCCTGCGTGACCCATCGTTTGCAGCGGCTGTAGGAGCCGTCTACTATTCTCTGCGCCACGATAAAGTGAAGGAGACGAGCGAGAGTTTCTGGGGGCGGATGGGGAGATGGATAGAAAAGTTCTTTCAATAAGGGGGGATGCGATGGCCATCCAACATGGAAAACCGCTGGTGCGGATTGGTGTCATTGGGATCGGCGGTGCGGGGTGTAACACCATCAAACGCATGGTGGAGGAACGCACGACAGAGTCTGGCGCTGTGTGCAACAATGTGGTACTCATAGCGGCGAATACTGATATCCAAGATCTCGAAAAAACAGGCGCCGACAAAAAAATACAGCTAGGGCCCGATCGCACCAAAGGTCTCGGTGCTGGTGCCGACCCTGTCATAGGACGCGAAGCGGCGGAGGAAAGCCGCGTTGAAATAGCAAACGAAGTAAGTGACCTTGATATGCTTTTTGTTACCGCAGGAATGGGAGGAGGGACTGGTACCGGCGCAGCGCCGGTCATTGCTGAGATTGCGCGAAGCGCAGGCATTCTGACAGTTGCGATGGTGACGACTCCTTTTTTGTTTGAAGGCCGGAGGAAGATGACTGTGTCTCAAGAAGGAATCAAGCGGCTGCGCGAGAACGCGGACACTATTGTTGTTATCTCCAACGAGAAACTTCTTGCTCTCGCGGACGAGCACCTATCTTGTGAGGAAGCATTCCGGCGTTCCGATGATATCCTTATCCATGCGGTTCGCTCGTTGACCGATCTCACCACGAGTGATGCCATTATCCACGTTGATTTCGCCGATGTGCGTGCAGCAATGATGGGAATGGGAGATGCCGTTATCGGTGTAGGGGAAGCCGCCGGAGAAAACGCTGTCCTCAACGCGGTGCGCGAAGCGCTTGAGAATCCCCTCCTTTCTGATGCCGACATTACGGGTGCACGGCGTGCCCTCTTTTACGTCGGTGGTATGGAAGTGCCAATGCGAGATTTTCAGGCGGCATGCCAGCATGTCTTTCAGCATCTGGATGAGGATGCGTTGTTCAAGTGGGGGATTGGAAAAAATAAAAATGCTGATAAGGTTCACGCCTTTCTCATTGTTGAGGCTACTCGTAGCGACAGTGCTTCTCCTCTTCCTGCTACCGGCATGAGCAACGTCGCGAAGAAAGGAACATCACTCACTATCGCTCCTGAATCTCAGGTTCCTCTTTTTGAGGTCTCTTCTTCATCAAGAGATGTACTTCCTCACGAAACGAAGGTGGCAGAACCGATGTCAGCGCAGGGAGTCTCCCGTGGAAACGCTGAGCCTCACATACCTGTCCCCATCTCTACATCGATTGCCGAGGCGCGGAGTGAACATAAAATGCAGAGAGCGACCCTTGACTTTGATGAGAAGATTGTCTATCGGCTACCTGACAATATCAATGCCGACCCGGATGACCCTCATGTCCCTACCATTATGAGACAAATGATGCGCCAGCAGAAGGCAAAGGAAGGAGGGCGGAATATCGGTGCCGGTGGACATGCACCTTCCGTGGCACCACCTGCTCCAGCGGCTGACGACTATTATCTCGCTGCCAAGCAAAAGGAGATGACTGCTAAGAAGGTCGAGACATCCCAGAGCACAGCGACCTCAACAGCAATGGTCAACAAAAAAGGCAACGAGCACCGGTGATCTCCCCGCGTGTTGCCTATTTTTTCCCCGCCGAGCGCCATGTCGCTCTCTCGAACCTTGCTCCACACTACTTTTTCAGTGCTTTTCGCGCGAATCACCATCTCGATCTTTTGTTTGATGGCGAAGACTTCTCGCTCTTTGATCGGCGGAGACCTCGCGAATATGCAGTGATTTTTATCGGTCTTTCCTATGAACCTACCTACCTGACTCTTGTGAAGTATCTAAGGAAACACGGGATTCCTGTGCTGAGAAGAGAACGTCCTCTCTCTCAGTTTCCTCTGCTGATTGCCGGAGGTATGGCGCCATCTCTCCATCCGAAACCTTTACTTGAGATATGTGATGTCGTTCTCTGCGGCGAGGCGGAGGCGATGTATCACGACCTTACTATGGCACTTGATGATCTGACGACGGCAGTAGCATACCTTTCTGGCTTGCCATACGCCGCTTCGGCACACCGAAAGCATCTGGTTGTTCGTGCGCATCCTGGTTCTTTTGCGGTGTGTACGCATCCCGATCTTGTGGGATTCGGGAACGAATTCAGCGGACACAGCATTTTCGAACTCAACCGGGGGTGTCCTGGAACGTGCCGATTTTGTGCTGCACGCCATTTGTATGGTGCTGAGCGAGAGGCTGACTACCACCGTATCGTTCGTGCTGTCGAAGAGTCTTTTGCACGGGGAGAAAATGTTGCCTTTCTAGGTACCGGCGTTGAAGCAGTTTCTTATTTTGAAGACCTCCTTGAACGTGCTGTCGTTGCTGGACGTAGTGTGTCACTCTCGTCCGTCCGCATTGATGGTCTAACGGCGGAACGAGCGGCGCGTCTCGCAACGGCTGGGATAAAGACGATAACTATCGCGCCCGAAAGTCTGATTTTCCAGACTCGGAGACACATTGGCAAGCCGATTTCCGACGAGCAGATATGTACTGCATTCGAATTGGCGAAGAAACATCGTTTTAAGGTAAAACTTTACCTCATGGCGGGATTGCCTGGAAGTGACAGTGAATCGGAAGCGGAGGCGATCGTTTCCTTTTTTGCCTTTCTTACACAACAACGCCTTACTGTCCCGGTGTCTTTGAGTGTGACTCCTTTCTGCCCCAAGCCAGGAACACCGTTTCACAGTCATTCGCTTATGGCGAAAAGAGAATACGAACAGTTCCGTTCGACAGTAATGCGTGGCGTGAGGAAGGTAATGCCTCGGATGCCGGTAGAATGGTTCTCGTGGCGAGAGGCGCTTCTCCAGACGGCATTTTGTCGAATGGGAGCGGCGGAGGGCGGCGCGTTCCTCTCCGCTTATGCCGAGTCGGGCAACATCCGTGCGGCTGAAGAACGGTCTGGGGTAACCCTTTCTTCCTTTACTGGGGTGCATCTAGGGTAAGAG
>Ga0129299_1000248_pt1 | contig 32937 bp, 18 predicted proteins | sample ConPoolayeCmetaG_FD_94477 | JGI IMG/M metagenome (GOLD analysis project Ga0129299, IMG submission 94477) | Hot spring microbial mat communities from California, USA to study Microbial Dark Matter (Phase II) - Cone Pool mat layer C metaG ...
GAGCGGATGCCGGGCTTCCATTGGATGACCGGCTACGGCGACTACAGCAAGGAACTAGGTTACGCCCTGAAACGGGTGGGCATCCAATGGGAGTTTCTGGGGTAACGGCGCAAAGCCGGTGCCCGCAAAACCCTAAGCTCACTACGAAGCGACCGGTACGGTTTGCCGGCGGGCTCCACGCGCGCTACGCACGAACCGCGTTCGCCCAGTTTTTCACCCGACTCGGCCAATTACCATGGGGGGCCACTTAGTAGGCTCGTGCGGCCGCCTCTCGGATCGCATGGAGGTTTTCCGGCGGGACCAGACCGGGATCAAAAGTGCAGCCGGGTGCGATCATGATGGGCCGGCTGCCGGCCTGGACCAGGGCGTCTTCCACCTCCCGGGCGCACTGGTCCGGCGTGCCGGTGACCAGCGTGCCCAGGTTATCCACGCCGGCGCATAAAGCGGGTCGGACCCAGCCGGCGAGCTGGGCAATCGCCGGGCCGGCCGAGCGATCGGCCCAGTTGATGACATGGACCGGGTAGTGGGCGAAGCGGCGGAAATCCCTCGCCCGGCCGCACACATGCAGGATGTTGAAGCGCCCCGACTGGGCCGCTCGGAGGATGTGCAAATCGCCCGGCTTCACCAGGCGGTCGTACGTCCCCAGGCCGTTTTCCCCGGTGTCTACCCAATCGTCCCTCACCGACAAGAATATACCGTCCGCGCCGGCAGCCAGGCAATACCGCGCGAAGTTGGCCAAGGACTGGGCCACGACATCCAGCGCACGTGCGAGCCTTTCGGGAGCCTCCCGCAGCAAGCGCGACAACGCGGCGTCGCGGGGGTCGCCGGTGCTTTTGAGCGAGGGCGGGCCGTGAAGGCCGCTCTCTGGTGCCGTCATGTTGCGCAGCGTAGTCCACGCATTAAAGATCGTGGTCGCCATGAGAAGCTCGCCGCGGAAGCGTTTGGCCAGTTGGCCGATCAACTCAAGCTGCCGGCCGAACGAATCCTCGTCCCCGCGAAGCACGGCGAGTCGGTCGAGATCCTGCGCCTCCGCGATCACGCCGTTTGGAATTGCGGTGCGCGGGTAGCGGTTGTCGTCCATGATCTTCAAGAAGTCCAGATCGTAGGCCTCCACGTGTCGCACGTGGGCCTCGACGGCCGCAGGACCTGCCACGGCCTCGGGACCGAAGTGGTACCAGAACGACAGGGGCGCCCGATCGGGCCGATGGCCCTCGATGACCGCCCTGACGCGTTCCACCTTGTTCATGAAGGCTCCTCCCGCCATGTCTGACGGCCCGATCTCATCGCCGGATATCATGCGCGACAGCCCAGTATATCGTATGCAAGCTCGGCGGTCCGCGAAAGGCGCCCGGGTATCCTGCATGCCGGTCCCATGGGTGGAAATAAACTTGAACATCGCCATTTGGGGCGTTAGACTCCGATGGCGAAGGCGGCACCGCAGGCCCCAGCCTACCCGCCATGCTCCCCAAATCACGTCTGCCCGGAACGAGGGGTGCAGACTCAGTCACGTATCCTGTATCCTGAGCGTTTGGGCTGTCCGGCGCGCGAGGTTGCTTTAGGCGGTGAAGGTGGATGTCTCATGGGTGTCATGCGGTTTGTCGTCTCGCCGCCCAGCTACCTCACCGACGAGATCCTGCGGCAGATCTACATGTGCGGGATAGACCGCGTCCCTTTCGAGATTCACGCTCGACGTGCCAACGGTGAGCTGATTCTGGAGCGCGTGGTTTCGGATTCGGGCAGTCTGCACATTCCGTGGCCGATCGAGGGGGCTGGGCCGCTCGTCCTGTCAACCGGCACTCTGATTGAACGGCCTGAACCCTACTACCTGCCGCTGGAGTTGGCGCGGGGCAAGCTTGGCCAGGTCCGCAACCAGCAGGCGGAATGGGGGGCGATTGGGCTTGTCGTGCCCGATTCGCTCAACCTGGCGGTCGCCGAAGCGACGGAGTACCTGGGCAAGGCGACCCAGGCCGCGCCAGGCTCCGAGGAGTCGGTCGCCTTGGCGGAGCGAGCGATTCATATTGCACTGACCGCTTCGAGCCTGCTGGTGGGCTGCTACGTGGAGCAAGCTTTGGCGGTCCGCCACCGGCAATCGCCTGCGCTGCCGACGCTTTTGGGTGCCAACCTCGGGCCGTCGATGCTCGAAGAATGCACCGCCGTGGAGTATGTGCGCACGTTCAACGCTGCCAACGTGCCGATTTTGTGGCGAGATATCGAAACGAGCGAGGGCAGGTACTCGTGGGATGTAGTGGACCAGCAAATGCAGTGGAGCCGCCGTCGGGGGCTGCGCGTCTTGGGCGGCCCGTTGATCCATTTCGACCAGCAGGCCGTACCCGACTGGCTGTGTGTTTGCAGCGGCGACTTCGACAGCCTGCTGCATTTCGCTTCGGAGTTCGTGCAGGCGGCAGTCTTGCGGTACCGGGGCAAGGTTGACGGGTGGATTTGCGCGAGCCGCGTGAACACGGGGGAGATGCTGTCGCTGTCGGAAGAGGAGAAGGTGAGACTATCGGCGCGGACGATCGAGCTGACCCACGCCCTGGACCCCGATACGCCTACCGCCGTTTCGTTTGACCAGCCCTGGGCGGAATACCTCAGTTACCGCCCGATGGATTTCCCGCCGCTGCACTTTGCTGATGCGTTGGTGCGGGCGGGCCTGGGGCTGACGGCGATTGGGATTGAGATCAATGTGGGGTATCATCCAGGCGGCACGCTGCTGCGCGATCCGCTGGATCTCAGCCGGCAGTTAGACTATTGGGGGTCATTGGGCGTGCCGCTGTATGTGTTCTTGACCATTCCCAGCGGCAGCCATGAAGACCCGCTGGCCCGCCGGCCAGTCAGGCTCCCGCCCGACGGCTGGAACCCTCTAGCGCAGCAGAGCTGGGCAAAGCGCTACTTGGCGGTGTTGCTGGCAAAGCCGTACGTGCAGGCGATAATGTGGGAGCAACTGCGCGACAGCGAGCCCCACGAGTTCCCGCACGGCGGGTTGTTCGATCCGCTGCGTCGCCCGAAGCCGGCGCTGCGCGAATTGGCCTCCTTCCGCGAAGCCCACTTGATGTGAAAAGCGCCAGGCAAGGATCCAGCCGGGGCCAATGTTTTTTATCGCGACTTCCGGGCGCGGCGCCCACATGTTGGGATTGGCTGTGGCATCTTGTCGCAATCGCGCGGGCTGGAGAAGGCTGGCGAGTTTTCTTGCAAGCGCAAGGCGTGCTAGCGCTTTGCGGCGGGGTCCACGCGGCGCAGGGCGACTTTCGCCTCCACGTGCCGCTCGCCCAGCTTCCGCGCCCCGGACGCCGCCCAAGCCTCGGCTTCCTCGGTCAGCCGGTTCAGCAGCCGTTCGATGCTCTGGCGGAAATGTTCGATTCCTCGGCGGTCGAGGCCGGGCGGGACGTGGACGTCCGGGCTTGTAACCGCCCGCGCACGAGAAAAAGGCCGCGGAATCGCAAACCGATCCCAACTGTTCAGCCGCCACGGGCGGTCGTAGCCGAACCCCATCAGCACCAGCGGCAACCCGAGACGCGAGGCCAGGTAGATGGCGCCTGGTGCCATCCGGCGTCGCGGTCCGCGCGGTCCGTCGGGGGTGATCGTCAAGTGCATCTGCCGGCTCTTGGCCAGCAACTGGCGCAGTGCCGCTGTGCCGCCCCGCCGCGTCGAACCGCGCACAAACTCAAATCCCAAGTGGTAGGCGATCCGCGAAAGGATCTCCGCGTCGCGATGCCGGCTCAACAACATCGCCACGTTGCAATGCCCGCGAAGAAAAATGGGAAACAGAATGTATTCGTGCCAGAACAAGTAGATTTTTTGGCCGCGGCAGCCGGGCGAGGCGGGGTCGATGTCCGGGTCGTAGAAGGCGGCCTGGTAGTCGAGCGTGCCCATCCACCAACGGATCAGGCTCGCCCCGAACAGGCCGCCCAGGCGTGTCAACCACGGGTTGTCGAGCTTCATGCTTCTGTCGTGCGCCGAGCCGCGCCTAAAAGCCTATCGCAACCGCCCTCACCTCCGCCCCTTCCACCGCGAGCGGGGCGCGGGGCGCCGGTTCGGAGATAGGCGGCTAACTGGCCTTGCACGATTCTGGGGCGCAGCCGTCTCGGCTGCCAGCCGGATGGTATTGCCCGGGCGAGATGCCCTCGCTCTGGCACGCTATACGATCCTGCAAAGTCAGTTAGCGATCCTCGTTCCATTGGCCGCTGAAGACCTCTACCGCTGGTCCGGTGAGGTAGACGTGGTTGTCGTCGGCCCAGAGAAGCTCCAGGTCGCCGCCGGGCAGGTGGGCCACGATGCCGGGCTGGGTCCGTCCGGTCAACACGCCCGCTACGCAAACCGCGCTGGCCCCCGTTCCGCACGCCATTGTCTCTCCTGAGCCCCGCTCCCAGACACGCATCTTCACTTCGGCAGGCGAGAGCACTTGGACGAACTCAGCGTTGATGCGGTTGGGGAAATGACAATCGCGCTCCACCTGCGGACCGACCCCCAGGACCCACTCGTCGGTTAGCTCCTCCACGAAGACCACGCAGTGCGGATTGCCCAGCGACACGCAAGTCACGCGCAGCTCCCTGCCGGCGATGGACAAAGGGGCCTCAACGACCGGACTGCCGGGCAAGAGGGTAGGGATTCGAGCGGCTTCGAGCACCGGCTCGCCCATGTCCACGCGCACGCGGCGGACCCGGCCGTCCACCACCTCCAAGTCCAAGGTGAGCACTCCTGCTTGCGTTTCGATCCGCAGCGAAGGTCGCCGGCAAATGCCGTGGTCGTAAACGTACTTGGCCACGCAGCGCACTCCGTTACCGCACATTTCCGCCTCCGACCCGTCGGCATTGAAAATCCGCATCCGTGCATCGGCCTGCTCCGAGCGGCAAATAAGTATCAGCCCGTCCGCGCCAATCCCAAAATGGCGGTCAGACAGGCGGCGAGCGAGCGATGCGGGGTCGTCGGGCAAGGGCTGATCGAAACAGTCGATATAGATGTAATCGTTGCCCGCCCCGTGCATCTTCGTAAAACGCATTCTGGCGGTTCCTCTGCGGGGGCGGCCTGGCGAATCTCGGGCAAGGCGAGGCTACCCAGCGCCTGCGAGTTGCCTTGGAGACAACCGTTTCGCCGGCGCCCTTTTGGCGCATTGCTTCTGTCAGCGTGGACGACGTTCTCTGAGTTTAGAGCGCGTATTGTACAGCCCGAGCCGCTGCCCGGCAACGCGACCTGAGCCGGCCTCAGCCGCTCAGGTCCAGCAGGGTGCCGCTCTGGCCGGTGGCGTCCTTGCTGCGGGGCGGCTGGAGATCGGATGGTGCGTCGGGGTTAGGTTTCTTTCGCCGCCCGGTCTCCTCCCAGATCCGGCGCCCGTCCGCGTCGCGCTCTGCGGTCTGGTGGTCTTCGCCATCCGTTTGGCCGATCCCGGCGGCGCTATCCGCCCGGCGGTCGCTGGCCACGCGCCGCTCGTGGCTGGCGGCCTCGTTCTGCGCGTGTTCTGCATCCGAGCCCTTGGCCTGTGCCAAGGGCGCCCCGGCCACGCTGCTTAAAGGACCTGCTAGTGGACCAACATTCATAGCACGTCTCCCTGCGTGGGATTCATCCGACAATGCAAGTATACGTTACGTGGCGAAAAGGCCTCTGCGGTTGACGGTCAACGGGGTTTGGGCACTCGTCCCCACAGTCGGGCTTGAGGCAAAAGTCCTGGAATGCCGGGTTTGTCCGGGGCGCCTTGGAACTGCTGGATCGCATCCTTGACGGCCGGGAGCGCCTGGCGCGTGACTTCCGGATCCTGGAGGGTACCACGCACATAGATCAGCATGAGCTGCTTGCTCGCCCCACCCAGCACCTCTTGCAGCAGGGGCATTTGCAAACGGCCGCGGCCGACCTGGGCGTGAAAGGTCAGACGCAGTTCCGTCTGGAAGTTCATGTCGCCCTGGCCGATCAGGCTGAAGGCGTCGCTGCTGAAATCAATGCGGTCCAGGTAGATGTGTGTGCCTTGGATGCGGAAGTTGATGTCGCTGGAGCTGAAGCCGGCGGGACTGGGCCGGCGGATGCTGAGGATTCTCAACAGCCGGATCATCAGCGGCAGCTCATAGACATCGGCGTCGCGCAGTTGGATAACGCCCCGCCCACCGAGACCGTTCAAGCTCTTCCCCATCCCATGCAGGTCCACCGTGGCCGCAATCCGGCCGTGGAGGTCTTGCTTGTCTGTCAAGTTCTCCCTGGCGAAGCGGTTCAGGTCGGCCTGAACCAGGTTTGCCTGGAGGCGGTAGCGGGGCTCGGCTTCCAGGGAGATCCAGGCGTCGGCGCTGACGGTGCCGCCCAGCAGTTGGGCCGTTACCGGCCGAGGCCGTACCACCGGCTGGCTTCCTTCCGATGCCGGCCACGCCGTGGCAACCGCCTCGTCGGCCCGAGGCGGCTCCACCCACGAACCAAACCGCACCTGTTCGTCGTCGATCCATAGCGGTCCCAGCACCTGGGTGAATTGGAAATTCTTCCACTGGGCGGAGTCGATCGAAAGCTCGCCGCGACAGCGCGCCAACTGGCCGTCGTAATCGCCGAGCAGCCTCACCGCTCCGTTGATGTTCTCCACTTTGACGCCGAACTCCACGCTGGCTTGGGCGAAGTGGACGTTCAGGTCCCAGGCGGCCAGCAGCGGGCTGGTCAGTTCGGCGCCGCGCCGGAACTCCAGAGAGCCGGCGAGGTTGACCGGGCTGGAGAAATTCAAGGCGATGATCGCCCGCTTCAGCCTCTCTGGCAGCGCCTGCATCAGGTCACGATCGGGCCGGACCCGATCCATGGAAAATCGATCCAGCCGCAGCCTCCAGCCTCCTTCAGGCCGCAACTCGCACAGGCCGTCGGCGGCCATTCGCACGTTGCCGTGCTCTGCGCGGACATTCTCCAAGAGCACGCGCCCGGCGCGGTACTGCATCACCCCGGAAAGCTTCTCCATGCGGTATGGGAAGGCGATCGGCTCGATCGACGCAGTGTTAGCCCGGGGCTCCGCCCGCACCGCTACGTCGAAACCACTTCCCCCTGTCGCATACCGGATGTCAACGTCGAGATCGACGGTCCCCCGGGGGCGAAGCGCACTCCATAGCCGCTGCATGTCCGGCCGCAGTGCGTCACGCAGTTGCTCGCTCAACGCCACATTGCTCCCGTGCAATGCAAGTGCCAGTTCCCAGCGATTTGGCTCGGAAAGCGGCACCAAGCGGCCTGCGCCAGTGATTACCCCCGCGTCGTTGGTCGCCTCGAGATTGCGAAAGCTCCAGGCGCCATCCAGCATTTCCAACGTGCCTCGGATGTTGGTCAATGGGTATGGGAATTTTTCGTAGCGGATCCAGCAGCGGTTGGGCGTGACCACCAGATGGCGGCGGACCGGACCGTCCGGCCGCTCGCGCCAGATCCGCAGCGCGGCATGGAACGTGCCATGAGGGTCCAGCGAGCAGACTACGCTTCGCGACGGCTCCCGCAGGGCGCCCAGCAACTTCTCGTCTATCTGGAGGTCGTCGCCCTGCGCCTCCAGCCATCCGTATGGTCGCGAAAACGGCTCTTGCACCTGCGCCCTGACGCTTACCGGGCGCATGCCGCTGTAGCCCAGCAGGTTCGTGCTCAGCACGTCACCTCTTAGCTCCAGCGACCCTCGCGCATGCTCGATGCGGTAGGGAAAAAGGCAGTGGCAGAAGGAGACCTTCAGGCATTCGATGTCCGCCTCGGGATGCCAAGTTTGGCCGTCGTAGTGGAGCTTGAGCTGGGCGTGGATTTGGCCTGATGGGCTGTATTTTTCCCAGGCGTTGCGCAAGGATGCGGGCAGGATTTGAACGATTCGAGGGTCCAGGTCGAGTTGCCGCGCCTCGGCCGAAATCCAGACCGGGCTGTTGGCCTCGTAGCCGGCCGCGCGGCACGACAAACGCAACGTGGATTGCCCACTGCGAGCAGACAGTCCCTCAACAGCGAAGCCCGCATTGTCTGCCCGGATCCTGGCCGAAAGATCGGTCAACGGGTGCGTCAGGCGTGGGTCGTCCCAGCGCCCTTCAGCCAGTTCGCCGGTCACATCGAAGTGATAGGGCGTCTGAGAGGCCGGGTCATGGACCAGGCGAAAACCGAGTTTGGCCAGGCCGCGGAGCGGGCCGAAGTGGACGAGGCGGGCGGCCCACTCGGCCGGGAGGGCCTCGCGCATCTCGGGGCAGACCTGGAGCCCCTCGACCACGCCCGATATGTCCCATTGCCCCCGGTCCAGATCTATCAGCCCCTCTAGCTCCACCCGCTGTAGCAATTCGCCCGTAAAGCTCCCCTCGACCCGCCGAACCCCCGGGGCCGGCGCGGCCTGTGCGACCGAATCGATCGGCCTCAGGTTCAAGTTCACCTCGCGGAGCGTAAGCGTGCCTGGGGTACTTTTCCGGGCATCGGAAATCTCGATCATGCCGTTGTCGATCAGCACCTCGCAACCTTGCTGGCGGAACCGCGGCAACGGCAGCAGCCGTGCAGTGCTCCAGGTGCCGTCCAGACGCCGGGTGGCACGGAGCGTAGGCCGACGGATCACCACGCGAGTCACTTCCGGCTCCTGGGTAAGCAGTTTGTCCAAGTCGGCACAACAGGCCAGAAACACCTCTTCCACCATGAGCAACTCGGCGCGCGGACCCTGGGCGGCCGGGTCGAAGACCGACAGCCCTCGCAACCGGATCCCCTCCCCCCTGACCAGTTCGGCAGAGCGGATGCGCACTTTCAGATCAGGGTAGTGCTCAGCGAAGCGGGCTTCCAAGCGGCGCTGGATCGTGCTGTCCAACAGCCGATACAAATACGGAATGGAGATAGCCAGCCCGATGACCCCAGCCAGCAGGCCCCACTTCGTGACAAACCAGCAGATCTTCACCAGGCCACGAACAATGGCAATCAACCCTCCGTGGTCCACCGCAACTCGCAGCGCAAAACACGCTTTGCCGGCGACGGACCCTAACGCCGGCCAACCCCGTCAGCCCGCAGCGCGCGTCGGCGACCCGAAACAACTACTCCCGCGGCCAGCACCATCAAAGTCAGCATGGCCGGCTGACGATACCGAATCGACGCCACAAAGATGACGTGCAAGAGCGTGAAATAGGCCGCGGGAAGCCATAGCAATACGTACGGCCAACCCCAACGGATCGTTTTCCATGCACCAGACAGCCCGACCACAAAAACGGGCACAAAACCAAAGGCAACGGCCAGCCGGACGGGCCAACTGGAATACCGTGGCTCGTTAGGCCAGATGTTCCAGAGCCTCAAAAGCTTCACGCCAGCTAGGCGCAGTGCCTGGCCGGGATGGGAAACCGCCCAATTTGCCGCCTCCTGGCGAAACCGTTTGTCCAAATAGTACTCGAAGCACTCTTCGGCACCTTCGCTTGTTGCAAAGCGCGCACGCTCGATCTCGGTGAAGCGCTTTACGAAATCCATGTTGCTTGCGCCGGTTGCGGCCGGATTCAGGCCATCGTAGAGGCTTGCCCCGACTTGAAGTGTGGTGGGCACGAAATGTCCCGTGACCAGGGCGTTGCGGATCCACCAGGGAGCCATGACCGCGCATAGCCCCAGCAGGATTGCTAGGCCAACCGCCAGGTGTCGCTTACGCTGCTGGCCGAAGACCAAGCCGACCAGGATGGCAAACGGCGTAAACAGCAGCCAACTGGGCCTGACCAGCGTGGCTGCCGCAGCCGCGGTGCCGGCCGCCAGCCCGATCGCCGCCCCGCGCTTTAGCGAGGGTGCTTGCCAAGCGCCAACCCAAAGCGCCAAATGCGCCAACATCAAAGGCCCAAATGGCGCCTCGCTCAGAACCAGCGCACTTGTGACAACCGATGTCGGATCGCAAGCGGCCGTCGCGCCAGCGATCCAACCCGCTCGCTCTCCGAAGAGCCTCTGGCCGAGCCACCACACCCCCAATACCCCAAAAGCCCCACACACGGCGCTTATCGTCCGGCCCCAGATCGCCGGCGGCTGGTCGCCACCAATGAGGAATATGGGGGCCAGCAGAAACGGATACCCCGGGGTGCGAAAAACGCGCGCGTCAGCCGACCCGAATTGGTAAGGCCCACCTCTGGCAATCGCCCGAGCCAGCGACCAGTAACTCTCGCTGTCGCCAAAGGCAAATCGACCACCAAGCTGCCGGTCAAGCCAGCAGGCGGCTGCAATCCGGGCCGCTAAAGCCGCCGCCACCAGCGCCAGAAGGCAGATGGCGACTGAGCGTTTCCGTGCGGGCCGCTCAACACCTAAGGCCATGGCTCACCAAGAGGATGGGAGTAAGCGCAACATCGGGCGGCATATGCTACTTCGCCAATACGCAAGGGGTCAAGGCAGCTTAAGCTTACCTACCAACGTTGGGTGGCTGCCTAGATACTCGTGGGGGCCAGGCCAGAAAGGTGCGACAACTCGACCACTCCATGCATGATCGTCGCCGGTATGGCCGAATGCTACCACGGAGGGGGTGGCTGATCTATTGCCAACCGGCTCGCCGCGATTGCCGTACGGCGCACATGAGCCGCCACGCCAGCACTGTCAAGGTGACCTTATACTCCGCGCGGGCCAAAGTTAGGCGTTTTTCCTCGCGAAGACAGCGCGTGCTTGTTAGCGCACGGCATAAGCTCTTAGCAGTTCGCAAGTTGTGGTAGATTGCCGCTTTTCGGATGTGAGGGAACCCAGACTTTGAAGCCTCGCAGAATCTCTGTTTTACCCTTCAAAGAGGGTTGGATGGAGCAGGCAGTTCGCGTGGCACAGAGGGGCCGTTGTGTAGGCGGTGTCGCTCAGGGCCGTGGCACAAAGATTATTCGGCCACCTTGCTCGTATCGGTCGTAGTTCGGGAACAACGGGTGCGGGCCGAGACGGACTGGGTCCGTGAGCGGGCGCGGTTCGTCAACGCGGCCTTGGCTTATCACAGGTCCGCGGTAAGTTGGGGTCCAGGAGGGGGAGACCACAGGTACTCTCGGCGTCCAGCCAAGTCGCTCGGGCAGTTGTTGTTGGAACCGTTGGTTAGTCTCGTCCAGCATATTGGCGGCGGCGTCGAGTGCGTCTGCCGCGCGTCTATCCCGAAGCGTTTCAACCGGCCACTGTGAACTGCGGATAGGTGGGACGCCTAGTTGGCGCCGACCGGAATCGGTGAAGCCCTGCGGTCGAGGGGCCGGGGGAATCGGGCGGGGTGGCATTCGCCACGTGGGCTGGGGCAACCGGGCGATTTCAGGGGCACCGCTGGCGACGGGTGTTGAAATCCTGCCGCCACTTTTTCCTGTTTTTCCTGTCGTCCGACCGTCGCCTGTCCTGGTGCCGCTGTCCCGCGGCGGATTACTACGCCCGGTCGGCCCAAAGGTGTTAGTCCCGGCGCCAACCCCTGGAGAGTTTCGGTCTCTGGGGGCGGCGCGGTCGCTCGGCCCAAGGCCCTTTGAACTGGAGCCGTTTGCGCCAGTGTGGTTCATTCTGGCGCCCCCGTTTCTGCTGCTGCCACTGTTGGTTACTACGTTTGCTCGGCTACTGGTTCCGCCGCTTCTGGTGCCGACGTCATTAGTTCTAGTACCAGAGCGGCTTGCGCCATGAGAACCGGCTTTAGAAGCGGCGTCTCTGGTGCTTGATGTGCCCCCACTTCTGGCGGAACCAGTGTCCCTTGTCCTACCTGCGTCAGTACTTCTACCGGAAGCGGTATCTCTGCCTCCTCTATCAGAAGCGGTATCTCTTCCTCCACCATTGTTGCGGGCACCGGACTCTTTGCCCATGCAATGCTGGAGTAAAAGTGCCTGGTCTGCTGGACCCAGAGCCAGCGCAATGCCCAACAACGCGCAAGTCGTTATGCGAGACATAGAATCCCCACTTGTTTCAGGTAAAGGTCGCCAGTTTCGGCATATCAGATGCCTTGTATGCCTGCCCATATGGCCGGTGGTTTCACAATGCACATACAAACACTGCGGCTGGGTGTGACATGTCGTTGCGCTGATTTCGAGAACAGGTGCGACGGGGATGGCCGGGCCGGCCCGTCGCAACGTGGTCCTGTCAAAGCTCGGACGATGGAAAAAGATTGGCGGTTCCAAGAGAGAGGCGGATTTGGTATGGTAAGTGGGTTTATCCGACCTGGTACCACCTGCCCGATTGGCCCGTCTTTATGAACTTTGACGAAAAAGCTGACCTGCCGGAGGCTGACGGTCCAATCGGAGGTGGGCGATTGCAGCGTCGGGTGGGACACCCCCACCAATGGCGGTCCGCAGCCGAGATTCAACAGTGGTTTGTGGACTCGCTGGCGAGGATCACGGACAGTCCTCCAGAGGAGATCGACGTGAACGCGCCGTTCGAGTCTTTCGGGCTCGATTCTGTGACGGCGGTGGGCCTGACGGGCGAGCTGGAAGAGTGGCTTGGCTGTACCGTGGATCCCATGGCGGTGTACGACTACCCGACCATCCAGGCCTTAGCGGGGCACCTGGCCGAGCTTTCGGCCGCAAAGGAGTCCTCCTCCTGAGGGCGTGACACGAGCGGATTCGACCTGCCCATGCAACCGATAGCGATCATTGGTACGAGTTGCCGGTTTCCGGGGGCCGACAATCCCGAACAATACTGGACCCTCCTCTCGCACGGTATTGATGCCATCACGGAGGTCCCAGCCAATCGTTGGGACGTGGACGCCCTATACGATCCGCGTCCTGCGACGCCGGGCAAAATGAATACCAGATGGGGCGGGTTCCTAAAGGACATCGACCTATTCGATCCTGGCTTCTTCGGCATTTCGGGGCGCGAGGCGGAGTTCATCGATCCTCAGCAGCGGCTGATTCTTGAGGTCGCCTGGGAGGCGCTGGAAGATGCTGGACTGGCGCCTGATCGGGTGTCGGGATCGCGTACTGGGGTATTCATCGGGATCAGCAACAGCGATTATGCGCGGGCTGGGTTTCGGGGGTTTTCCGAGATCACGGCGTATGGCGCTACGGGCACGTGCCTGAGCATCGCCGCAAACCGGCTGTCGTACGTGCTGAATCTTCGCGGGCCGAGTGTGTCGGTCGACACGGCATGTTCCTCTTCGCTGGTTTCCGTTCACTTGGCTTGCGAGAGCCTGAGGGCCGGCGAGAGCGAGTTGTGTTTGGCGGGCGGGGTGAATTTGATCCTTTCGCCGGAGGGGACTATTGCGTTCTCTCAGGCGCGCATGATGGCGTCTGACGGCCGGTGCAAGACGTTCGACGATCGCGCCGACGGCTATGTGCGCGGCGAAGGGTGTGGCATTCTGGTGCTGAAGCGGCTCGAAGACGCACAACGCGACGGCGATTCGATCCTGGCTGTAATTCTCGGGTCGGCGGTCAACCAGGACGGCCTGAGTAACGGCCTGACGGCGCCCAACGGGCCGTCGCAGGAAGCCGTGGTGCGCCAAGCTCTGGAGAATGCCGGCGTCCAGCCAGCCGAGGTGAGTTACGTGGAAGCCCACGGCACGGGCACAGCGCTGGGCGACCCTATCGAAGTGCGGGCCTTGCAGAATGTGCTGCTGAAAGGCCGCACGATGCAGGATCCATTGTGGCTGGGGTCGGTGAAGACGAACATCGGGCATCTGGAGTCTGCGGCGGGAGTGGCGAGCCTGATCAAGGTGGTCCTGGCGCTGCGGCACAAGCAGATTCCGGCCACGCTCCACTTCACTCGGCTGAATCGTTACATCTCCTTCGAAGGCACGCCCATGGCCATTCCCACGCAGTGCGTTGCGTGGTCGGTGGGACGGCGACGCATTGCCGGGGCCAGTGCGTTCGGATTCGGGGGCACCAATGCGCACGTGATCCTCGCCGAGGCTCCTGAAATAGCTCCCAAAGCCGGCCGCCCGGACCGGCCGCGGCATGTGCTTACGCTCCGGGCGAAGAGCCGGGAGGCCCTGCGGGAGCTGGCCGCACGGTTTGCCGCTTATTTGGCGGCACATCCTGATGTGCCCTTGGCCGACGTGTGCTACACGGCCAATACCGGCCGAGCGAGTTTTTCCTATCGTTTCGCGGCCAGCGGCGCATCCAGCGCCGAAGTGCAGAAGCAATTGGAGGAGTTCTGCCAACGAGCGGCCGAGGAGCAGGACGACGGCGGTCCGGGACGCAGCAAAAGCACTAAACTCGCATTCCTTTTCACAGGTCAGGGCTCGCAGTATGTGGAGATGGGCCGGCAGCTTTACGAAACTGAGCCGACCTTTCGCGAAGCCTTGGACCGGTGTGCCGAGATTCTCCGGCCGTGCATGGAGGTCCCTTTGCTGTCGGTCTTGTATCCCCGGCCGGGAGAGAACTCGCCGCTGGACGAGACGGCTTATACACAGCCCGCTCTGTTTGCCCTGGAATATGCGCTAACGGAATTGTGGAAATCGTGGGGGGTGGAGCCGATGGCGGCGATGGGGCACAGCGTCGGGGAATACGTAGCGGCCACGGTGGCCGGCGTTTTCGCGTTGGAGGACGGCTTGCGCTTGACGGCAGAGCGCGCCCGATTGATGCAGGAACTTCCGCGCGACGGCCGGATGGTAGCTATCGCCGCCGACGAGTCGCGCGTGGCCGCCGCAATAGAGCCGTATCGCGATGAGGTGTCGATCGCGGCGGTCAACGGGCCGCGGCAAGTAGTGATTTCCGGGCGCGCTGGTGCGGTTGACGAGGTGGTGGCCAAGTTCCAAGCCGGCTCCGTGGTGACCACGCCGCTGGCAGTCTCGCACGCGTTCCATTCCCCGCTGATGCGGCCCATGCTGGCCGACTACGAGCGGATTCTCCGCAAAGTGCGGTTTGGCCGGCCGCGCTTCGGCCTGGTATCTAATGTCTCCGGCGCGCTGGTTGCCGACGAGATGACCACGCCGGAGTACTGGTGCGGTCATGTGCTGGCGGCTGTGCGGTTCAGGGAGTCCATAGGCACGCTGGTCAGCGAGGGCTACCAGGTGTTCTTGGAAGTGGGGCCCAAGCCGGTCCTGACCGGTCTGGGGCGGCAATGCGTTGCGCGAGACAAGGCCGTGTGGCTCCCGAGCTTGCGCGAGGGCCGGGACGACTGGTCGGTGCTGCTAAAGACGCTGGGGGAGCTGTTTGTTCGCGGTGTGCCGGTCGACTGGCGCGGCTTCGATAGGCATTGGCCGCGGCGCAAGGTGTCGCTGCCCACTTACCCGTTTCAACGGCGGCGCTATTGGGTGCCCGAGCCGAAGGTGGCCCCGGCGAAACGGACTGCCGCGCCGGAGGTGAAGATCTCCGGCGAGATGCAGCACCCTTTGGCCGGCGAGAGGCTGGAAACGGCAACCAGGGAGATTCTGTTGCAAAGCACGCTGGGGGCCGATTCGCCTGGTTTCCTCCAGGACCACCGCATTTACGGCACGCCCATCTTCCCAGCGGCTGGCTACATCGAGATGGCCCTAGCCGCAGGCGCCAGCCTGCTCAAGTCAGAGCGGCTGTCGGTCGAGGGTATGACAATCGAGCAGGCGTTGGCCTTTCCGCCAGGTGAATCGCGCACGGTGCAAACAGTCTTGACGCCCGAGGGTCCGGACCGCTTCTCCTTCCAGGTCTTGAGCTTCAACGAGACTGGGGAGGCGCAGAACCGGCCGTGGATGCCGCACGCTTCCGGCATGGTTTCTCAAGAGAGCGAGGGGGCAGACACTGAGCGGCGTGATATCGAGGCGATACGTACAAGGTGCGCGGAGTCGGTAAGTCCCGAGGTCCTCTACGCCGGTTATCGGCAGCGTGGCATGGACTATGGTCCTGCGTTCCAGGGCGTTACGCAGCTTTGGCATGGCCCGAGCGAAGCCATCGGCATAATCCGACTTCCTGAACCGCTGGCCGCCGGGGCCGATCGGTATCTGCTCCACCCGGTCTTGCTGGATGCGTCGCTGCACGTGCTGGCGCCGCTGGTGGCGGGCCAAGGCAGGACGGAGACGTACGTGCCGGTGAAGATCGAGCGGCTGCGGCTTTATCGCCGGGCCCCACGAGAACTACTCAGCAGGGGTAGACTCCGCGGTGGCTCGGAAATGACGCGCGGAGTGATCACGGCCGATGTGGAACTACTGACTCCCAATGGCGAGGTGATTGCCCTGGTTGAAGGCTTGAACCTGCGCAGGGTCAGCCGCAAAATGCTGGCTCGCCGGCTCCAGAAAGACCTCGCCGAGTGGATGTACCAACTCCAGTGGCAGCCGAAATCGCGCGAGACGGCCGCCCCACTGGCAGAGCCGGACCGGCCGGGCACGTGGCTCATCTTCGCCCAGCCGGACAGCTTCGCCACGCGTCTGGCCGAAAAGCTCAGGTCGCGGCAGCAGCGATGCGTGTTGATTTATCCGGGCCGCGAGTTCAGCCAGAAAAGCGAAGAGGAGTACCACGTAAATCCGGCCGAGCCGGAAGATATGCGACGGCTCCTGGCCGCATGCTTAGGCGACGAGTATCCCGCTTGCCGCGGCGTGGTGCACCTGTGGAACCTGGGAAGCCCCTCGGCCGAGCAGACACCCGGCGACTGCCTGCTGGATAGCCAAGTGCTCGGCTGCGCCAGCGTGCTGCATCTGGTGCAAGCGCTGGCGGCGGCCAAGGACGGTGAATCGCCGCGTCTGTGGCTGGTCACTCGGGGTGCCCAGGCGGTGGATCACGACAAGACACCGCTGGATGCAGCGCGAGCCACCGTGTGGGGTTTGGGGCGCGTGATCGCGTTGGAGCACCCCAAGCTTCGGTGCGTGCGAGTGGACTTGGACCCGGCCGAGGTGCCCGATGCAGAACAACTGCTTGCAGAGATTTGGGAGCCGGACCAGGAGGACCAGGTGGCGCTGCGCGGAAATAGCCGCTATGTCGCCCGGCTAGTCCGCTACTCGGCCAAGAGGTCGGGCCGGCTGGAGGTGCCGGCCGACCGGCCCTACCGCTTGCGCCTCTCGCAATATGGCGTATTAGACAACCTGGTGGTCGAGCCGATGGAGCGCAGGCAGCCGGGGCCCGGCGAGATCGAGATCGCCGTGCAGGCGGCTGGCCTGAACTTCCGCGACGTGCTCCGCGCCTTGGGAATGCTTCAGGAGTTCGAACGTCCGCTAGGTGTGCGCTCGGCTGCGGACGTGACGTTTGGGTTTGAGTGTGCGGGCACGGTGGCGGCAGTGGGGCCGGACGTGAAAGAGTGGAAAGTTGGCGACGAGGTGATCGCCCTGGCCATGGGAAGCATGGCCAGCCACGTGACCGTCAGCACGCGGTACGTCGCCCGCAAACCGCCGGCCATGAGCTTCCAAGAGGCGGCTACGCTGCCGTTGGCCTATGTGACCGCCTACTACGGCCTGCGGCGTCTGGCGAAGATGCGCTCAGGAGATCGGGTATTGATTCATGCGGCGGCAGGCGGCGTGGGCCAGGCCGCCGTCCAGTTGGCCCGACAAGCCGGCGCCGAAGTCTTCGCCACTGCCAGCCCCGGCAAGTGGGAGTTCCTGAAAGCGATGGGGCTGTGCCATGTGATGAACTCGCGTAGTTTGGACTTTGCGGAGCAAGTGCTCGCCGCCACAGCCAACCGCGGCGTGGACATTGTGCTCAACAGCCTCACTGGGCAGTACATTGAGAAGAGCCTTTCGGCGTTGGCGCCGGGTGGGCGTTTTGTGGAAATCGGCAAGATCGGCATCTGGACGCCCGAGCAGATGGCCCAGCACCGGCCCGACGTCGCCTACTTCCCCTTCGACCTGGCCCTGGCGGAGCAGCGCGAGCCCGGGCTGATCGGCGGCCTGTTGGCCGAACTGTCGGGGAGCTTTTGCGAGGGGTCGCTTGCGCCCTTGCCGCATCGTGCATATCCGATCGCAGAGGCCGTCTCGGCCTTCCGTTTGATGGCCCAGGCAAAGCATATGGGCAAGGTCGTCATCACGATGTCCCCGATCGCCTCGCGGCCCGGCGCGATTCGCATCCTCCAGGACGCCAGCTACCTGATCACTGGCGGCCTGGGTGCCTTGGGGCTGGAATTGGCGCGTTGGTTGGTCGAGCAGGGGGCACGCCATTTGATTCTGGCTGGGCGCAAGGGGCCCTCTGCTTCGGCAGCCGAGACAATCCAGCAGTTGGAACAATCCGGCGCCAAGGTTTTGACTGTGGCGTGCGATGTGGCCAAACGGGCCGAGCTGGCCGCCGCGATGGAACAAGTCAAACTGTCGATGCCGCCGCTGCGCGGCGTGATTCACGCAGCAGGGGTCCTCGACGACGGCTTGCTCGCCCAGCAGACCTGGGAGCGGTTCCGCACGGTGATGGCGCCGAAAGTGGACGGCGCTTGGAATCTTCACTTGCTCACCAAGGATCAAACGCTTGATCTGTTTGTGCTGTTTTCTTCGGTGGCGGGTCTGTTGGGCTCGCCGGGTCAGGGGAACTACGCCGCGGGCAACGCCTTCTTGGACGCCCTGGCCCTGCGCCGGCGCCAAATGGGTCTGGCGGCCCTGAGCGTCAACTGGGGGCCGTGGGAAGGGGCCGGCATGGCCGCCGGACTCACCGCTGCCGACCGCGCCCGATGGAGCGCCGCCGGAGTGCAAACCATTCCCGTGGAGCAGGGCCTCTTGGCGCTGGAAAACCTGTTGCGCGACAGCGCCGTTCATGCGGCGGTGCTGCCGGTGGAGTGGCCGCGCTTCTTGGCCCAGTTTCCTCAGAATCGCCGCCCGCCCTTGCTGGCCGAATTCGCCGCCCAGCAGCGTGGAATCGAGCCGCAGCGAGCCGCACGCCAGCAGGCGCTCGTCCAGCGCCTCAAGGAATCTTCGGCTGGCCAGCGGACCGCGCTTCTGAGGAGCTTCCTCCAGGAGCAAGTTGCCAAGACGCTGGGCATCAGCCCTGGTGATCTGGACGTGCAAGAGCCGCTGAAGAACATGGGGCTGGATTCGCTGATGGTCGTCGAGCTGAAGAATGAGATCGAATTGAGCCTGGGGGTGGAGGTCCCCCTGGACGGCTTTGCCGAGGATTTGACCGTCACCAGCCTGGCCGAGAAGGTCGAGAAGGAGTTCGATACGGGGGGCGCTCCGGCGGCGCCGCCTGCGGCGACTGGCGAACCGGCCGGCGCAGAGGCCTTGGCCGCCGGTACCTTGGTGGCGACTGCTGCGGAGCTGCAACCCGCAGAGCAGCCGGAAATCGTTCCGCCCGACCAAGAAATCCCGCCCGAATACTACCAGTTTTCCCACTATCCCGAATGCGCACAGCTCAAACGCCAGCTCTCCCAATTCAGTTTGTTGGGCTTGCGGAATCCGTATTTTTCCGTGCATGAGCGGGTGACGCGCGACACCACGGTGATCGAGGGCCGAGAGCTGATCAATTTCTCCAGCTTCAATTACCTGGGAATGTCCGGCGATGCGGTGGTCATGCAGGCCGCCAAAGAGGCCATCGACCGCTTCGGGACGAGCGTGTCTGCCAGCCGGCTGGTCTCCGGCGAAAAGACGCTGCATCGGGAGCTGGAGCGCGAAATCTGCAAGTTCCTCGGCACAGAAGACGTCATTACTTACGTTGCCGGACACAGCACCAACGAGACGACGATCGGCCATTTGTTCGGGCCTGGCGATCTGATCTTGCACGACGAACTGGCCCACAACAGCATCATCCAAGGCGCCATTCTTTCCGGCGCGGTACGCCGGCCTTTTCCGCACAACGACTGGGAGGCGCTTGACAGGCTGCTTGGGCAGATGCGCCGGAAGTACAAGCGCGTGCTGGTGGCGCTGGAAGGCGTCTACAGCATGGACGGAGATTACCCCGACTTGCCGCGCTTCGTGGAAGTCAAACAACGCCACAAGGTGTTCCTCTTCGTCGACGAAGCCCATTCGCTGGGTACGATGGGCAAGACCGGCCGCGGCATCACCGAACACTACGGCATCGACCCGCGCGAAGTGGACATGCTCATGGGCACGCTCAGCAAGTCGCTGGGCAGTTGCGGCGGCTATATCGCTGGCTGCACGGATCTGGTGACGTACTTGAAATACACGGCGCCGGGATTCGTGTTTAGCGTGGGCATGCCGCCGGCCAGTGCGGGTGCCGCCCTGGCCGCATTGCGCCTGCTTCAGGCCGAGCCGCAGCGCGTGGCGACCTGTCGGCAGCGCTCGCAGTTGTTCCTCGAGCTGGCGAAGAAGCGGGGGATGAACACGGGCACCAGCCGCGATACGCCGGTGGTTCCCATCATCACGGGCAATTCCGCCCACGCCATGCTCCTGTCGCTCCGTCTGTTCGAGCGGGGGATCAACGTGCAGCCCATCGTGCATCCCGCCGTCGAAGAAGCCAAGGCCCGATTGCGATTCTTCATCACCTCCACCCATACCGAAGAGCAGATCCGCAAGACCATCGACGTCCTGGGCGAAGAAATGCATCGCTTGGGTATCGGGGCTTCGTAGTGAAGGGCTGCCTGGCTGCGACCGATGAAGAATAATCCGGTGAAGCAGAGACTGCGCCAGGGGCAAGCCACTTTCGGCACGTGGCTTTCCCTGGATTGCCTGCACAGCGCCCGCGTGCTGGCCCGCTGCGGCTTCGACTGGCTGACGCTCGACATGGAACATTCGGCCATCGACTGGTCGCAGGCAGCGGCGATAATGGGGGCGATCGCCGACGCCGGATGCGTGCCCTTGGTGCGCTTGCCGGAGGGCAGCGTCTACTGCATCAAGCGGGCGCTGGACGCTGGGGCCTGGGGGATCATCGTGCCGATGGTCGAGACCGTTCAGCAGGCCAAAGCAGCCATCGCCGCGGCCAAGTATCCCCCGCTGGGCACGCGGAGCGTCGGCGGCGGCATGCACGCGCTCAATTTCGCCGCTTCCACCGAAGAGTACTACCAGCGAGCCAACGAGGAGATCCTCGTGGTGCTTCAGACGGAAAGTCCCTCGGGCGTGGCGGGCGCGGAGGAGATCTACCGGCTGCCCGGCTGCGACGCCATTTTCATCGGCCCATTCGATCTGCGGGCGACGATGCGGGGCGCAGATGGCCGGGACCCCACGCCAGAACAGCACGAGGCCATGATCCAGCAAGCCCTGGCCGTCGCCAAACGTGTGGGCACCCCCATCGGCATACACGTGCTCGATCCGCACACTGCGCTGCGCCGCGTCGAGGAGGGAATGCAGTTTTTGGCCGTCGCCAGCGACCTGCGCATGCTGCGGAGCATGGCCGACGAGTTTGTGAAGGTCCTTTGGCCGGAGCGGGCAGGCGGGGATTTGGCGCGCTACTGAGACCGGCGCTCGGTTACAAACACGTCGATCTCCTCAGCAGCCCGCATCCCTTCCGCAATGCCCTGCACAGCGGTCGTGCCACCGTTGACTAGGTCGCCGCCGGCGAAGACGCCAGGCAAGTTGGTGGCCTGGGAGCCCGGGGCGGTGGCTACCAAGGCGTGTCGCGTGAAGCTCAGCCCCACCAGCGCGCGGCGCAGCTCTGCCGGTATTGCCTGACCCATCGCCTCGATCACCTGATCGACCGGCAAGACGCACTCCGTGCCGGCAATTGCGCGGGGCGTGCGGCGGCCCGACTCGTCCGGCTCTCCCAGCTCGGTGCGGATGATTCTCAGGCCGACCAGCTTGCCGCTGCGGTCGGTCTCGTAGCCCAACGGGGCAGTAAGCACGAGCAAATGAGCGCCTGAGCGGAGCAAGCGTTGCCGCTCACTGGGCCAGGCGGGCATCTGGGCGTAGGAGCGGCGATAGACGACGTAGACATCGGCGGCGCCAAGCTGCAAAGCGGTAACAGCGGCATCCACGGCGGTGTTGCCGCCCCCAAGCACCGCCACGCGCTGGCCGATCTGCGAGATACGCTTGTGTTTGGCGCCTTGGAGGAATGCCAAAGCGTCGATCACGCCCTCCGCCTGACCCAGCGAACGCGATCTTCCCAGCCCAACAGCCAAAAACACCGCGTCGAACTGGCTGCGCAACTCGCCAAGCGAGACATGAACTCCCAGCTCGCAGCCGAAGCGGATCTGAATCCGGCCTGCCGCGATGGCCGGCGCCAATATGGCGTCGATCTCGGCCGAGGGGTCTTCGCACCGGGCCTCTGGGATGATGCCCTCGGGCGTGCCGCCCAGTTGGTCGCTCTTTTCCAGCAGCACGACTGTGTGGCCTTTCTCCAGAAGGCGAATGGCGCAGGCGACGCCGGCCGGGCCGCCGCCGACAACGGCCACCCGGCACCCGGTTGGCTCCTCCGGAAAACGCACGCCGACGATCCCTTGCTCGCGTGCAAGCCTGGCGACGGCGAGCTGAATGTCGCGGATGGGCAAAGCCTGCTCCGCGAAGATCCGTTCCACGCAGCCGCCTTCGCACTGGACTTCGGCCGGGCAAACCATGGCGCACAATTCAGGCAGCACGTTGCGCTGGCGGAGCACTTCGTACGCCCGGCGAATGTCGCCCCCGGCGAACGCCCGCACGAACGCCGGCACGTCCACGCCCGCCGGACACCCGGCCGAACAGGTCGGAAACTCGCAATCCTGGCAGCGTCTGGCCTCGGCCAAGAGCCGGTCCATGGCCAGGCGGCGGCCCAGGCGGTATTGGGGAAGGTAAATCTCGCTGTCGCGAACCACGCAGCCCGTCATCGTCCCGTCCCGCATGATCTGGCTGCATCCGGAACAGGTGATGCAGGCCTTGGCCGGGTCCATGCGTCCCTGGGCGAGTATGTCGCGGACCGAATCGGGATAGGCGAACGCGCCGCGTCCCTGGCCAACGAGCGTGGCCCAGCCAGAGCGGATCACGCCCGCGGCTACGTAGGGCATCAGGTGCCGCAGCCAGCTATAGCCCGTCGCCACCACCGGCAGCTCCGGCACCGCTTGCTGCACCTGGCGCGTGATGTCGACGAAGCGGACCACGCCGGCCAGCGGATGCTCGTCCGGCAGTTGCACGCCGGCTACGGGACGGTCGTACGGCCTGCCGTAATGCGGGTTGTAGTATGGATTTCCGATCGTGACGTTGATGACGGGCACTCCCAGCTCGCGCAATTGCCGGAGCACTTGGAGAGGTTCGGTGAGATCGGGCAACTGCCAGTTGTCCCGATGGACGCCGAAGCCGTACGGATACGCAATCGCGTCGTAGAAGTTCATCCGCGTGGTGATAAACAGCTCCGGGACCGCATCGCGGATCTTCTCCAGGGTTTCCCGCAAGAAACGCGAACGATTCTCCAACGATCCGCCATACTTGCCTTCCCGCGTAAATGAAGCCAGCAACTCCGATACCAGGTACCGGTGGCAGCTTTTCACGTCCACGCCGTCAAAGCCGGCCTGTGCAGCCAGGCGCGCCGCAGCGACGTACACGTCCTGGAGGCGGTCGAGGTATTCGTCGGTTACCAGCGGGTAGTCGGGCGGGAGATCGTGTTTGGGATCAAGCACCGCGCTGTGGTGGGCGATAATCGGCCGCGGAACCCCCGAGGGCTTGCTGTATCGGCCCGAATGGGTCAACTGGATCACCGCCACTATTTCGTGTCCGCAAGCCTCGCGCGCGGCGCGCCGCGTCTGGGCGACCAGGCGGGCGAAGGCGTCCACGCTGCCCTGGTGGAGCCAAAGCTGATGGGGATTGGATCGGGCCTCGTGCAGTACGGCAGTGGCCTCAAACCACAATAAGCCCGACCCCCCAGACGCAAACCGCTCGTAACGGCGAAAACTCAACTCGCTGGGGCAGCCGTCGGCAGTCGCGTCAAAGCCTTCCATGGGCTGCACGACAAACCGATTGGGCAACCGGTGCCGCCCGATACGAACACTCTCCCCCAGAATGGAAAGGTCTTCCTCGATCGGCAGGCTGAGGCCCAACGCGGCCAGCTCGGCACGCAGCAGATCGAGGTCCCTAAGATGGAATCGCTTATGCTGGTTCATCAGGGAGGTGGCTAATCGCGCCTGCGGCCACCGCCCCGGGTGCGCGAAGAGCCGGCGTCCGGTTTTTTGGCTCGGGCTTCAAGATTCTTGTTGATGATATAGGAGATCGCCTCTTCCCAGTGGGGAATCCCTCGATGGCCCTCCGCGCCGGTCTTGCAGGATTCCGCGTAGTCTTCCTGCTCCTGGTCCAGTTCTTCCACTTCTGCTTCCGAGGCGTCGGCTGCCTCGCTCGACGCCGGCTGCGGCGGGGAGCCTTCCGGCGAGGCCGCTTCCTGGTCTTCGTCCGCAGAGCTTCCTGCGCGAGCGTGTCGGGCTGAACCTTTGTGTTGCCTATCTTCGCTGCGTCGGCGATGGCCCCGGCCGGCGCGGTCCGCCGACACGGTTTCGCCTCGATCAGAAGGACCGTTGGCGCTTCCTGCGGGCGTATCCAGTGGTTCGTCGCCGGTCTCGGTCGATTCCGTATTCGGTTCCCCGACGGGCTGCCCGCCCGCCTTGCCATGCCGAGAATCCCCTGCCTGCTGAGCTGCCCCAGACTTGCGCCCACGACGGCGCCGCTTGCGCCGCCGCCGCGTAGTCTGGTGCTCGGATCTCTCGGCCGGCGGAGCCTGTGACGATTCGGGCTCGACCGCGCCTGTCTCGCCACGCTTGAGGGCGGAATCACTCACGTTTTCGACCTTTTCAATGATGTGGGCGGGCAAAGATCCTACGGAGGCCACCGGAGCCGCCTCAGCTACCTCAGTCCCTGACGCGCACGCCTCTAACTCAGTATCTTCTGCGGACGACTCCGAGCCCTTGCTTCGCGGGACGCCCAACCGATCGGCCAATTGGTCCCAATGCTGACTGGTCTGGCGCGCCGGAGTGGCCGGACTTTTTCTGGTAGCGAATCCGGAGTCAGACTGCGCACGCCTCCGCACTGGCTCCCTTGCTGCTGAGACCGGTTCCTCTGGTGCGGCCTTGCCAGCAGACTGCTCTGACGCATCTCCGTTGGGGCACAGCTCTTCTGGGTGCCCAGTTACCCCACTACATTCGGGCTCAATCCCTAGATTGCTGGCCAGCTTGTCCCAGTGATCTTGGCTAGGGCGACCGTTCATTTTCAATCACTTGCTTTAGAAACCGTGCATCTGCCCTTGTCAAATATAGCGCCTCACCGAGTGAATGGGAAGCCGGCGCCGGTCGCATGCCGCGGTTTGCCCAGTTGTCCCCGTTGTTCCAAAGCGCCGTCACGCCGGAAATCCAACAGGCCGCCGACGGTATTGTTCTTCGGGCACGACGGTCGGCGCAAGCGCGTCCGGGGCGCCGCTGGAAATCCCAACAGACTGCCGGAGACTGTTCCGCTTGCGGCATGGGCCTGAGCCGGCTGGATCCAGCCGGATCTTGACAATGCCTCAAAAGTTTACGGCTGCACGAGCACTGGGCCCGAAAACGACTGGCCGGCCCAAGATGCTGGGCCTGAAACGCCCTCTCTGCGGAACGCGACGGCGACCGGCACGCCGCCGATAACCGCCTGCACGCCCACGGCCTGCGGCGTGTCGTGCCGCTGGGCTGTCCAGGTGGGCTGCTGTCCCTTGCGGTACGGGATCAACAAGGTGAGCATCTCGAGCTGTGAGAGCTTCTGGCTGGTGCCGGCTTCGACGTGCCATTGGTTGGGGAAGTCCTTGGTCGGCTTCGGATCGAACCCGTCCCATTGGCGGAACGCAAGCGGCAGGCTAGATAGGTATTTCACCGCAATGCCCGCCTTGGGCTGCTCGACCGAAAGCGCGGTGCCCTTCTCGTCGATCCTAAACGGCGCCAGTGCATGGAGCATGAATTGGAATGTGCTCGGCTCTTTGGCTACGAGGTCATCGTAGAGCACGACGATCGGCGCGGGGCTGCTTTTGACCAAGACCACGTGCCGCTTGCAGCGCAGGAGCCGTCCCTCGTAGGCAGGCGCGGCGTCGCCCAGCACGTAGTCGAATCTCGGGCCAAGTTGCTCGCAGGCGATTCGGCCCTGCGGTGCTGCAACGTGCTTTTTCTGCCCTTGGCCGTTGACTAGGACGGCGTTATGGGCCACCGTGCTGTGGGCCCAATCATAGTGGAAGCGGCTGCCGTGCAGGTCGCGGTAGACGCAGGTGGTCAGCAATGCTTCGCCGAAGGCGTTTAGTTGGAAGCTATTTTGCGGGTTGTGGCCGTGGCTTTGCGAGCCGAACGGGCTGGACTTGAAAAGGAAATGGACATCGTTGCGGCTATCCAAGAGCGTGGTGTGCAGGCTGGCCACCCCGATGCCGTGGAAGACTTTGGAGGGGGGCAGATCGGTGGGCGGCCTGGCAGCCGGCAAAGGCGGCAGGTTCACTTGATACAAGAAGCCCAGCACGCCCCGCTCACCCTGCATGCGCCACGCCTCGGTCCACCAGCGCCAGTAGCTGGCGTGGGCAACTTCGGGCCGGTTGCCGGCGGCGCGGAGGAAGTATTCGAGGAATCCGCCCCAGTAGGCCGACGGCGGGCGGTGGGACAGGTCGCCAAAGCCCATGTTGGGCGAGCCTGGCGGCGCCACATACAGCGGGAAGTCGGCCACCTGGGCGAAAAACGGCTTGCGCAGAGCGTCGATTCCCAGGGCCGACTCCGCCACCTGAAGCCACCAGACGGCCTTGCTCATGTAGCCGGCCCAATAGCTTGCGCCCTCGTGCCACCCGCCGTCGTCGTCGGACCAGACCGGATAGCAGGCGAAGAACTTATTGACGGCGTAGTCGAGCCAGTCCTCGGCCTCGGGGATCTCTCCGAGGAAGGCGATGCCGGCCTCGCCGATCTTGTGCCAGGTGCGGTTGCCGTGGCTGTTGTAGGGGCGGTTGAGGTGTCCGACACCCCGCTGCACCTCGCCGCTTTCCCAGGCGTCGCGAATGCGGCGGAGCATCACCTGGCGGACCTGCTGGCGGTCGTCCTCGGTCAGGGCGTCGTAAGCCCAGTCGTACGCCCGGGCGAGCCGGTGAAGCAGCGGCTTGGCCGCCTCGCAGTTCAGGCGGAAGTTGGTCGGCCCGTCCGGATTCCAGGAAGCCAGATGAAGGATCCAGCGCCGGGCGGCCTCGCGGTATTTCTGCTGGCCGGTAATCAGGTAGACGAAGGCGATCGTTTCCGCCTCCTGGCAGGCTCTCAAGGTTTGCTCCCGGTTGGGCCACCAATACTTGATGGCCTCGGCATTGGTGCGGTCACGGACTGAGCCCAAGTGTTTAGGCTCGGGCGTGGGGCCGGCCTCGATGATCCGATCGGCTGCCGCGCGCAAAAGGGCGAATTGCCGCGCCGCAGACGACTGCGCCGCCGAGCGAATCCGCGGCAAATCCTCCGGCCGCAGAAACAAGCGTGGGTGTCCTTGCGGGACGCGCTGGCGCTGCTGGGCCCTGGTGGGCATGGGGAATTGCACTGCGTCTTGCGGGACTATGAAGCGGCGCACAACGCTCCAGTTCGATTTTTGTGCCTTCTTGGTCTGGAAACGGTACCGCCAGAAATACTCGCCCGGCGCTATGGCCTCGTGGTGGGTGTACGTAGGCCAGGGGACCGCATCTGCGGTCTGTGCGTTGCTGAAGTCCGGTCGCCTGGCCCATTGCACGTCATACGATTGCGCGTCGGGTTCGTGAACCCAGGTGAGCGACGGCGGATTGAGGCGTACGGTGGACCCATCGGCCGGACGGTAGCCCCACTCGTCAGGGCGCGATGGGCGGTTGGCAAGCACGGGCTCCGCCCGAGCAGCCTCCAACGACAAACAAACGACCAACAACGGCAACATGGCGATGAGCACTTGTGGCATGGTCAAGGCTTTCCCAGGGTAGCAGTCGGTTTCGTGAAGTATTCCTTGTCTTGGCGGGATGTAGACTATGGTTCGGTCCCGTTTCGCGCTTCCGGCAGCAAGACCTCGTCGCGGTGCGCGGCGGCCGCCAGGACCACGCGGTCGCCTTCTTGCAGGCCGCTGCGGATGACGATCGTCTTGCCGTTGGCCGGGCCGACGGAGATTTCCTGGGCCTCGAGTCGATGCGGGCCGGGGCGGATGCAGTAGGTCTTATCTGCGTGTTTGAACACGGCCTGGCAAGGCAACTGGAGTTGATCATCCAGCTCTTGCACGCGAATCTTCACCGTTGCCGTGAGGTGGGGACGAAGGCCTTCAAGCGTGCCGTCGATGCGCACCACCGCCACGTACTTCCTGACTCCGGCGTCGTACCACTCCTCCGATTTCGGAAAGTCGTCCACGCGCAGGACCTGGCCCGGCAACTCGACATCGGGAAACGCTTCCAAAATGATGGTAACGGGCTGCCCCGCCCGAACAAAAGCGATCTTATCTTCCTCGATTTTGGCGATGATTTGCATTCGGGCCGGGTCGGGCAGGCGCACCAGGACGCGATGGCGGTAGGTCATCTCCCCCGGCTCGACCATATGGCTGTGGCCGAAGTGGTGCAGGTGGGCCAGCACTACATCCCCGGCTACCGGCGCGCGGATTACGCACTTCTGGATCTCCTCATCGATTTCGGCCAGCGTCTTCTGGTGCAGATTGTGCAGGTTCTCGGCCGCCGCCAGCTTCGCCTTGCTGATGACCAACTGGCCCTCGATCTGCTCGAGCTTCCGCCGCTTGGTGTACTTTTCCAGGAATGACAGCTTGAGCTGTGCGGTGGCCAGGTCTTTTTCCGCGGCACGCCAGTTATACTCGTCCGCTTGCAACTGCTGCGCGGTGATGTAGCCTTTCAGCTTCAACTGCTGGCTGGCCTCGTAAAACTCCCGGGCCTTTCGCGCCTTCTCGGCGGCCAGCAGGACGGCCACCTCGGCCTCCCTGCGAGCGAGGCGGTACTCCCCTTGCAAGTAATCCCGTTTGGCCTTTCGAGCCGTTTCGTACCGGCTGCGCGCGGCGGCCAACATGGCCCTGGATTCCTCGCACAGGCCCTGCTGGTAAAGCCGCTCGGTCTCCAGAGAGGAAGAGTCGAGGCGAATGAGGAAGTCGCCAGGCTTGACGCGGGTTCCTTCGGGAACGACCTCCAGGATCCTGATCCAGGAATTACGGCAGCGGACGTCGCAGCGGACCTCGACATTTACCGCGCTTTCCACCTCGCCCTGCACTGACACCTCGTGCACGAACGGCGCACGTGTGACTTGGCACAACAGCGGGTCGCTTTGCGGTGACGAGGAAAGACTCGAAAACAGTGCTCCCGCAACCAACGGCAAACCGAACAAGACCGGCAACAGCGCTAGCCCCGGCTGGCACAGCAATCCACGGCGGCTGGGCAGGACTCGGTTCATCAGAAAGCACCCTTCTGACGGCCGGGCAGGTTCGGCGGGAAGGCTTCGCAGCCTGGGGCCATTATATCACCTGGCGCGGGTTGTTCCACATAAGTTCGGGCCAAAAAGCCGTCCAAATCCGTTCATCTCATACCCAATCTCCAGTTTCCCAGGGCTCAGCGGCACGGTCCGGTTGATCTGCGGCGCGGGCTTCGGCTATCATGCCGGTCGCTTTGGTATCGTGCCGGCCGTCTTGTGGCTGCGGATCCGGCGCCCTGTGGGGCCGTAGCGCGGGCGCCTGCTTGCGCAAATCGCCGCTCGAATGGCTGTAGGACAAAGCCCGGCTTCTCTGGAGTGCTCGCTGTGCAAAGCAACTGTATGGAAGATGGGGGCCGAACCCCAGCACATCCGCACTTGCTGCGGCGATTCGGGCTTGTGCAGGCAACCGCGCTGAACATGTCGAACATGGTGGGCGTGGGGCCGTTTATTACCATCCCGCTGCTCCTGACCGCCCTGGGCGGCCCGCAGTCCATGCTCGGCTGGATCGTAGCCTTCCTCATCACCTTGGCCGACGGCATGGTCTGGAGCGAGCTGGGGGCCATGATGCCGGGCTCGGGCGGAAGCTACGTTTATCTGCGCGAGGCGTTCGGGCGCGAATCCTTCGGCCGGCTGATGGCCTTCTTGTTCATCTGGCAATTCATTTTCAGCGGGCCGCTGGAGATCGCCTCCGGTTATATCGGCTTTGCCAGCTATTTCCGCTACCTCTGGCCCGACATCGCCATTCTCAGCAACCCCTGGGTGGCGCGCGTCGTGCTGGTTTTGGTCGCTATGGCGGTCGGCGTGCTCAATATCGTGCTCTTGTATCGCCAGATTACCTCCATCGCCAAAATCACAGTGAGCTTGTGGTGCGGCACGCTCTTGACGATCGCGGCGGTCGTGCTGACTGGGGTGTGGACATTTGACCCGCAGCGGGCCCTCGATTTTCCGCCCGGGGCATTCCACTTTTCCTGGGGTTTTCTGCTGGGGCTGGGTCAGGCAACGCGCATCGGCGTTTACGACTACCTGGGCTACTACGACATCTGCTACATCGGCGAAGAAGTCAAGAACCCCGGCAGAGTCATCCCCCGTTCTATATTCATCAGCCTGACCTTGATCGCCACGCTCTATTTCGCCATTAACCTTTCGGTGATCGGCGTGGTGCCGTGGCGCGAGTTCGTGCCGGCCGAGGAAGACAACCCGATGTCGAAGTACATCGTCTCGATCTTCATGGAGCGCGTATATGGCAAAACCGCGGCGGCAGTCTTCACGCTGCTTATCCTCTGGACCACGGTGGCCTCGGTCTTCGCGTTGCTTTTGGGCTACTCCCGTATTCCTTACGCTGCTGCCCAGGACGGCTACTTCTTCAAGGTCTTCGGCCGGCTCCACCCGACCGAAAACTTCCCCCACGTGTCCCTTCTGGTCATCGGGGGACTGGCCATCGCCGGCTGCGTTCTGCCGCTCGATTTGGTGATCGAGACCTTGGTCACCACGCGGATTCTGATTCAATTTATGGGCCAGGCGGTGGGCGCGATGCTGCTGCGGCGCACTGCTCCGCACCGGCCACGCCCCTACCGCATCTGGCTTTATCCCCTGCCCAACCTAGTTGCGCTGGCGGGTTGGGCGTTCCTTTTTGCGACTTCGGGCGTGCGTGTGGTGATGTTTGCCGTCGGCGTCATCCTCGCCGGAGTGGTGTTCTTTTTGGCCTGGTCGCGCTATACGCGCCGCTGGCCTTTTGCTGGTCCGGCAGGAATCAGAAGCGAAGCGGATTCGCCCATAGCGCGCTGACTGCCACGCCCATGTACCACGCGGTCACGCCGATGCCCAACCAGTGTGTCGACGGATACCGGCGCCGCAGCCTCCAATCGACTAGCAACACCGCTGCCAAAACCAATCCGAGCGCCAGCTCCAAGAGCTGATACAGCGAAAGCCACGTGCGCGGCTCTACGCAAAACAGCGGCAAATACAGGGCAAAGACCGCGCAGCCAACCACAAAGAACGTCCGCCAGTGGGCGCCTGAGCAATACGTCGCTGCCGACAGGAACATCGCCACTTTCATAATCGGAAAGAACGACAGCAGCACGGCCACTACGGCCGGGATGAGAAACGCGATTACCAGGAACGACTGGAGCACAGCCAGAAGCCATTCCGGCTGGGGGCTGAAGGTGACCGAGGCAAACGGCCCGATCGCATCTATCGGCGACGGGGTCAGCAGTATCGCGCGCACGCCCCAGTCGAATACCACGTTCAGTCCGAACGCCACCCACAAATACTCACCCGGCTGCTGCGGAAAGGGGAACCCGTGGTGACGTCGAACGGCCAGAAGCACCAGGCCTGTCAATGCGGCTCCGGCTCCAAGGCTGTAAGCCACCGCCAGCGCCAAACTGCCGGCCGTGACTGCCGGCGGTGAGGCAAAAAGCCGATCCAATGCCAGGTACCCGGCAGCGCATCCCAGCCAAACCGCCGCCAAGCCCTTGCCGGGACGTGGGGCGTCCAACATCAAGCGTGAAATGGTCGCCGGATTCAATCCCGGCAAACCAAACCCGCTCGCGGCCGAAGGAAACGACGGCTGCTGATTCGGGCCCATCTACGAGGACATCCAGCAAGTACTGGGCATAACTGAACACTGGGCGGCAAGCTTGCCTACCCCACCTAACCTGCGGATCCCAGGCGACACACCGGCCTGCCACCAGACTCTCGGAATCCACGCTTGCGACAGATTTCATTCTAATCGGACGCATGCCTGTTCCAACTACCACAACCGAGGGGGGCAGATAGCTTTTTCACCGTGTCCCCACAGACGTCGCATCATGCAAACCCGCGCGTGAAGACTCCCAGCACGTTTTCACGGCGGCCGCGCTGGTGTTTGGAAGCCCCACGTTGGCCAGTTGCAGGCCGACCCGTTCTCAACCGCGGCCGCGCTGGCGTCTGGCCGCAGTGTGACTTTCGGCGCACAATAGAGGCGCAGAATACAGCAGAATACACAGGTAGTCTGCTTGGCAGTTTGTGCCACAGGCGTGCCCTATGGCCGGTTTCGGCTGGAAATGGCGCGGCCAGGGCTGTACGATTTCGGGCTGCATAATCTGGTCGACCGCGCAAGACAGCGGAGGTCCCGGCCAACCGCTAGGGTTTGTTCGGGTTTTTCAGCGCATGAGTATCCCCAAGTTCTCGGCCGACCGTTCGGCGAAGCCCGATGCCCCATCGCTTAAGTCGGCGGTGCTGCCACCTGCGGGAGTCGTGGGCGACAGTGCGTTTCACACCAGCCAGTTGGCCGTGCAGGCGGTAAGGGATGCGGTTCGCTGTCGGCATCGCTGTGTCTTGTACTTGGCGGCCGTGGTGATGGTGTCGGCCTTCTTGCTGGATGTCCGCGCGGACCAGCGGGTTGCCCTCGGCTGGCTGCCGCGAGTTGCTTTGCCTGGAACGTGCATGTCCCGGCTCTGGTTTGGCTGGGAATGTCCTGGGTGCGGGCTGACGCGGAGCATCGTTCACTTGGCTCACGGTCGCTGGAAGGCCTCGCTGGCCGCGCACCGGCTTGGGTGGCTGATCGGGTTGCTGGTGGCTGTGCAGATTCCGTACCGGCTGGCGGCCCTCTCACGGCAACGGGAATCGCGGCTTCCCGACTGGATCTGCCGGTGGGGCCTCTACTTGTTAGCGGCCTTGTTGATTGCCAACTGGTTGGTCAACATTTGGAGCACTTCCCGGTGACAGCCCGAGGCATTCGGCGCTTTGCAACTGGATTCGGAGGCGTCGGCTGTCTCAGGCTTTGCGAGGTTCCTCAATCCGATCCACCAGCACAACGCGCACGTCGCAGACGTTGGTGTGGGTAGGGCCGGTTCGGATCAGGGCGCCCAGCGGGGCGAAGAAGTGATAGGCATCGTTTCGGGCGAGATAGTCGGCCGGGTCGAGTCTGAGCCGGCGTGCGGCTTCGAGGACCGAAGCATCCAGAAAGGCGCCGGCGGCATCGGTCGGCCCGTCTTCCCCGTCGGTCCCGCCCGCAAGCAACATGATCCCGCCCCCGCCGTCGGA
>Ga0129299_1000249_pt1 | contig 32899 bp, 33 predicted proteins | sample ConPoolayeCmetaG_FD_94477 | JGI IMG/M metagenome (GOLD analysis project Ga0129299, IMG submission 94477) | Hot spring microbial mat communities from California, USA to study Microbial Dark Matter (Phase II) - Cone Pool mat layer C metaG ...
GCGGCAATTGCCGCGTCCTCCGCAGGTGATCATTCTGTCTCAATACGGGCGGGAGGAATATGTGGTTCAGGCTCTGACGGCAGGGGCCAGCGGCTACCTGCTGAAGGGGTCTGTAGCTGACGAACTGCCGCGGGCCATCCGAGCGGTTTTTGAGGGGCAGACCTACCTCTCAGAGCAGATTCCGCGTGAGAACATCGAGGAACTGATGCGCACTCGTGCCGGTACAGCCTCGCCGCTGGAGCGGCTTACCCCCCGTGAGCGGGAAGTGCTTCAGCTTGTAGCGGAGGGCAAGACCAACCGCCAGATCGCGGCTTATCTGTCTATCAGCGTTAAGACGGTCGAGAAGCACCGCTTCAACCTGATGGAGAAGCTGAACATCCGCGATGTGACGGGGCTGGTGCGCTTTGCCATGCTGCATGGCATCATTGAGACAAGGGATAAATAAAAGGGCGGCCAGTTACAGCTCTTGCCTGACTGGCCGCGCCCGCCTATTCGTACTTCAACGCCGTGACTGGATTCAGTTGCACCGCCCGCAGGGCCGGGTAAATCCCTGACGCAAGGCCAATGATCAGCGAGAAGACCAGGGCGAAGATCAACAGCCAGACGGGAATAACCGCAATGCTGACCGGCTCGCTGGAGGTTGCGCCAGAGGCGGCTATCTGGGCGTTGATGTAGGCTCGTGCGATCAGGTCAATGATCTTGGCCGCACCTACGCCAAATATGATCCCGCCAATGCCGCCCAGCAGTCCGATTGCCCCCGCCTCCGAGATGAAGACCAGCATCACATCACGGTTGGTCGCTCCGACCGCTTTCATCAGCCCGATCTCGCGGGTGCGCTCCAGGATGGACATGATCATGGTGTTGGCAATGCCGATGGCGGCCACGATCAGGGCAATCGCTCCAATCCCCCCAAATACGCCCTGAATGACGCCAAACAGGATATTGAGCTGTTGAAGTGTTGAGCGGGCCGAAAAGGCGAAGAAGCCATCTTCAAGGAGCTGTTGTTCAACCCGCAGTTCCAGCACTGGATCGTTGACTACCACAATAGCCTGCGAATAGCCCTCAATGCGCCGGTTAGGACGCTGGCCGGTGTACCAGGCGGTCAGCTCTTCGGCATCATCCAGCGAGAGGAAGACGGTGTAGTCGTCCGAGCCGCCGCGAGGGGCCAGTACACCGCCCACCCGCAGGCGCACCGTGCGTGTCACCGGACGGCCATCCTCGCCGGTGCGTGTCATCTGGACGGTCAGCGTCTGGCCGTACAGGTCGAGCGGCTCGCTGGCGGCTGTGCTGGACCGCCGCCGGGGGTCCACGAAGCTTTCCCCGACCTTCGACCCTACCACGACTGTCCAGTTCCCCAGTGTGCCTGTCCCCTCTGCCATCTCCATGTTCAGGTCACGGATGGCGTACCGGTCAACACCGGTCAGTGTAACTGAGCCGATCAAGCGGTTCAGTTTCAGGGTAGCGGGGACAGATAACGGCTCGTAGGGGGTCACGGCATCTACCCCCTCCATCTGAGCGATCCGTTCGAGAGCGCGGGGTGTCAGCCGTCCCCCTTCCTCAGTGGTCGTGGTAACCATGCCGCCGCCAAGTGCCCGGAAGAACGCCCCCGGCATGACTGTGATCTGGTTGAGCGGCCCAAATTCGTCCATACTGCCGATGGAGTTTTCTCTCAGGCCGGAGGCAAGCGCGATCAGGACGACAATAGCCGCCGTGCCGATCAGCACGCCCATCGCCGTCATGATTGCCCGCCCGCGCATACGGTTCAGGTTCGACCAGACCAGCCGGAGCAGATCACGCGGTTTCATGGATTGGTGATCCCTTCCAATTCAGATTCAACCGGGCGTGTCCCCAGCCCCAAGAAGCCTAGAACAGCCCGCCACAGCCGTTCACCAAACGAGAGGCTGTTGTCATTCCCTGCATCGGCTTGAGCCGGTCTGGCTCCCCTCTCCGTGCTGAAGAGAGCGCCCTCGTTGACCTCGAAGGTCAGCGTGTGAGTGACAACCTGGGGCTGTTGGAAAGAGTCAAGGTAGTTGACACGGACCTCAACGACAGCCGTGCCGGCATGGAGCGCTTCTGCCTGTGCCACCAGCGAGCCGGACGTGCCGCCGTCCAGCGGGCCGACATAAAGCGAGCCGTCGGTGATGGCCAGATCGTCGCTGACGACCTCAATCGTGCTGACGTTGATCATACTGCGCCCAATGTTGATCACTTCAACCGGAATCTCAAATGTGTCGCCGACTGTAATCGTCTCCGGCACAGCATCGAACAGGCGAATCTCAAAATAGGGGACAGCGATCACCTGAAGGCTGATCGTCTCCACTTCGTTATGGTGGACGCCGTAGGCGTCGTTGTATTCCAGGCTGACGTTCAAAGCAACCAGGCCGGCCTGCGCATTGCCATCCACGATCAGGTCGAAGCCGAGGGGAATGCGCGTCGAAGCATCAATCTGCTCCACATAGCGGACGTTACTGCTTCCCAGCGGCGCCAGCGGCCCCAGCGCGGCGGCGTTCTCGCCCAGCCGCACAATGACCTGCTTGGCCGGGCCGCCGCCGACGTTGACCAGCTCCAGATTGAGGCGGAAGGTCGAGCCGGGCGAAATGGTGGCCGGATCGGTCGAGTAGCGTTCGATCAGCAGGCGCGGCGTGCGGGCAACGGCCCCGCTCATCTCAATCGGGACGCTCTGCTGAGACTGATACATGCCGCCGCTTGGGCTGGTGTACTCAACGGTGAAGTCCTGCGTCACGCGCTCTCCCGGCGACTGGATGAGCACCAAAGGGAGGGTAAGTGAGGCAGTCTCGTTGACCTTGATCGCCCCTTCAAGCGGGAAGGCACTACTGCCCTCCGCCGGGCTGAAGTACTGGCTTGGCCCCAAGTTGACGATCACGCCGGTAGCCCAGCGGTTACCGGTGTTGTGGAGCGTCAGAGTCAGCATCAGCCAGCCGGTCTCCGAGTCGACGGTGACAGACGAATCCTCGATCACAAGCTGGGGGCGGCCTGTATCCTGCCCGGTCGAAGGGGCCAGCCCTTTGACGTAGACGCCCACACTCCCGCTGGTAACAGCCTGCCCGCCCATGCCCCATTCATGGTGGTAGGTGAACTCAATTGGGATTGAGTAGTAACCGGTTGTCAGGGTGTTGGAAATACCAACCCTCAGGGTGGCAGTTCGTGTCTCGCCAATGCCGATGTGGCCAAAACGCGGCCCCGGCTCCAGCCCAACGAATGTGCCGCCCTGTCCGATGTTGACTGTCACCTCGTTAGCGCCAAATGTGCCAATGTTGGTGAAGGTGATGGTCAGGTCAAACTCCATGCCGCGCTGGAGTTCAGCAGGGTCAGTAGACCAGCTATCAATGTTGAAGGCTGGTGTGCCGCCCTGGGCGTAGGCTGGAGCCGCCCCCGCCGTTAGAGAGACGGCCAGCAGTAACCCTGCCAGCGCCAGACTTTTAAGAACCACTGCCCTCTTCATACTCGCTCTCCCGTCCAAGAATGTGGGAATTGATCCGCTACAGCGGCGCAATTTCCTCGCTGACAATGCACCCGTCCAGCATGTGGACGGTGCGTGTGGCATGTGCACTGATGCGCGGATCGTGTGTCACGATGACGATAGTCTGCCCCAGCCGGTTCAGCCCGCTGAGCAGAATCATGATCTCTTCGCCGGTTTTGGTATCAAGGTTGCCGGTCGGCTCATCGCCCAGCACGATCTGCGGAGCATTGACCAGTGCACGGGCCAGCGCGACACGTTGTTGCTGGCCGCCTGACAGCTCAGTGGGTTTATGATGCATCCGGTCGCCCAACCCGACCTGCTCCAGAAGCTCCATGGCCCGCCTGCGGCGCTCGGCTACCGGTGTGCCGGCGAAGATCATGGGGAACTCCACGTTCTCCAAGGCTGTCATGGTCGGGATGAGATTGAAGGTCTGAAAGACAAAGCCGACCTTCTGCCGCCGGTAATGTGCCAGTGCATTGGCGTCGAGACGCTCAATCTGCAAACCATCCACAGTGATACTGCCTTCGTCGGGTCTATCCAATCCGCCCAGTACGTTGAGCAGGGTGGTCTTGCCACTGCCGCTTGGCCCCATCAGGCACAGAAGCTCGCCGCGCTGGATGTCCAGATCGATCCCATCGAGCGCCCGAATGATTGTGTCCCCCAGGCGGAAGCGCCGTTTCAAGCCGCGAAGTGCAATGAAAGCTGGCTGATCAGACATATCTCTCAAGCCCCAGTAAAAGCTCTGCTGATAGATGCCATGATAGCCGTATATCCCAGCGTGATGATGACAACCAACGCCCAGTAGATGAATGCCACAAAGGCGCTCTTGACACGGTTGAGTTGCGCAGTCGCTGACACGCCCAGCCCGATCAGCACCAGACTCCAGACCAGATAAATGTCAATCCCCTGCAAAAAAGCCAGCAGGACAGGCGGCATCGCGCTTGCCTCAGCGCTGGTAAACATGAAGCCCAGACCGGGTGAGGGCAGGCTGCCGGTCACCAGAATAACTATCCCGGCCACAAGACTGCGTACCGCGTCGGGGAAGGTTGTCCAGACGGCCATACGCCAGACCTGCTTGAAGCTGGAATGCCCGCCCAGCGCCAGCCCGACCAGAAACAGCACACCGGCACGCACGAGATACCCGATCAGAGTGCCGACCGCCCCCCCAACCAGCCCGATTGCGCCCAGCACAGCTTGAGAGGAGGCGATGTTCTGGGCCTGCTGTACCTGTGCCTGCTGATCGGCGGGAAGCTGGGAGGTATCGGTGCCGCCCATCTGGGCGGCCATAGCGGCGCGGGCGATCTCGGCCTCGATGGGGACGCTGGCTACTGTTACCAGCAACAGCGTCAGCAAGGCGATCACGAACATCAGCCACCAGTACCCGTGACGGGCTTCGCGCATCCGCTGGAAGGTGCGGTACGGGCGGGTGATCACGCCCAACAGAATCTCAAGCGGACTGAGGGTCTCGGTTTCAACAGGTAGCGCTTCGACTTCGATTGCTTCACTCATAGGTCCTGCCTTCGGTTGCATGAGTATCCTGAACGGATCAGCGATCTTAGTGTGCCGGCATCAGCTCGGCCTGTGTCATAAAGAACTATAGAAATCATTCTATATAGAATTATAACAACATATCATAAGGTCGTCAAGACGGCCTGCCGGCAGGCGCGGCGGTCTGCTTTTGGGTATCACAACGTGTCTACATGGAATACGTAGATCGGCTTGCCAAGGTTGTAAGACGGACGGGGTTATTTCTCCCCCGTCCAGAAGGACAGGACTTCAAGGCCCGGATGGGAGCGTACCGCCTCCAGCAGGGTTTCCAGTGAAATCCCTTCTACCCGCAGGGTGAAGTTGGACCGTTCAGGGGTAGGGGCCGGATGAGAGGCAATAGAGTGGATGTTGCCGTTAACCGCGGCGATGCGTCCGGCCAGCGCGGCAAGCTGTCCGGGGGCGTTATCTACCTGAACAGTCAGCCGCAGGGTCTGACTGCCGCCGCCCAGGATGGCGACAAATTGCCGGAACAGGTCGGTGTCGGTGATGATGCCGACCAGATTGCCGTCTTTGATGACCGGCAGGCAGCCGATCCTGTGCCTGATCATCACAGAGGCCGCTTCTTCGAGCGGGAAGTCGGGCGTAGTGGTGATCAGGTTGCGTTTCATCACCTCTTTGACGCGCAGGAGCACACCGTCGCCGATGACGGCTTTGGGGGTCGGGGCGGCAGGTTTCGCCGTGCGCAGGTCGCGCTCTGAGACAAGGCCTACCAGATTGCCTTGCTCATCTACAACCGGCAGGTGGCGGAAGCGCCCGGCACGCATGAGCGCAATAGCGGCCAGGTAGTCGCTGTCGGGGCGCACCGTGATCGGGTTGGGTGTCATGACCTCCTGCACCAGCACGGCTGTTTCCTCCTCACCTCAAGAAGCCATCATGCCGATTATACGGCAAGGGGGGCGGGAAATAAAGCACGAAAGAAAACAAGACGGATCAGCCCTGGCCGGCAGAGGCAAAATTTGCACTTTTTGTACAAACTTTGTATAGTTTATGTGTAGCTTGGGCGGCGGAATGCTGAAGACCTGTTGTATAGGAGAATAAAGGATGTCCACCCGTGAGATCGTAGTCGAGAACCTGACCAAGTATTACCCCGGTGATGTCCGTGCCGTAGACGGCGTGAATTTCACAGTCAAGGCTGGCAGTATTTTTGGCTTTCTAGGTCCGAACGGCGCGGGCAAAAGCACCACCATCAAAATCCTGACTACGCTGGCTTTGCCTACCAGCGGAAGTGCCCGCGTAGGCGGCTTTGACGTTGTCTCACAGGCCCGTGAGGTGCGGCGGATCGCAGGGGTGGCCCTGCAAGACATCGGCCTTGACCCGCTGATGAAGTCAGTCGAACTGCTCGCTTTGCAGGGGCAGTTGTTTGGCATGAGCCGCAAAGCCGCCGTGAAACGTGCGCACGAACTGCTGGAGCTGGTCCGGCTGACCGACGCTGTCGGGCGGCGTGTTGGCACTTACAGCGGCGGCATGAGGCGGCGGCTTGATCTGGCTCTGTCGCTGGTACATCAGCCCGAAATCCTGTTCTTGGATGAGCCGACTACCGGCCTCGACCCGGCCAGCCGGCGTGACGTGTGGGAGGAGGTGCGCCGCCTCAACCGCGAGCTGGGCATGACGATCTTCCTGACCACCCAGTACCTTGAGGAGGCTGACAGGCTGGCCGATGTAGTTGCCATCATTAACAAAGGTGTCATTGTTGCCGAGGGTTCACCTGCCCGCCTCAAGGCGGCGGTTGGCACTGAGTCGATCAACGTGGCCTTTGACAGCCACGAGACCGCCGGGCGGGCTGGCGCTGTGCTGGCTGATATGGCTCAGCGTATCCAGACTGACCGCGACACACTGCGGCTGTACATGAGTCAGGCGGCACAGGCGATCCCGGCGGTAGTCAGCCGTCTCCAGCAGGCTGATCTCAGCCCGATCTCTCTGACGCTTACCCAGCCCACACTGGATGATGTGTTTCTGCAAGTCACCGGACAGCGCTTGCAGGCACAGGATGCGGCGCAGGCGGCCTAGCAGGCTAAGAACCAACTGGAAAAAGAGAGGTACGGCAATTATGGCAACACAGGTTTATACCCAGCAGACAATCCAATTAAAGGATGAAACATCCGGGCCGAAGGTATGGCTTCCCATGCAAATCGCGTTGCTGACATGGCGCAACTTGGTGACGATCTTTCGCAAGCCGGAGGCACTGTTGCCGCCGGTAGCGATCAGTGTCTTCTTCCTCATCATCTACCGTTCGACGCTGGGACGGGCGGCAGGTTACATCCCAGATATTGGCGGCAGTTATTTGGGGTTTATTCTGCCGCTGTCTATTGTCAGTTCATCCCTGTCAGGGGCAGGCGTGGCCGCCCAGAATCTGGTACGTGATATCGAGAAGGGGTACTTTGACAAGCTCCTGCTGACTCCGGTCAGCCGGTCGGCGCTGTTGCTGGGGCCGATTCTGGCCGGTGCGGTGATCCTTGGCCTGCAGGCCAGTATTGTGACGGGCGTTGGATTAGCTATGGGCCTGCAACCTGCTACCGGCCTGCCCGGCCTTCTGGCTGTGATCGGGCTGGCCGTACTGCTTGGTACAGGCTTTGCCGGCTTCACCGTCTCGGCGGCGCTGGGGAGCGGCAATGCGGCGGCCACGCAGGGGGCCAGTTTTATCTTCTTCCCGCTCACTTTTCTGGCCCCTACCTTTGTTCCGCTGAATCTGCTGGACGGCTGGCTCAGGACGGCGGCGACCGTTAACCCGATCACGTATGTCATCGAGGCCATGCGGGCGCTGATCAACACCGGCTGGGATGGCGCGGCGCTGGGAAAGGGTGTGCTGGCCTGTCTGATTCTGGCAACGGCGATGTACGTTCTAGCCTTCTATGCCCTGCGGGTGCGCACCCGACGCACGTAGTCTCAGCTAACATACATCCTTAGATCGTCGGGGCGACCGCCGGCCTATGGCTGACGGTCGTTCTTCGGTCTGAAGGAGAGGGTAGCTGAATCGGTCTGCCCTCATGTCTGCTTGCCTCCGGATGACCTGATCAATACACTGAAGGGGACATAATCAGTATCCTGATCAGGCATGAACGGGGGGAATATGCGCCCAACGGTGCGGGAGGGGACCATTGTCCTGCGTGTGTGGGATAAGGGGCTGACTGAGTTTCAGCAGTCTTTCACTACCATGGATGAGCTGTTCGACCTGTGTCTGCGTGCCGGCGACCCGGCCGTCGTGGATCGGGTTATTTTGCGCGGGACGGATGAGCAGGGTGAGATGCGCACCCTGATCTTCACCTTTCAGTCTGTATCCGGTGTAGAGGGCGGAACACCGTTAGAGCAGGGCTGAGCTACTCTGGCAGGGGGCCTGTTCCCTCGATGGGGGCTGAAGGCAGTGTGCCGGTTGAGCGGGGGTGTGCCAGCGGGAGGGCAAGTGTGAAAGTGCTCCCCTGCCCCAGGCCGGCACTCTCGGCCCAGATGCGCCCCCCCTGCCGTTCGATGATCGCTTTGGCGATGCTCAACCCCAGCCCCAGCCCGCCCTGATGCCGGGTCAGGGGGTCTTCTACCTGATAGAATTGTTCGAAGATGCGTTCTAACTGATCAGGCCGCATACCGACGCCGTTATCTCGTACCTCAACCCATACCTCTCTGGGCCGCTCTTCAACTGAGATCACGATCTTGCCGCCGGCGGGCGTGAACTTGATCGCGTTGTTGACGATGTTGGTCAGTGCCAGCTCAGTCTTGCCGCGGTCAACCTTCACCTCGATGGGGTGGGGCGGGCGGTTGCACAGCATGTCCTGTCCTTTGGCTTGAGCCAGCGAGATGGCATCGGTGTAGACGGCATCCAGAATCTCGTTCAGCATGACCGGCTGTAGTTTCAGCTCTGATTCGTCAACTTGCACATAGCGCAGGTTGGTCATTCCCTCGATTAGATTGCGCATGTGCAGTGCACTGTTGAGGACAGCCTCCGCATGGGCGACGGCCTCCTGATCCTGTATATCCTCCTTCAAGAAGGAGGCATACCCCAGAATCATGGCCAGCGGGGTGCGCAATTCATGGGAGGCAATCGAGATGAAATCGTTCTTCAGCTTGTGTAACCTGTCAAGGTCTTCGTAGGCCTTATGCAGGGCGGCGATGAGCTGGGCGTTCTCAATGGCTACCGCCGCCTGAGAGGCCAGTATGGTGATGTGCCGTGTATCATCCTCGTCGAAACGCCCCTCGTGTTTGTTCAGCACTTCCAGCACCCCGACCAGCTTATCCTTAATCCGCATGGGGACACCCAAGATCGAGCGGGTGTAGAAATCTATCTTCTCATCTACCTGCCCGAAGTGGCGCGGGTCGCTGTGCGCATCGTCAATGATGAGGGCGCGGTTCTCCATGATGATCGTGCCGGCGATACTGCCCTCGATAGGCACAATCATCCCAATTAGGTTCTTGGCGGCTGAGCCGGTAGCGGCCGCAAAGCGTAACTCTCCGCTGTTTTTATCCACCAGCAGGATCGAGGCGGCCTCGGCGCCGGTGATCTCAGTAGCAGACTCCATGATGTACTGAAGGAGCGGCTGGAGCTTGAGCGTTGAGTTCATCACGAGGCTGACCTCAACCAGGCGGTTGAGGGCGTTGATTTTACGTTCCAGCCCCAAGGGACTGGCTGTTAGTGGTGTTCCCTGAGCAGACATGGCGCACCGCCTCATATGGCCTGACACAGCACGGGATGACCCTGTTGCAACTGTACATCACATTAGCAGGCGGCGCAATGGAGGTGAGTGTGAAAGTCAGCGGCTTGTGTCCCCTGTCAACCGTGCCGGTAAAAGATAAAATAGGGACCACAGCCATATCATCGAGGGCAAGGAGGAGAAACGACATATGCCAGTTCCCTATGTTTATGTGGCCGGCCCGCTCTTTAACTCTCATGAACGTGAATACATTGAACGGATTGCCGCCGCGCTGGAGGCCGCCGGTTACAGAACCTTTGTGCCGCACCGGGACGGCGATCATCCCGCACCTGAAAACGAGACGCCGGAGGAGCGCTTTCACCGTATCTTCCACACCGACCTGAATGCCATGATACAGGCCGACTTTGCCACTGCCCTGTTGACAGGCGCTGATACTGACTCAGGCACAGCCGCCGAAGTGGGCTGGATGGCCGCTATGGGGAAGCCGGTTTACGGCATTACAGATGACTTCCGTAAGCCGCTGAACATTATGCTGTGGGGCTTCTGCAGAGAGGGCAAACTAGTTGCCCGCACCATTGATGAGTTGATCGAAATGGTCAAGAAATATTCCCCAATCACGGAGAGTTGAAGCCGCACGCCCCGCATTGACTCCGCATCCATATCGGGCTATTCTTTACGTGGGGGTGGTTCGGTCCCGGTGGACTGCGCGGTCTTCAAAATCGTTGGTGGGTTGTGGAACAAGCCACGGTGGGTTCGACTCCCATCCACCCCCGCCTCCGAGTGCTATCTCGAACCAGCAATGGTTTAGGGATGGCACTCTTGATTCCCCGCCGGGCGACCTGACGGCTGACAGGTGATCATTGTCACCCTATAGTTGTGATCTTCCTCGTAGTGAAGTATCGCTGGAAGATATATTCTCATGGTGAATGTGTATTCGTATAGTTGAATAAGGTTTGGCCCATGGAAGGCTATGACGCTCTGGCGAAGGTGATGAAGGCACTGGCTCATCCGGCGAGGCTGAAAATCCTCCGGGTGCTTCAGACACATGGAGAAGCCTGTGTATGTCATCTTGAAGCTGTGCTGGGATACCGGCAGGCTTACATCTCTCAACAGCTCATGCGTTTGCGTGAGGCCGGCCTTGTCATGGATCGGCGTGAGGGGATGAATGTGTTCTACACGCTGGCAGATGAAGCCATTGTACGGATGCTGGATGTCGCTCAGGAGACTGTCAGCACGCTGGCCAAGGCAAAAGGCAGGAAGGTAGAGCTCTTTGTGCCACCTGAAGGCTCTGCGGTGAACTGTTCTTGCCCCCACTGCCGTCCGCAACTGGACGGCCTAATTGCACCGCCGTATGCCAGCACAGCGCCGCGTGCCCGCGTTGGAATTGGGAAGACAAACAAAGCAGAGGTATAGGCAATGACCCCATCAAGCAAGGCTCCTGTCGCTGGCTGTTCATGTACCTCAGACCCGTTTGCTGACTTGCCCCCAGAGCTTCGCCCGAGCGGGGGTGACGAGGCGGAGAAACGACAGCGGTTTGGCTTAAGAAAGGTTACCTGCCCCGGTTGCGGGATGGTCTATACCACCAATCGAGCTACCGATCTGTGCATGGATTGCGAAAGAAAAGGAGTGAAAATAGCTCCTCCAGTTGCTGAGCCGAAGGGGAAGGTCAATATGCTTACTGTGAAAGTTCTTGGGCCGGGTTGTTCAAAGTGCGAGTTTCTTGAAGAGCGTACACGGCAGGCCCTCGACAAGATCAAGGCCGAGTATCCGGATGTGGAGGCTACCATTGAGAAGATAGGTGATATAGAAGTGTTCATGCAGTATGGATTGCTCACAACGCCGGGGCTGGTGATCAACGACCGGTTGGTGTGTGCCGGCAGGGTGGCCTCGACTAACACTATCGTGGACTGGATGCGGGAAGCTCTCAGTGACCATTCTTAGGAATTGGCTGAGCGCCTATATAGGGCGCTCTTTTGGCGGTACACCATATTCGAAAAACTAGATATAGTTCGAGGAGATAGAGAATGATAGCGGAATTTGCCTTGCGTCTGCTACAAGGCGGGCTGGGTAATCTGGCGGCCTATTTGGCCGCCCATGTCCTGCTGTGCCTAGTGCCGGCTTTCTATATCGCCGGCGCGATGACGGCCTTGATCCCCAAGGAGTCAGTAACCCGCTTCCTGGGGCGCAACACCCCTAAGTTCATCTCTTACCCGGCGGCGGCGCTGGCGGGGTCGGTGCTGGCGGTTTGCTCATGTACCATCGTGCCGCTGTTTGCCGGCATTTACAAGAAGGGGGCAGGGATCGGCCCGGCCATCACCTTCTTGTTCTTTGCTCCGGCGGCTAATGTACTGGCGCTGGTCTATACCGGCGGTGTGATTGGCGTTGATTTGGCCTTTGCCCGCCTGTTCCTCTCGCTCGCCTTCGGGATCGGGATCGGCATGATCATGGCGCTCATTTTCCGCAAAGAGGATATTGCGCACGATCAGGCCACCGATGCCCTGTTTGCCGGTCAGAGCAAGAAGGGGATGAAGCGGGCGGCCTTGATCTTCTTGCTGGTGCTGGTGGCGTTGCTGCTGTCGGGAACGTTGAAGATCGGCCTGCTCACCAACTCCTACGGGCAGGTGACAGTGCCCGTGGCCGGTGTGGATCACTTCCAGGGGGTGCTGGATCAACTAGTGCCGCACGATATGAGCCGGGGCGAAGAAGGGCTGGCTGTGCAAGGGGTGATCCTGATTGGCCTGCTGGCGCTCATTGGCCTGTCTGCATGGAAGGGCCTGGAAAATGTCTTCGAGGGCTTCAATGCTTGGACGTGGGCGGCATTGGGACTGACAGCGTTAACACTGCTGGTTGCCGCGCTCGGTATGCAGGCACAGCCTGAGGGGTTGGTGATCCGTTTTACCGGCAAGTTCTTTGGGGTGATACTGGCCCTGCTGGTGCTGTTCTACATCGGGTGGAAGCATCTGAACTTTGAGGAACTGAGCGACTGGCTGTGGGAGTCGTGGCGTTTTGTCAAGCAGATCTTTCCGCTGTTGGTGGTCGGCGTGTTTGCTGTGGGCGTCATCCGTGTGCTGGTCCGCCCGGAGTGGATCGAAACGCTGGCCGGCCAAAACACGCTGTTGGGCAATCTGGCGGGCGTGGTGTTTGGCGTCTTTATGTACTTCCCGACGTTGGTGGAAGTGCCCATTGCTAACATGTTCCTCAGCTTAGGGATGCATCGCGGCCCCCTGCTGGCCTACTTGATGGCCGACCCGGAGCTGAGCCTGCAAAGCATCCTGATCCTCATCCCGATCATTGGCCGGCTGAAAGCCTGGACTTATGTGGGGTGGGTAGCGCTGTTCAGCACACTGGCCGGGTTGATCTATGGCTTTTGGATAGATGGTGTCAGCATCTGGCTGATCGCGGCGGGCGTGATCGCCCTGCTGGCCGTGCTGGCAGTCGGGTTATGGCTGGCCAGCCGGCGCAGTCGTTTAGCGGCTGTCACTCAGCCCGCTGGGCAGGACTAGCTGGAAACAATATTTCTGTCCTGAGAACAACGTGTGTAAAATGGGGTTGATTCCAAATTCAAATCGAGGAGAGTTTATGCTTACCATTAAGATTCTGGGTACGGGTTGCCCTAATTGCAAGAAAGTTGAGGAGGTAGCCCGGAGGGCAGTTGCCAGTCTGAGCATCCCCGCTCAGTTCGAGAAGGTGACCAGCATGGCTGACATCATGGCTTATGACATTCTGGCTACGCCGGGACTGGTGATCAATGAGCGGGTAGTCTGTTCGGGCCGTATCCCGACCGAAGCTGAGGTGACTACGTGGCTGGCAGATGCGCTTGAGTCAGCCGGGTAACCTCTGAACAGGGCAGGTTGTCCAATTATTCAGCCGTTCGCGGATGGGGCATCCTAAGGGATGCCCTGTCCACTGAGCTGTGTAACAGAGAGAAAGAAATGAAAATAGCCGCTGTAACCGATGATGGGATCACCATCAGCCGGCACTTTGGCCGGGCGCAGTACTACGTTGTGATCACAGTCGAGGATGGCAAGATCGTTTCACGTGAGATGCGTGATAAGATGGGACATGCCCAGTTTGCTGGACAGCATGAGGAGCACGCGCGTGAGCCTGACCCGCGCGGGCACGGCTTTGACCCTGCCGCCCAGAATCGTCATGCCCGTATGGCCGCCGCTATTGCGGATTGCCAAGTCCTGCTTGCGGGCGGTATGGGGATGGGGGCTTACGAAAGTATGCGTCAGGCGGGTATTCGTCCTATTCTTGCCGATGTGGCTGTGATTGATGAAGCCGTGCAGGCTTACCTTGACGGGACTCTGGTTGACCATACTGAGCTGTTACATTGATGGCAGGATTCCTCCCGTGCCCTGCTTGGGTTCTGTGCGATCTGTTCTGCTCGATGAGGGCGTTCGGCGGGAGGGTGACTGAGAAGGGCGGTACGAGCATGAAGAAAGGCATCCAGCTTTGTCTTGAAGATGAGGAGCTGATTGAGCTGGTGCGTATTTTGGTTGATGAAGATGCCGAGGCGGCATTGGCCTTCCTGAAGAAGCATTTCAAGAGTAAAGCCCGTGAGTTGCTGGAGGGCGGTTGTAAGGTCCTGATCGAGGTCCCCGGCGCGGGAATCCAGCAGGTGAGCGGTAACATCTTCAAGAAGTGAAAGGGTATCATGTATCTGAGCGCCATCACGTTGACCCGTACTTTGCCCTGTCTGGCTGAGCCGGGCAAGATCATCGTCGTTGGGAAGCCGTCCAGCCCGTTAAATGAGGTAATCCCTTATCTGGCGGCATTGCCGGACGTGATCGCTTTTAACCCGGATTCTCTCACCGTCACCTTCCGCCGCCCGCGGGGTTTTCTGACTGTGTACACCGATAAGGTGTACATCACTCAGGTTGCAGACACTGAGGAGGGGCTGGCGCTGTTGGCGGCGCTGAAGGATGCCGTCAATGCTACGTGGGAGCACCGCGACCGGCTGACGGCTGTGACTCAGCGCCGCCATACCCCGCGTCCTCTTGATGTCTATACGCTGTTACCGCAGACCAACTGCAAGCAGTGCGGTGAGGCAACCTGCATGGCCTTTGCGTTTGCACTGCTCCAGCATAGAAGGGGGTTGGACGAATGCCTTCCTCTACAGGGCGATCATGCTCTTGCTGACCGCCGCGCCGCGTTAGAAGCTATGCTATGAGCGGGGTGCCCCACATCGTTATCAAGCATTCTCGGTAAGTTCGCATTCGAACGTCAAGTTGACATTGCTAGGCAAGGAGATCAATCACCCATGTCAGAAACTCCTCTACCCATAACTGTTCAACCGGGGGTCATGAAGCGTCTCTCTCTGCTTGACCGTTTCCTGACGCTGTGGATATTTGCCGCTATGGCGCTCGGTATTGCATTGGGCTATTTCATCCCCGGCGTCGAGGGTTTTATCAACCGCTTTCAGGTAGATACGACGAACATCCCCATCGCCATCGGTCTGATCCTGATGATGTACCCGCCTTTCGCCAAGGTGAAATATGAAGAACTGGGCAAGGTCTTCCGCAACTGGAAGGTGCTGAGTCTGTCGCTGGTGCAGAACTGGATTGTCGGGCCGGTGCTGATGTTTGTGCTGGCGATCCTGTTTCTGCACAACTACCCGGAGTACATGGTCGGCCTGATCATGATCGGGCTGGCTCGTTGTATTGCGATGGTCATTGTGTGGAATGAGCTGGCCAAAGGCGATACTGAGTACGCCGCCGGGCTGGTGGCCTTCAACAGCGTGTTTCAGGTGCTGTTCTACAGTGTCTATGCGTGGGTCTTTATCACCAAACTGCCGACCCTGTTTGGCCTGCAAGGGAGTGTAGTGGAGATCACCATTGGGGAGATCGCACGAAGCGTCTTCATTTACTTGGGCGTACCAATGATTGGCGGCTTCCTGACTCGTTTCATCCTGTTGCGCTTCAAAAGCAGGGAGTGGTACGAGACGAAGTTCATCCCCCGCGTCAGCCCGATCACCCTGATTGCTCTGCTGTTTACCATCGTGGTGATGTTCAGCCTGAAGGGCAACCTGATCGTTCAGATTCCGCTGGATGTGGTGCGGATTGCCATCCCGCTGGCGGCCTACTTCGTGATCATGTTCCTGGTCAGCTTCTTCATGGGCCGTCAGCTTGGGGCGGACTACTCCAAGACGACTACGCTGGCCTTCACAGCGGCCAGCAACAACTTTGAGCTGGCTATTGCAGTATCGGTGGCGGTGTTTGGCATTAACTCTGGTGCGGCCTTTGCGGCGGTGATCGGCCCGCTGATCGAAGTGCCAGTCATGATCGGGCTGGTCAATGTGGCACTGGCCTTCCAGCGGCGCTTCTTTAAGGGCGAGGTCAGCCCGGCCTAGCCCGGCAGGAAGGGCGGACAGCCTGATTGGCGCGGGGCGCTGGTGCAACAGCACTCTGTTGTGTCAGCGCTCTTTTGTTGTTCTTTGGGCTGGGCATCCGGTCTGTGTCTGTAACTTCCCATCGGCTTATACGTAATGATCGTTATGACATCACACGCTCAGATCGCTGGAGAGGCAGATTCCTGATGGAAACACTGGGCCGCGTTTTATCTACCCTGCTTAAATCGCTCACGCAGTTAATCCCGCGCAGTGTCACCGACAGCATTGACTCGGTGGTTGACTTTGCCTATGCCCGCTTGTTCGGACTGCCGTTTATTGTGCTGGGCTATCGTCAGACTGGCAAGACGACCCTGCTGGAGTGGCTGAGGCATGACGCCGCCTTTCTGGCTGAATTCAGCCCCGATCCGACCGCCGCAGGCGGCGAGCCTGTGCCCGCCTTCACCACGCGCCTCAGCGCGGACGGCGGGGCACTGCGCCTGCGCCCCCGTCGTGATGTGGGCGGCGAGTACTCGATGTGGGATACAGACTGGGCAGAGCTGTTCCGCCAGACCAAACCGAGAGGGATCATCTTCCTGATCGATCACACCAACCCTGCCCAGCACAAGGACGCGCTCAACTTCGTCCTGCAAATGCTGGATGATGAAGAGGCCGCCCGCAAGCCGTTGCGGATGTTCACCTTGCTGGTCAATAAGAAGGACCTTTGGGGCGAGGATGTGACGGTGGAATCGATTCTGGAGAACTACCGCAACGAAACGCGCCGTCTCAAATCGCAGGCTGTACGGCTTGGCTACCGCTATACGATCCGTTCCACCAGCCTCGTGACCGGTGAAGGGGTCAGGGAGGCCATGATTGACTTCTTTGATGCCATCCGCCCACGGTCCCAGCAGGCCAGCCAGCCGAGGCCGGCGGCTGAGGGCATCGGCGCATGATGCCTGATCTGGTCATCGAATACGGGCTGGACGGCGGCCAGCCCGGTTACCGCTTCAGGCCGCCTGTCAGGGGCTTCAGTGAGGAGGTCCTGCGGGCGATCTGGCGGTGTGCGATGCCGCGCGGTCAGGGGTGGGGCGGCAATGACTATATCGGGGCACGGTCGCTGAAGTGCTTCCCCGTTGATGCCCGCACGGCGGCGCTGTCGCTCGTCACTGTCACCGATCAGGAGGATGAGATGGGGCGGCGGGGCATCCGCCGGGCTGAGATTACGCTTGTGCCGGCCCGCGAGTATCTGGTTCATCTGGAAAGGCGGCTGGAGACCTACCCCCCTTCCGTCTATGCGGCGGCGCACCGCCGGTTAACTCCCTACCTGTGGCGCCGCATTCTAGATAAGGCCGTGCCCAAGCTCAAGCGGGGCCAGCCGGTTGTGCTGGCTCATCCGTACACCAGCCCGGAGAGCTGGCAGGTCATGGAAGCGCTGATGCTGAAGCTGATCACCTCGCGGGCGGTACGGCTGATCGAGGGGTGGGGGTCGGTCAGCTCGTTTACCACGCTGGCGCTCGACTGGCGGGATGAGTCGCGGCTGGTGGCGCTCCCGCTTGACAGGGCGCAGACCCTGCGCGGGGTGACGGTGATCGTGATCCCCTGAGGCGGGACGGGGCTGTCTTTTCTACCCGTTCAGGATCATCTTGGCCGCTAGTTTCCCCGACAGCATCACCATAGGCACACCGCCGCCCGGATGGGTCGTGCCGCCGGCAAAGTACAATCCGCGCACATGGGCGGCCCTGTTTGGCGGGCGGAGGAAGATGTTGGTTGCCTTGTTGTTTGAGATGCCGTACAGCGCCCCGCGCCGTGCGCCCGTTATCCGTTCAATGCCGGCAGGGGTCAAGTGGTGCTCAACCCGAATCCGGCCCCGAACATCCAGCCCATACCGCTCGGCCAGCAGAGCCAGCACACGGTCACGGTAGCCGGCGGCTTCTTTTTCCCAGTCGAAGGCTGGCCCAAGCGGCGGCGCGTTGACCATCACAAACCAGTTTTCACATCCCTCCGGTGCGTGGGAGGCATCGGCCTTGGAGGTGATGGCGACATAAATAGTTGGATCGGCAGGGGGGATGCCCCGCTTAAAGATGTCATCGAACTCGCGCGGGTAGTCGGGTGAGAAGAAGATGTTGTGCTGGGCCAATTGGGGATGCCGGCCTTCGACGCCCAGCAGAATCACAAAGCCGGAGCAGGACAGGCCAGCCCGCTCCAACCGCTTGACCTGCCGGCGGGCGGCTGGGGTGGACGGCAGGAGCTTTTCGTAGACAGTTGCCGCATCCACGTTGGCGATCACGGCGCTGGCCGGCTGGTAGACGCCGTCGGCCAATTCAACGCCCTGCACCCTGTTATCCTTGACCCGGATGCGGCTTACGGCTTTTCCGGTGTGGATTTCCACCCCCAGTTCTTCCGCAAGCCGGCTCAAGGCACGGGCGATGGCATACACCCCCCCGCGCGGATACCATACCCCGCCGACCATCTCAACATAGGCGATCACGTTAAAAGCCGCTGAGGCCTGATAGGGGCTGGCCCCTGCGTAGGTTGCAAAGCGCCCCAGCAGTTGCCGCAGGTGCGGCGAGCGGATGTAATGCCGGATGGCGGCGTCCATAGTGCGCGTGACATCCACGCGCAGGACGTCGCGCAGGGGGACTTGGGTCAGCGTGCGCAGGGTAGGGGGATCGCTGTAGAGGAAGACAGGGGCGGTGATACGGTACTGGCGCGTGACGTGTGCCAGAAAGGCCAGATACCCCTCCGGGGCATGGGCGTCCAGCGCGGCGATCTGGTCAATCATGCGGGTCAGATCGCGGGTGGCATCGAGAACTATCCCGTCGGGGTAAAAGTAGCGCGTCGTCGGCTCGACGGGCATGAGCGTCAGGTAATCATCTAGACGGCGTCCCGCGGCGGCGAACAGGTCTTCTAACACGTGACGCATGGTGATTACTGAGGGGCCGGTGTCCCATCGGAAGCCTGCCTCAGTGACCTCGCCCATCTTGCCGCCAAGAAAGCTGTTCTGTTCGTAGATGATCACAGGCCGTCCCGCGGCCGCCAAACGGATCGCGGCGCTTAAACCGCCTATGCCTGCGCCAATGACAACGACAGGGTTGCTCATCTGTGGATGCTCCCAAGGGCAGATTCCGGACAGCTAACAGGCCGCCAGACTGCCAGGCTGGGCTGGCGGCCTGGGTCGTCTGGCATGATAATATGCGGCAGGCAAATCCGCAACAGAGGGGCTGGGGCAACAGCTTCTGTCAGATCAGGGCGGCGGGACCTTTGCGCGGCTCTTCCCGAAGAGGCGGTTTTTTAACTGTGCTATAATGGTGCTAACTTTGTCCGTGTTCGTATTTTTGTAGTTGAGGGCAGGCCGATGGCTCACAACTCAGCAGGTGATCGGCGTCTGTGTTGGTGGCCCCTTAGGCGGGTTCTGCCCGACAAAGACCGGCATAGCCGTCTTCAAAAGCGGTATGGTCAACTGCTTGAAAACCTTGCTGACTTCTGCCTCATCATTGACCGAAACTGGCGCTGTCTGTTGGCAAACAGGGCTGTAGGTGCTTTCACTGCTAAGCCGTACCACGAGGTGGTAGGGGCACGGCTGACGGATACTTTTCCCGATCTGGATCAAACTGACCTTTTCAAAGTCTGCCGGCAGGTGATGGAGGAGGGACATCCGCGGCAGTTTGTCACGACTCTGCTGTTGCCCGACGGGCCGGAGGGGTATTTTGAGGTGCGTGTCTGCCCGATTGAGGAGGGCATTCTGTGCCTGGCACGCGACATCACCGCCGAGCGCCGGGCTGAGGTGGCCCTGCGTGAAGTGGAGAGACTCCAGCGGATGGTCCTCTCCTCAATCTCTGACTTCGTCTGGAGCGCCCGTGTCAAGGATGATCAGCAGGAGATGATCTACTTCTCGCCTGTGGTCAAGCAGATCACCGGCTATTCTGCCGAGGAGATGCTGAAGGAAGGGAATCTCTGGGAGAGGGTGATCCATCCTGACGACCTGGCTCGTTTTGCAGTGGCTGTGAGGAACGCACTCGGGGGGCGGCCTGTTCAGATCGAACATCGCATTGTGCGGCGTGACGGGGAAGTGCGCTGGGTGCGCAACAGCATCAATTCCTCGGGATCTGAGGCTGAGCTGGGGGTTCGGCTGGATGGGGTGGTAGCCGACATCACCGAGCGGAAGGAAGCTGAGGCCAAGCTTGAAGCCCGTGCCAGCCAGCTTGAGGAGGCCGTGAGCGTTCGCACAGCCGACCTGCAACTGGAGAAGATTCGGACTGAGGCAATCCTGTCCAGCGTGGCCGACGGCGTAGTGATACTCGGCCAGAATGGTGAGGTCCTGTTGGCCAACCCGGTTGCGGCTCGATGGCTGGGAACGCTTCAACCGCCGGAGGATCAGGGGCGGCTGCGCGAAGCTCTGCAAGACATCGCCAAGCAGTTCATACACCCCCGTAAGGAAGACATCAGCCAGATCAGCCTGACCAACCTGGACTTGGAGGCCTGTTCTGCCCCCCTGATTCATGACGGGCGTCAGGCAGGGCTGGTGGTTGTGCTCCATGATGTCACCCGCTTGAAGGCTATGGATCGGCTGAAGACCGAGTTTGTGTCCAATGTATCGCATGAACTGCGTGCCCCGCTGACCGCACTGAAACTGTACATCAACCTGTTGCGGCGCGGGCTGGCCGAGAAGCAGGAGCATTATCTCTCCCAGTTGGAGGATCAGGCTAACAAGCTGGCCGCGTTAGTCAACAACCTGCTTGACCTGTCCCGCCTCGACCGCGGGGCTATCCCCTTTGCGCCGGAGATGATCACCCTGACACCCCTGTTGCATGAGGTCATCAACACGTTTGCGGATGTGGCCTCCGATCACGGCCTGCAATTGATATCCAGCCTGCCCCCTGACCTGCCGCCTGTATATGCTGATCCGTTACAGATACGGCAGGTGTTCACCAACCTGCTGAGTAATGCAATCAACTACACCCCCGCCGGCGGCACGGTTGAGGTCAAACTGGCTTACGAGGCAGAGTGGGTGCGCTGTACGATCAGCGACACCGGTATCGGCATTCCCCCCGCTGAGATGCCCCGCCTGTTCGAGCGCTTTTTCAGGGCCAGCAACGCCCGGCATCACCACATCAGCGGCACAGGGCTGGGGCTGGCGATTGTCAAGGAGATCGTGGACCTGCACGGCGGCTCTATCTCGGTGGAAAGCGTGTTGGGTGAGGGGACTACCTTCCACGTCAAACTGCCTGTTTCGCCCCCGCCTAAGGAGTAACCCCTCTTGATCACCCCCAGCGGCCACGAACCCTTTCTTGGCGGCAGACCCGCTCCTCCTGAGCTGAGCGGTCAGGAGCCGATGCTCAGCGGCGAGCGGCTGGTTCATTTATACCGCGACTGGCTGATCCATCAGCTTAACAGCCCTCGAATCACCCACCTGCGGCGGGGCGTCATTGGCGACTGGCTGGCTCAGAATGGCGACACCCGTCCGGGGGTGGGGCTGGCACCGGACGGCCTGCCCGACATCGTCTGGTGCGCTGTGCCTGCCGGGGAGGTGTATCTGCGCGACTTTGATGAGCCGTTTGAGGTCAGGCGGTTCTTTGTCGCTAAATATCCCGTGACGTGGGAGCAGTACTGTGTGTTTCTGGAAGACCCGGAAGGGTTCGGCTCGCCGCAATGGTGGGAAGGACTGCGCTGGCGGGCCGAATACGACCGTGAGGCCCGGCTGGTGAACAACCGCCCTGCTCAGGAGGTCTCATGGTATGATGCAGTGGCATACTGCCGCTGGCTGACCAGCAGGCTGGGCTATGAGGTACGCCTGCCGACCGAATGGGAATGGCAACAGGCGGCTACCGGCGGCAATGCCGAGAACGTCTATCCATGGGGGCGGCGGGGAGACCCTCTGCATGCCAATACCCGTGAGAGCCGGCTGCGGCGGGCTACTGCTGTCGGGATGTACCCGCATGGCGTTTCGCCGGTAGGGGCATTGGATATGAGCGGCAATGTGCTGGAGTGGTGTCAGAATCAGTTCAGACATCCCCATCACCTGGACCCCGATGGCGATGCTCACCGTACCCTGCGGGGCGGCTCGTGGTTTTTGATCCTGCATTTTGCCCGCAACACCTTCCGCACGGGCGATGACCCTTACCTGCGGTTTAACTCAGTAGGCTTTCGGCTGGCGGCGGATAACCCCCTGCCGCCTGAGTCTCGCCTGCCGGCACGTGCGCCGGCGGCTGAGACAGCGGAGGTGCCGGAAGGTGAAATTGTCCAGACAGAAGAAGGCGGCACCCCCTGAGCCAGAGAGTGCCGCGTATCTCTTCATGTGTTCCCTTGACTTGAGCTTCCAGCCAGACGAGGAAGCTCACCTGCCGGCTACAGCGTCTCCAGATAACGCTCCAGCTCCCACTGGGAGACCTGTATGCGGTATTCTTCCCACTCCGTGCGTTTAGCCCGCAGATAGGCCGACATGATGTGCTCACCCAGTGCATCATGCAGGAGGCTGTCTGCTTCCAGCTCCTCCAATGCCTCACCAAGTGTGCCCGGCAGTGTCTTGATCCCGCGTGAGGCTAGGTCTTCCGGTGAGAAGTGAAAGACATCCTCGTTGACCGGCTCTGGTGCTTGGAGGCCGCGCTCAATGCCGTCCAAGCCGGCCCTCAGCATGGCCGCAAAGGCCAGATAGGGATTGCAACTGGGGTCAGGGAAACGCAATTCGGCGCGGGTGGCCTCCTCACGGCCCGGTGTGAAACGCGGGATACGGATCAGGGCCGAGCGGTTGATCTGTGCCCAGCAGATGTACACCGGCGCCTCATAGCCGGGGGTCAGGCGTTTGTAGCTGTTGACGGTCGGAGCGACCACGCCGGCCAGCGCCCGCGCATGTTCGAGTTGGCCGGCGATGAACCCATAGGCTACCGGCGAGAGCTTGTATTCGTCGTCAGCCTTGTAGAAGGCGTTACGCCCTGTTTTGATGTCCACCAAGCTCTGGTGGGTGTGCATCCCAGAGCCGTTGATCCCAAAGATCGGCTTGGGCATGAAGGTGGCATACACGCCGTAAGTGGCCGCAATGGCTTTGACGGTGTACTTGAACGTCATGGCGTTATCAGCGGCGGTCAGGGCGTCGGTATATTCGAAGTCAATCTCATGCTGTCCGATGGCGACCTCATGATGGCTGGCCTCGACCTTCATCCCCATCTGCTCGAGTGCCAGCACAATATCGGCACGGATGGACTGGGCTTCATCTTTGGGCGAGAAGTCGAAATAGCCGCCTACATCGTGAGGCACAGGAACAACGCGCTCTCCGTTGCCCTTTTTGAACAGGAAGAACTCCAGCTCCGGGCCGCACTGGTAGGCATATCCCTTCTGGCGGGCATACTCAACGGCACGCCGCAAGGCAGTGCGCGGGTCGCCCAGAAACGGGTCGCCGTCCGGGCCTTTGATGTCGCACAGCAGGCGTGCGCGGCGGCGTTCTGGGGACGTCCACGGCAGGACACGATAGGTGGCCGGGTCTGGCATCAGGAACATGTCGCTTTCCTGAATGCGGGCAAACCCCTGGATGCTTGATCCGTCAAACCATACTCCGCGTTCCAATGCGCCGTTCAGTTGGGCTACGGGGATCGTCACACTTTTGATCGTCCCCATAATATCAGTGAACTGAAGGTCAATGAAGCGGACACCGTCCGATTCGGCCTGTCTGGCGATCTCATGCATGGTTGCCTCCCCCTCGCAAAAATTTGGGCTATTCTACACCAACAAATAACTTTGTCAAAAAGAGACCTCTATGGGCTGATTCGAAAGACACCAGTGGGGGTATAATGGTGAGGGAACTGTAGATACACCAACCGGGCGGGCAATCGGAAGAGAGAAGATAAGACATGAGCCTGTGGTCGGAAATCCACGAACAGCCCGAAGTGTTACGCCGTCTGCTTGATACGCAGATGGATGTAGCCCGTCAGATCGCCGCGGCCATCCGTCAGCGCCCTATCTCATACGTGTTTGTCGCGGCACGCGGCTCGTCCGATAACACGGCGATCTATGCCAAGTATCTGTGGGGGGCGTTTGCCGGACTGCCGGTTGCACTAGCCGCCCCATCCCTGTTTACGTTGTATGAACAGCCTCCCCGCTTGCAGGATGCGGTGGTGGTGGGGATTTCGCAGTCTGGCAAGTCGCCGGATATTGTCAAAGTGTTGACGGAAGGCCGCCGGCAGGGCGTTCTAACTGTTGCGCTCACGAATGATGTCCATTCGCCGCTGGCCACTGCCGCTGATTATGTGCTTGACATCAGCGCAGGGCAGGAGCAGGCCATTGCCGCTACCAAAACATATACTGCTTCGCTGATGGCAATAGCCATGCTGTCTGCCGCCCTGACGGATGGGACAGATCAAATGGAGGCTCTGTCCCGCGTCCCTGATGTCATGGCGGAGGTGCTTAGGCTGGGCGAGATAATCAAACAGGGGGTGGAGGCGTTTGCAGGTATGACGCGCTGTGTCGTGCTGGGGCGGGGATATAACTACGCGACAGCCTATGAGTGGGCGCTCAAGATGAAGGAACTAGCCTATGTGGCCGCTGAGCCTTACTCTCCGGCTGACTTCCGGCATGGCCCGATTGCCATGATCGAGCCGGGCTTCCCGGTGCTGGCGGTTGCTCCGCGCGGCAGAGTTTCACCCGATATGCTTGAACTCCTCAAGACGCTGGCCGGCAGGCATGGCTCTGAGCTGGTGGTTATCTCGGACGATCAAGAGGCACTTGCTGATGCGCGAATGCCTCTTCATCTGCCCGGCCAGTTGCCTGAGTGGGCTGTCCCGCTGGTCAGCATCGTGCCTGCCCAGCTTTTCTGCTATTACCTGACGCAGGCCAAAGGCCTTGACCCTGAAGCTCCGCGCGGCCTGACAAAGGTAACCGAAACTTACTGAGGGCTGGCTGACAGCAGGGGCGCATGGACAGACCTCCCTGCATTGTTTTGTCAGCACAAAACGATACTATACTGGAGTATTAAGGAAGACCCCCATTCACAATGCGAACAGCAGTGCGCTATGGAGGCAACATCCATGCCTAACCGCTACGCCATTGATAAGACCCTTACTGTCAACAACCTGCGCTTCCATTATCGTGACTGGGGCGGACGGGGGTGGCCGCTTCTGCTGTTACACGGCTTGGCCAGCACCAGCCATATCTTTGATCTGACGGCCTCCCTGCTGGTTGAGGAGTTCCGGGTCTTTGCCCTTGACCTGCGGGGGCATGGCCAGTCAGACAAGCCCGATGCGGACTACACCTTCGAGGCTGTCGGCGGGGATGTGCGTGGTGTAATCGAGGCGCTGGGGCTGGAGCGGCCTATCCTTGTGGGGCATAGCTGGGGTGCGGCAGTAGGGCTGTGGCTGGCGGCTGTCTTTCCGGCGCTGATCGGCGGGCTGGTGATGGTGGACGGCGGCCTTGCCGACTTGTCAAGTCTGTCATGGGAAGAGACCCTCAAGCGCCTCAGCCCGCCGCAACTGGCCGGAATGCTGGTGAGTGACTTCCGTGAGATGATCGTGGAGCGTGCGCCGCAGGGACTCATCACGCCGGCGGTGGAGGCGGCTATCCTGGCCAATTTTGAGATTGATGCTGAGGGGAAGATACAGCCGCGCCTGCCGTATGAATATCACCTCCGCATTCTGCGGGCCATGTGGGAACAGCGCCTGCCAGAGTTGTATGAAAAGGTCATCTGCCCGGTTCTCATCCTGCCGGCGCGGCGGAAGGATCACGAAGACCCGGCCCTGCTGGCCGCCAAAGAACGCGGGGCGGCGCAGGCCGAGGAGCTGGTTGCCGATGTGGAGGTGGTCTGGCTGGATAATACTATTCATGATGTACCGCTCCAGCGCCCGCACCGGCTGGCAGAGGAGATCAGGAGGTTTGTTCAGGAGCGGGTCTAGACACCCGCAGGCAGTCTCTCATCATCTGTCTGGAAATACTTCTTCTGTTGCTCCGGTAGTTGACCTATCTTCTCCTCTGCTTCAATGGGGCAAAAGCCCCATCTGTTTGTGATGTAATTCACAAAAAAAGGTGATAACCATCAGGCGGGTTTTCTCCCCCCGCAGGGTACACTGAAAGCAGGAGCAAACTGTTGCTTTGATTGATATGGAGCCAGAACTATTATGAGTTTCAAAATCATGCCAAAGGCCGCCTTCCCTGATTGGGTAGCCCGTCTGACGGAGAGCTACCGTGTGGCCGGGCCAAAGCCCATCCATGGACAGTATATCTTCGGTGAGGTCCATTCTGCTGATGAGTTCGATCTGGACTATCATACGACTGTCCTGCCGCCCAAGAAATACTTACTGCCGCCGGTAGAGGAACTGTTCCACTTCCGAACGGACGGCAGTCTGATTGAGCCGGTGTTGAACCCTCAGCCGACTGTGGTGCTGGGCGTCCATACCTGCGATCTTCACGCTGTCCAGCTACTCGACCGGGTCTTCGAACGCGGGTTTGCTGACCAGCATTATCGGGCACACCGTGAGAATACCGTGCTGGTCAGCATCGAGTGCCTCAAGCCCTGCATGGAACACTCATTCTGCAAGAGCATGGGCACACTCAGCGTGCCGGAGAACTTCGACCTGCATCTGACCGATCTGGGCGATGATTACGGCGTGGATGTGGACTCTGAGAAAGGGGCCGCCCTGCTGGAAGGCTTCGACGGGGTACGCGAGGCCACTGAGGCTGACTACAAGCGTATCAATATGGTATTGAGCGAGAAGTGGTCGCGCTTCCCTTACCGGCTGGAATGTGACGTGACCGAACTGCCCAGCCTGCTGTCGGTCAGCTACAACAGCGACCTGTGGACGGAACTGGGCGAGCGGTGCGTGTCATGCGGCATGTGTACCAACGTCTGCCCGACCTGCTACTGCTTCAATGTGAAGGATGAAGTTGAGCTGACGCTGAGCGCCGGTAAGCGCGTGCGCACATGGGACTCATGCCAGATTGACGAATTCGCGCTGGTGGCCGGCGGGCATAACTTCCGGCCCAGCCGCGCCGCCCGCCAGCGTCACCGCTTCTTCCGCAAAGGCAAATATCAAACGGATGCCTACGGGCTGGTCGGATGTGTGGGATGCGGACGTTGTGCGCAGGCCTGTATTGTCAATATCACGCCGGTCAACACATTCAATGAGTTATACCGCCGTCATATGGCCGGGCAGGATTAGGAGGCCAGAACAATGACCACCCTATTGAGAGACGTACTGGAGACTACTTCTATCTATACACCCGTTCCGGCCCGTATCCTTTCTGTACGGCAGATGACGGAGCTTGAAAAGCTGTTCACGCTGGAACTGCCGGATGGCCTGTCGCTGGGGCATCGGCCTGGCCAGTTTGTTGAGGTGTCTGTGTTTGGTGTCGGGGAAGCGCCGATCAGCATCTCGTCGTCGCCCAGCCGAAGTAACGGCACGTTTGAGCTGTGTGTACGCCGTGCGGGCGACCTGACCAGCGTCCTGCACCGCATGGGGCCGGGCGATGTGGTTGGTATTCGCGGCCCGCTGGGGCGCGGCTTCCCCTTTGAGCGCTTCCGGGGCAAAGACATCCTGTTTGCGCCGGGCGGGCTGGGGCTGGCTCCTTTGCGTTCGCTGATCAATCAGGTGCTCGATGAGCGCGGCAGTTATGGCCGTGTCATGATCCTGTATGGCGCACGGACGCCTGCCGATCTGCTGTTCACCGATGAGCTGGCCGAGTGGCAACAGCGCGGCGATGTGGAACTGCATGTCACCGTTGATCGCCCTGACGAGAATTGGAAGGGCAACGTGGGTGTCATCACCACGCTGTTCCCTAAAGTGCAGATTCACCCGCGCAACACGGTAGCTGTCACAGTCGGCCCGCCGGTCATGTACCGCTTTGTGCTGGTCGAACTGCTGGGCAAGGGCATCCCGGAGGGCAACATCTGGTTCAGCCTTGAGCGGCGAATGAAATGCGGTGTCGGCAAATGCGGCCATTGCCAGATCAATCACCTGTATAGCTGTCAGTCTGGCCCGTCCTTCTCGTACGCCGAGATCAAGCATCTGGAGGAGGCGTTCGCATGAGCACAGCGGCTAAACCCAAGATCGCCTTTTTCGAGTTCACAAGCTGTGAGGGCTGTCAGCTAACGGTGGTTGACTCGCTTCAGACACATCCCGAACTGCTTGATGTGGTTGAGATCGTCCAGTTCCGTGAGGCAATGAGCGAACGCGGTGAGGATTATGCCATTGCCTTCATTGAGGGGTCGTGCAGTCGCCCCAGCGATGAAGCAAGGATCAAGGCGATCCGCGAGCAGGCTCAGATTGTGGTGGCGCTGGGGGCATGTGCCCATCTAGGCGGCATCAATGCCATCCGCAACCGGCAGGACCTTCAAGATGTGCGCCGGTATGTCTACGGCGACAAGGCTGACTGGTACGAGACTTATCCAGCCCGCCCCCTGGAGGCGGTGATCAAGGTAGATGCCTTCATCCCCGGTTGCCCGATTGATCGCAATGAGTTTATCCGGGCGGTCCGTAATCTGTTGCAGGGGCGGATGCCCTATATCCCGGATTATCCGCTGTGCATCGAATGCAAGCTCAAGGAAAATGTGTGTATGTATCTGCGCGGGCAGACCTGCCTTGGGCCGATCACCCGTGCGGGCTGTGATGCGATCTGCCCGACCTATGGCGATGGGTGCGAGGGGTGCCGGGGGCTGATCTCCAACCCGAATATGGAATCGCTCAAGAACGTCCTGTTGGAGCATGGCCTTAGCTACGAGGAAACAGTTGCCAAGATGACCATGTTCCTGACCTATCAGATGATGCAGAAAGAGGCGTCCGGCGATGACAAGCACGGTTAAGATAGACGTTCATCATATCACCCGCGTTGAGGGGCACGGCAACATCGTCGTGGATGTGCAGGGCGGCGAGCTGAAGGAATGTAACCTGCACATCGTCGAGACCCCGCGTTTCTTCGAGGCCATGTTGCGCGGACGCCCCTACAGCGAGTCTTCTCACATTACCTCGCGTATCTGCGGCATTTGCGCCGTAGGGCATGCGACCGCCTCTCTGCGGGCGACTGAGAAGGCGCTCGGCGTTGAGCCAAGCGAGCAGACCGTTCTACTGCGCAAGCTGAACTTCCACGGCGAGATACTCGACAGCCATATCCTGCATGCCTACATGCTGGTTGCGCCGGACTTTCTTGGCGTGGGGAGCGTGATCCCGCTGGCCAAGAGTGCCCCGGAAGTCGTGTTGCGGGCGCTTCGCATGAAGAAGCTGGCCGGTGACCTGTGCGCGGCGATCTGCGGACGGCATACTCATCCTATTGCTATGACAGTGGGCGGTTTCACTCACTATCCTTCAGCCGAGCAACTGGCCGCTCTGCGCGAGCGGCTGGAGGCGGCGCGTACCGATGTGGATTTGACCGTTGAGCTGTTCCAGACGCTTTCCATCCCGGCCTTTGAGCGCGACACTGAGTACATTGCTCTGCATAAAGAGGATGAATACTGCTTCATTGACGGCGTGATCGCCAGCACGGACGGCGGAAGCTGGCCTGTTGAGTCCTACCGGGATGTCACGAACGAATATCTCGTTCCGCATTCCTCGGCCAAGCACACCCGCCATCAGCGCGAGTCGTACATGGTGGGGGCGCTGGCCCGCTTCAACGTCAATCACGACAAACTGCATCCGAAGGCGCAGGCCGCCGCGACGGCTCTCGGCCTGAAGCCAAAGTGCGTGAACCCCTACATGAACACCGTTGCGCAGGTCGTTGAGATCGTGCATTGTGTCGAGGATTCCATCCGCCTGATTGATCAGTTGCTGGAGCGCGGCATCACGTGGGAACAGCCTGCCCCGCCGGCGCGGCTCTCCGGTGAGGGAGTAGGGGCGTGTGATGTGCCGCGCGGGACGTTGTTCCACAATTACGTCATCGAGGATGGCGTAGTGGTCGGTGCGAACTGCATCATCCCGACCGGTCAGAACCTCGCCAACATCGAGGCCGACATGCGTGCGCTGGTGCCGACCATACTGGATCGTCAGCCGCAGGAGATCACGCTGGCGCTGGAGATGCTGGTGCGGGCTTATGATCCATGCATTTCCTGCTCGGCACACATGCTGGATGTCAAGTTTGTTTGAGCGTCCTGTTTACGCCGGCCCCCGCCACCTCATGCGGCGAAGGGGGTATCACACCATGCCGGGCGGAACGCTGGTTCTGGCGCTGGGTAACCCTCTGCGCGGCGATGACGGGATTGGCCCGGCGGTGCTGAATGCGTTGTCCGAACAGAAGGGTATCCCGCCGGATGTGACTCTGCTCGACGGCGGAACTGCCGGGCTGGAAACAGCCCTCTTGCTTGAGGGCTACCGGCGGGTCATCATTATAGACGCGGCTGATATGGGCCGTGCGCCCGGCGAATGGGCACGGTTTACCCCTGACGAGGTGGTATTCCAGGCAGATGACCCGGCTCTGCGAGGCTCTCTGCACAGCGCCGGTCTGGGCGAGGCGCTTCAACTGGCTGAGGCGCTTGGCATCCTGCCGGATGAGGTGATTATCTTCGGTATCCAGCCGCTGGATACCAGTTACACGGCAGGGCTGAGTGAATCGTTACAGGCGGCCATTCCAGCCCTCTGTGCCGCTGTCCTTGAAGAGTTGCGCCGGTTGGAGTGACCTGCTTCAGCCCGCTGTTTTGTACCTGCATGTAAACGAGGGAATAGATGGCAAAGATTCTGATCATTGACGACGACCCTGATATGGTGCTGGCGGCCCGTCTTTGCCTTGAGCGGGCGGGGCATACTCTGATCGAGGCCCGTAATGGCACGGAGGGGCTGGAAAAGGTCAAGACCGAGAACCCTGACCTGATCATTCTGGATGTCATGATGGACAGCACCACCGAAGGATTCCATGTGGCATTGGCGCTCCGCAGTCGTGATCCCAACTCAGAGTACGCGGCCTATGCGCACATTCCCATCATTATGCTGACCGCCATCCACAGCACCCTCTCGCTTCGCTTCGGCCCTGAGGAAGACTACCTGCCGGTGGATGAATTCATTGACAAACCGATTGACCCCGACGATCTGGTCAACAAGGTTGAGAAGCTGTTGAACAAGGGGAAGTAGGCCCGCCAAGAGGGTCCTCCTTTGCCCGCCCGTCTTAGCAGGCCGGGAGTCTGAATGGAAACCCCTGATTCATCCGCAGACCTGATCGCGACCTATTTGCCGGAGGACGCTACAGAGGACATCCGGCGGATTGTCACCACACGCTGGCTGATGGGGGGCCTTGTGCTGGCGGCGACAGCCTTCTGTGCCCATGTCCTGCGCCTCCCTCTGCCTGAAGCCGGCCTGTACCTGACAGGTCTGGTTATCCTGGCCTACAATGCCCTGCTGGTATGGTTGATCCGGCAAAGGCCTCTCCGCGCCGGAAGTCTCCGCTGGACGGTTGATCTCCAGATCGGGCTGGACTGGCTGGCGATGGTGTTCTTCCTGCACCTCACTGGCGGGATTACCAGCCCGGCTATTCCCTTCTTTGTGATCCACATGCTGTTGGTCACGATTCTACTGCCGGGCCGTTCGGCCTATCTATATCTGGGGCTGGCGGTGGCCCTGTTGAGTCTGTTGGCCCTGCTGGAGCGGTCAGGTCTCCTGCCCCATTACAATGTCATCCCCGCCCTGCCTTCTGAGCTGTACCGCGACTTGAATTACATTGGGGCGCAGGTGGGCTTTTTTACACTGGCCTCTTGTGCCATCGTGTATCTGGCTACCGCTATCATGGCGCGTCTGCGCGAGCGCGAGCGGCAGATCGGGGCGCTGTTCGAAGCTACTCAGGCCGTCTCATCTACACTCAGCCCGAATGAGGTGTTGGAGCGCCTTGCCCGCAACGCCGCGCATGCCCTTTCGATGCCCGGAGCGGCCATCCGCCTGTTGGCAGAAGACGGCAAAAGCCTGCGCCTGACGGCGGCTTACGGCCTCAGCCGGGCTTATCTGGATAAAGGCCCGGTTGAACTGCCCCGCAGTCGGCTTGACCGCGAGGCGCTATCCGGCCAGCCGGTCATTGTCAGTGATGCTCCCCGTGACGAGCGCATTCAGTATCCTCGTGAGGTAGAAGAGGAGGGCATCAGGAGCATCTTGGTTGTGCCGATTGCAGGGCGCAGAGGCCCGCTGGGGGTATTGCGTATTTACTCTGACAAGCCCAATAGTTTCACCCTCTCTGATGCCGGCTTTGCACTGGCGATAGCCCGTCAAGGGGCGGCGGCTATTGAAAATGCCCTGGCCTATGAGGCTCTGCAAAAATCCGAGCAGGCACGTGCCCAGTTTGTCCGTACCGTGACCCACGAACTGCGTGCCCCTGTCGGCGGAGCGCAGAGCCTGTTACGGGTGATGCTGAGAGGGCTGGCGGGCGACCTGACTGAACAACAACGGGACATCCTAAACCGCCTTGAGGTGCGGCTTGACTCGCTAATGACGCTGATCAACGATCTGCTGGAGCTGGCTGCGACCAAGACCGCCATCCTGAGAGAGCCGCTGATTGAGATGCCGCTCCAGCCGGTAGTTCAGCGGGTGGTTGATCTGCTCACCCATGAAGCGGCGGAAAAGCCGGTTGCCCTGACGCTGGAAATGCCGCCGGAGCCATTGGTCGTTCATGCTACTGAAGAGGGGCTGGTACGCATCTTCTCTAACCTGATCGGCAATGCTGTCAAGTACACGCCCGCCGGCGGCCAAGTACAGGTGAAAGCGGCTAAGGTAAACTCCGGCGTGGAGATCAGGGTGGCCGATACAGGGATTGGCATCCCCGCTGATGAACTGCCCCGCCTGTGGCAGGAGTTCTTCCGTGCCCGTAATGCCAAACAGGCCGGTATCTCCGGCACGGGGCTGGGGCTGAGCATCGTCAAGCAACTGGTCGAGCAGTTTGGGGGGACGATCCACGCTGAGAGTGTGGAAGGAGAGGGGACGACCTTTACGATCATCCTGCCGCTGAGAGAGAAGTAGCCCCATGCCC
>Ga0129299_1000251_pt1 | contig 32690 bp, 28 predicted proteins | sample ConPoolayeCmetaG_FD_94477 | JGI IMG/M metagenome (GOLD analysis project Ga0129299, IMG submission 94477) | Hot spring microbial mat communities from California, USA to study Microbial Dark Matter (Phase II) - Cone Pool mat layer C metaG ...
ATCGGTTAAGCAGCCCGAGCCGGCCGGAAATCGCCATTCGACGAATGGTCAGACGACCTGCCCGGGTCGAGGACTGACCTTGGGGGGAACTTCGATGCAACGAGCAACGCGCGTGGCCGCGGTCGTCTGCGGGTGGGCCGTGCTGGGTCTGAACCTCGCGGCCCACGGCCAGATCGGCGATCCGGAAGGCACCTTTACTGTCACTATCCGCCAGGGCGGCCACATCGTCGCCCAGGACGTGGTCAGCGTCGGCCCCGGCGGCGACTTGCAGGATCTGAAAGCTTCCTGGCAGGACGGCGACCCGGAAGACTTCAAGCAGATCGGTAGCATCGGGCCGGACCAGACGCCGATCATCCTGAAGCTGGTCACCACCGGCGACACGTCCTTCCGGATGACGCATTGGTATATCGACGTGCCGGCCAGCCTCGCGAACATCTATGCTCCGGGGCCGACGTCCCTGTTTGATCCGCTGGGCGGCAACATCGACGTCACCATCGCCTGGCTCCAGTTTCAGAACGCGGCCCAGGTGATTCCGTACATCGTCGACAACCAGTCGTTCGCGGTCTCTTTCATGCGGGACTACGAGGGCCACTTTTACGAACTGCCGCAATCGAACCCGTACGACCTGTTCGGGAACGGCATCCACGACATCCAGGTGCCCGGCCAGTCCTACGTCGACGGCGACCTCGGCAAATACAACTTCACCGTGCTCCAGTCCGGCGAGTGGAACTCCTGGACCTGGAGCGGGATCGTCAACCCCGGCCTGACCACGAACGTCCACAACGGCACGGACAGCAACCTGACGCCGGCGGTGCCCGGCTACGTCTTCGAGCTGGGCCTCGCGGTGGCCTTCGTGCCGGTGCCGGAGCCGGGCTCGCTCGGCTTGCTGGCAGTCGGGCTGGCCGGGCTGGTGCTTCGCCGGCGGCGGCGGGCGTGAGCCGGCCTCACTCCCCCACGGCCACCGCGCTGGCGGCGGCGAAGTGTTCGGTGTGGGTGATGGACAGCAGGATCCGGGTGATCCCGAGTTGATCGGCGACCTCGCGGCAGTGGCCGGACAGGGTGACCCACGGCCCTCCTGCGGGGTCGTTCAGGATTTCGATGTCGGTCCAGGCGATGGCTCCTCGCCAGCCGGTGCCGAGGACCTTCATCACCGCCTCCTTGGCGGCGAAGCGGCCGGCGATGTGCGGCAGCGGAAATCGCTTCCGCGCGCAGTAGGCCCGCTCCGCGGGCGTCAGCACACGGGCGAGGAACCGCTCCGGGTGCCGCTGCCAGATCTCCTCGATCCGTCGGGATTCCACCAGATCGATACCGTGGGCGATGAGCCTCATGATCGGCGCAAGGTAGCCGTGACCGGGAAGGTCGTCAAAACTCCGGCCGGCTACTCCGGCCAGATCAGGTTCCCGAGCGTTCGCGGGTCGTAGCAGTAGCGCGGGGCCCGCGCCCAGTCGGAGTACTCTCCCAGGGTCGGTTCCAGGCGGGCCAGGTTCATCCCCCAGACCCGGTTGCGGCTTCCGGCTTCGCCGAAGACCTCGAGCGGAATGGCCACCTCCGCGCACCAGCCGTACGCGGTGGGCGAAACGCAACAGACCGGCGTCGGCCCCGGCCAGGGTGACCGCCGGCCGATCGGCGGGGTGGCGCCGATTCCCCGCTCGAAGACCGGGTTGCCCGTGGCCTTCAGGACGATATGAAACAGATCCTCGCTTTGCGCGGCGGTGTTGGTCGGGTCCAGCAGGATCTCCACCAGGTCCTCGTCCAACGGCATCAGGTCTTCGTACTCGACGAAATTCCGCAGCGGCGGCGGCGGCCGGTCCCGCCCCGCCGGCGCTGCCGCGTGCAGGCCGATATACAGCGTCGCGTCGTCGCGGCAGAAGTAGACGACCGTCTGGCTTTCCGCGCGGGGCCGCCCCCCCGCCGCCAAGGCCCCGCCGGCCGGGGCTTCTCCGCCGTTGAGCAGCGCGAAGTCTCCCGCGGCGTTGCCTTCGCTCGGCGGCCAATCAGCCAGGTTGCCGTCGATTCGCAGCGGCGCCGCGATCCGGGTGGCCTGCACCACTGACAGCACCGCCGTCGTGGAGACCTGTCCCGAAGCCCCGGCGTCCAGCGTGATCTCCTGCACCGCGTGCCCGTCCAGATCCGTCAGCGGGGCCGTGCTCGTCGAGGCCGCCAGTTGGCCCCGATACAGGCCCATTTCCGGAATCGGCCCCACGCGCACGATGTCGCTCACCCGCTGTACGCCCTCGGGCAGGCCCGCGAAGTTCAGCACGCCCTGAAGCGGCAGCCGCAACTCGTTGCGGATGGCGACTTCGTAGCCGAGCAGGAAGCCGGTCTGGCCCGGGCGGGTGTCGACCTTCAATCGGGCGGATTCCGGGCGCAGCTCGATCCGGCGGGTGGCGGAGAGGAACTCCGACCACGCGGCCTGCACGGCCGGCCGCTCCATGACCAGATCGGCCTCCTCCAGGAGCGCGGACGCCGTCTCATCGAGGAGCAGGTTGGCGGCCAACTGCCAGACTTGCGGATCATCCACGCGCCGCCCGAACAACCCGTCCTGGTAGTTGTCGCCGTAGGCCTCCGTGCCCGCCGCCTTGATCAGCGACCCGGCAATCAGCCGAGCGGTCTCGCCGCGGCCGTGGTCGTCCAGGAGTTGCAGAAGCTGGTGGTCCTGGAGACCGAGTTGAAGCTGCTTGAGGCGAATGGACGGCACGGGCGTTCGCAGACCGAACCACGGGCCGGGATAGAGCAGCCAGGTGTCCGTCGGCGTGGCCCGATCGGCGATCGGGCCGGCCGGAAGCTGGTCCGGCCAGGCGGTGGTGTGTTCAATCCAGACCGCCTCATGGCCCTGAAGAAAGGCCTGCCAGGGCAGGCTGCGGCTGTGAATCGGCGGGGCCTCGACCGCCAGCGACCCGCTGTACGGCGGCCGGTCGGGCGTCAGCCAGGTGCGGCGGCCCAGCGCCTGGAGCCGCTGGAGAGTCGGCGGGTGCTGGTAGCGGGCGGGGGTGGCCCAGATATCCACCTCGCCGCTGAGATCCTCGAAGCAATGGCCGAACCAGCCGAACGGGGCCATGGGCTGCGGAATCATCCGCGAAGCGAACGGCAGCGTCGGGGAGACCAGGCGGGCGATGCCGGCCAACCGGCGGACCTGGGCGTAATCGGCGGCCTGCGGATCCAGCGCGGAGGGCAGATCGAAATAAACAAAGGTCTTGTTGTCCCAGCCCCGCTCGGCGAAATGGGCCAGCGCGCCGGCGAGATAGTCGCGAAGGAACGCGGCGTACACGGTGGAGGAAAGGCCGCCGTAGTGGGCCGGGTCCGGCTGGGTCAGGTCGGCGGGCAGCGGCCAGACGAAGGCCGGCCGGGCGCCGGTCGCGGGAGAACCATCGATCAGCGGGCCGCAGAAGGCGTCGAAATCCGTCCAGTCGAGCCGCACGCCGCCGTCCGGCTCCAGAGAGAGGAACGGGCGGACGTCGTCGGTGTAGGGCGACAGGCCGTGTTCCTGTAGCAGGGCGAAGGCCCCGGCCACCGCCTCCCGCACGCCGGCGTCGACCAGGGCCACTGGCAGGTTTCGCGGGTCCAGGGCCGAATGCGCGGCAATGAGCGGGCCGAGCTGCACCCGCGCGGCGACCGGCAGGAGATCCTTCGGCGACAGATAGACGTCGCGAACGTTGACCTCGACCGGTATCCGCCGCGCGCCGCTCGCGTCCTGCATGCGGATGCCGCCGCGGTAGGTCTCCGGCCGGGTCTCGGACGGGATGCGGATTTCCGCCCAGACGGTCAGGCGTTCGCCGGACGGGAGCAAGATCGCCGCCCCCGCGGCAGGGTCGATCGGAACCAGGGCGTCCGGAATGGCCCGAGTGCGACGGAGGCCCTGCGAGCGAAGATACCAGTTCGGATAGCGGGAAACGGTGATCGGATACTGCCGATAGAGCCGCACGGCCGAACCGGGTATGGCCCGCTCGGTCCCCGCGAACTCCTCCGCGGAGAAAGTCAGACCGCCGGCGGACGCCCCATTTCCCGTCACCACGAACTGAAACGCCGCCACGCCATTGACCGGGGCATACAGCCGCACCACGCTCTGCTCGCGGATGTAGGTCCGCGGATCTTCCGGCACAGCACCGTCGGGGGCGATTCGCGGGGCCGGGCCGGCCACTGCGATACCCGTCGGGCTGACGCCGCTCGGTTCGGAACGGAGGCGGTCGCCGCAGCCGGACGACAGGCCCAGCACCAGGAGAAACAGCCTCCCCGGCAGCGATGAAGAGACGGTACCGCGGGCGACGAGCATCGAAGCGGAGTTATCGAAGCCCCGGCTCACCCTGTCAAGAACGCGGCCCGCGGCTGGGAGCCCGCCGCGGGGCGTCCGGGGTTCGTTCAAGCCGAAACCGGACGCGGGCCGATCAGTACCGGGGGAGGACTTGGGCCGGCCGAAGATGGGCGAGCCTCGGATCGGCAGAACAGTCGATTGGGCGTGTTGAGTCCCCGGCGACGTGTGGACGGCGTGTTCGCGGCCTACCTGGCGGTGGTGGCCCTCGCCCATGCCCTTCCGCCGGCGACCCACAACGAGAACTACCGTATTCGGCATGTTCTCCACGCGGCGACGCAACTGGCTCGCGGCACACCGCTGGCGGAGGTGCTCGACCGTCACAACCGCGGCGACGACGCTGGCAGCACGCTGCTGTTGAGTCTCCTCATTCAACGCACGTTCCCGGCCGAGGAACTGCGGACCAGCGTGCCAGAGAAGGCCCCGCGTTCGTACTACCTCATCCTCCTGGCCGGCAACGCGGCGGCCTTCACGATCCTGTATCCGGCGGTTCGCAGCCTGATGAATCGCGGCGTCGCCTTCGCTCTGGGCACGATTTACCTGTGGTCCCCGGCCTCCCGTTTCGTCTGGTTCGCGGGCGACGTCTACTTCTTCCCGATCTACGCGGCGATCCTCATGCTGGCCGCCGCGGCGTTGATTCGCCACGACGGCCGGCTACCCACGGTGCTGTTCGGCCTGTGCCTTGTCGGCATCGCGGGGTGCAACTTCTTCCGCCAAGGCTCGGCGCTGGTCGCCTGCCTACTGTTGCTGATCCTCATCTGGCCGGAATGCTTCGCCGGACGCCGGCCCACTCGCCGTCTCCGCCTGAAAGCGGGCCTGGGGCTGCTGGTGGTGGCCCTGCTTACCACGGTTCCGGCCCGGCTGATCGGCCGCACGAATCACCTGCTCTGGCATCCCCTGCATTGCGGGCTGGCGGAGTTCGGCGGGCACACCGACGCCGCGGGGCGGTTGTATCCGTATTTCGTGCCCGCCCGAGACCTTCCCCCGGACACCGTGCCAGTCCACGCCTGGAGCGACGACTTGCAGTTCGCCCTGGCCCGCCAGGTGAACCCCGCCATCGAGGCGGCTTCTCGTGAATACGAGGCGGTGATCCGGGATGACTTCCTTCGTTTGGTCCGGGAGTATCCGCTGGGCGTCGCGGGCCTGATGGCGCGCCGGGCCTGGCGGGTGGTCAACCTGAATCCCTGGGTGGGCCACGGGCCGGATTCGGCCGTCAAGGAGGACGCCACCGATCCTTTCTGGCGGCTGGGGTGGATCCTCCTGGTGTTGCTGGGCGGCTGGCTGGGCTATCTCCGCCGGGAACTGCTGCTGGTCCTGGGACTGACGCCCTTGCTCCTCCCGGTCCTGCTGGTCCACTCGGGTTACACGATGTACAACCTGTCGGCGCAATTCCCGCTCTATCTGCTGTCTCTGGCAGCCCTGCACAAATTGACCGGCCTAAAACGAAGGGGCGAAGCCGTTCTCGCCGAAAGCGGCCTAGACGCGGGAGAATCCATCCGCCGATAACTAAGTGTGCCTAGGCCGGGTGCGTCGCGGCGGGGATACCGTCGCGCGGACCTCCGGAGACCCCCGCGTGGATCGAGACCACCACATCAGTCGGCAGAGATTGGCCCGCGCGGCGGAGGAACTGCGGGGTCTGATGGCGGAGTCGATCCCGGCGCCGGAGGTCTCCATCGTCTTGCCATGTCTGAATGAAGGCGCCGGGCTGGTCTCTCTGGCCGCGGAGATCACGGCGGCCTTGTCGGGACAGCACTACGAAGTGGTGTGGGTCGACGACGGCAGCACCGACGACACCTGGCGCGTCATCAGGGAACTGGTCGATTCCCATCCCCGCTGGCGAGCCGTCCGCTTCAGCCGGCGTTTCGGGCACCAGGCGGCCTTGCTGGCCGGTCTGCGGGCGGCCCGCGGCGAGGCGGTCATCACCATGGACGCCGATGGCCAGCACCCTCCGCGGCTTCTTCCGGAGATGCTGGCGAGCTGGCGCGCGGGGGCGAAGGTGGTCCAAATGATCCGCCTGCCGAGCGAGCGGGAATCGTGGTGCAAACGGACCACTTCGCAGCTCTTCTACCGGGTGTTCTCCGTCTTGTGCGACGTGGCGATCCGTCCGGCGGCCGCGGATTTCCGCTTGCTGGACCGGCAGGTGGTGGACGTGGTCCTCCGCAGCAGCGGTCCGGTTCCGTTTCTTCGCGGGCTGATCCCGTGGATGGGCTGGCCGACGGTCGAGCTTCCCTATGTCGCCGAGCCGCGGCGGTTCGGCCGGACGCAGTATTCCTTTCGGCGGATGACGCGGCTGGCCCTCGACGGGATCATGAGCTTCTCCATCGTGCCGTTGCGGCTGGGGATCTGGACCGGCCTGCTGCTGAGCGCCTTGTCGTTCGCCTACCTCGGCTACATCGGCGGGATCCGCATCTTCACCGACGCCGCCATACCCGGCTGGGCCTCGATCGCCGGGTTGCTCGCCTTGTTGGGCGGCGTGCAGTTGCTGTGCATCGGTCTGCTCGGCGAGTACCTCGGGCGGCTGTACGTGGCGAGTCTCGACCGCCCACGCTACATCGTGGCGGATTCCCTGGATCCGGCCGCGGCGCAACCGGCCCTGTCGCCCCGTCTCCGGCGGGCCGGCCCGGCCTATCGCCCCGCTGATCCGCTGCCCGCCGCGGCCCACGAGGAAGCGCATGCCCGCTGAGCCGTCCATCTCCGCCGCCTGCCGCCGCGAGCGATTTTACGACACGATCGCCGACACGTTCGACGAAGTGATGAACCCGTACGACATCTCGCGGCGTTTGTCGGTGGTGTTCGAGGAACTGCTGGGGTCAGTGAACTGGCCCGGAACACTGGTGCTGGACGCCGGCTGCGGGACGGGCCGCTTCAGCGCCGAGGCGGCCCGCCGCGGAGCACGCGTGGTCAGCGTGGACATCGGCCCACGGTTGCTGCGGGTCGCTCGGGGCCGGTGCGGGACCCACGCAGTGTGCGCCGACATCGCTCGCCTGGCCGTGCCCGACGACACCTTCGACGTGGTCATCTCCTCCGAGTGCATCGAACACACTCCCGATCCGGCGCAGGCGGTGGCGGAACTGCTGCGGGTCTGCAAGCCGGGCGGGCTGGTGGCCGTGACCTGTCCGAACGCCTTCTGGCACTGGTCCTGCGTGGTCGCCGACCGGCTCGGCCTGCGGCCCTACGAGGGGCTGGAGAACTGGCCCGGCTGGTTCGAACTGCGGCGGTGGGTCTGCGGGGCCGGCGGGCGGCCGTTGGTCCACCGGGGGATACACCTGTTTCCGTTCGTCGTGCGGCGGCTCCAGCCGCTGCTGCGGAAACTGGACGGCTGGGGGGAGCGGTTCGGATGGGCTTACGTGAACCAGGCCATTCTGGCGGTCAAGACCGCCACCTGAACCGCGGCACCAGCGGCCGTCGCAGCCCTCCATCGCTCCGCGAAACCCGTTGCCCTTTGCCGGTCGCCGGGCTATCATGTCCGCGATTCTTCGCCAAGGTCGGTGCCCGCAAGATGATACGGCTGATTGGCTCCCGGGGGCCGGAGGTGCGCCGGTGATCCGACCGGGCCGCAACGGCGGGAAGGCCGTGCGGCGTTCGCCATCCGGCGGCCGTAATCCAAGGCCGTGTCGGTGTCCCGGGCGGCAAGGAAATGGACGCAGGGGAGACATGCCGTGAATCCGGTTGATACGATGCCCTCGGCCCCGGCGATCGAGGCGGCGCCCGCCGATCCCGGACCGGAGTTGCTCAACCGCGAGCTGAGTTGGCTGGCCTTCAACGACCGCGTGCTGCATGAGGCGATCGATGAGCGGACGCCGCTGTTGGAGCGAGTCCGCTTTCTGGGCATTTTCACGTCCAATCTCGACGAATTCTTCATGAAGCGGGTCGGCGGGTTGAAGCGGCAGGTCCTGGCGGGCGTCGTGCCGAAGTCGGTGGACGGTCTGACGCCGGCCCAGCAGATGGCCGCGATCCGCGCCGCGGTGATTCCGTTGCTGGCCAAACAGGCCCACTGCTTTCAGGAATTGATCCGGCCGGCGTTGGCGGCGCACCAGATTCACCTGCTGCCGTGGAACCAGCTCACCCCGATGGAGCAGGTCTTCGCCGACCGCTACTTTCGGCGAAACCTGTTTCCCGTGCTGACGCCGATGGCCGTGGATCCCGGGCATCCGTTTCCGTTCCTGTCCAATTTGTCGCTGTCCCTCGGCGTGCGGCTGAGCCTGCCGCATTCCGATGAGCATCTGTTCGCGCGGGTCAAGGTGCCCGAGACCCTCCCGGTGTGGTTGCGGCTGGAGACGGGGGAGTTTCCCGGCCAGTTTCGCTTCGTCAGCGTGGTGGAGCTGATCAGCCACAACCTCGCGACGCTGTTTCCGGGCATGGAACTGATCAGCGTCACGCCTTTTCGCGTGACGCGGAACGCGGACGTGGAGCGGGACGAAGAAGACGCGGAAGACTTGCTGGAGCTGATCGAGCAGGAGTTGCGGGAGCGGCGTTTCGCGCAGATCGTCCGGCTCGAGCACGGGCCGAACCCCGACCCGTGGACGCTCAACTTCCTCACGCACGAGCTGGAACTGAGCGAACTGGACGTGTACGAGCTGCCCGGCGAGCTGGACTACACCGACCTGAACTCCATCGCCGACCTGCCGCTGCCGCCGCTCAAGTACCCGCCCTGGCCGCCGGTTACGCCGCCCCGCCTGCTGGACGACGAGGCCGACATCTTCAGCGTGATTCGCACCGGCGACCTGCTGGTCCACCATCCCTATGAGAGCTTCGCCGACAGCGTCGAGCGTTTCGTCCGCACCGCGGCGGACGATCCCAAGGTGCTGGCCATCAAGCTCACGCTCTATCGCGTGGGCGACAGCCGCTCGCTGATGGAGAGCCTGGCCCGGGCCGCCGAGGCCAGCAAGCAGGTGGCCTGCCTGGTCGAACTCAAGGCCCGGTTCGACGAGCAGCGGAACATCTACTGGGCGCAACAGCTCGAAAAGGCCGGCGTGCATGTCTTTTACGGCATGGTCGGCATGAAGACCCACACCAAGCTGGCCATGGTCGTGCGGCAGGAAACCGACGGCCTGCGGACCTACGTCCACATCGGCACCGGCAACTACAACGTGCAGACCGCCCGCATCTACACCGATTTCGGCCTGTTCACCTGCCGCCCCTCGATCACCGACGAGGTGGTGGAGCTGTTTCACTACCTGACCGGCCGCTCGCTGAAAAGCGACTACCGCACGCTGCTGGTGGCGCCCTTCAACATGCGTCAGGAATTCACGCGGCTCATCGAGAACGAAATCGACAACCACCAGGCCGGCCGCCCCGCGCGCATCATCGCCAAGATGAACAGCCTGGAGGACAAGGCCGTCATTCGCACCCTGTACAAGGCCTCGCGGGCGGGCGTGCCGATCGATCTGATCGTCCGCGGCTTCTCCTGCCTGCGGCCGGGCGTGCCGGGCATGAGCGAGAACATCCGCGTGATTTCCGTCGTGGGGCGCTTTCTGGAACATTCCCGGCTGTTCTACTTTCGCAGCGCCGCGGCCAACCCGCTGGATGGGCGGTTCTTCATCGGTTCCGCGGACTGGATGTACCGCAACCTGAACAATCGGCTCGAGGTGGTGACCCCCGTGGAGGACCTGACCGCCCGGCAACGCCTCTGGCAGACGATCGAAATCCTGCTAAGCGATATGCGGCAGGCCTGGGACATGCAACCGGACGGGACGTACGTCCAGAGGCGGCCGCGGGATCCGGCTCGCGAACCCGGCACGCACGCCACCCTCTGGCGGCTGACCCTGGCGGCGGCCGGCGTCGGCAAAAGCGGGGAGGAAAACGACCATCGCTCCAGCACCTGAAGGGTGGAATGAAGGCCAGGACGCATGATTCCGGTCGGACCCGGCTCGCTGCCCGCAGCCTGCGGAAGCCGCTGCACTCCATGCGGCACGAGCTGGCAGGCGTACGGCGGAACGAGGACATCGAGTGCGTGCACCGCATGCGGGTGGCCTCCCGCCGGCTCCGAAACGCCTTGCACCTCTTTGGCGAGGAGCTGCCCGCCAAGGCCGGCCGACGCTGGGCCAAGCACCTCAAGGGTGTGACCCGGCGGCTCGGCGCGGCCCGGGATCTCGACGTGCAGATCGAGTTCCTGCGGGCGTTCCCGGCTTCTGCCGCCATGGTCCGTCCGGAGGAGCGGCCGGGCATCGAGTACGTGCTGGAGACCCTGCAAGCCCGCCGGGCCGCGGCGCAGGCTGAGGTCCTGGCGGCCCTGGACCGGCTCGAGTCCCGTGGAACCCTCGCCGAGCTGGCGGAGTGGGTCGACGCCCGCTCGACCGAGATCGACGCCGACGACGCGGAAGCGGAGTTCCTGCGGCGGGAGGCGAGCCGGGCCGTTCGGGAGCGGCTGGGCGAGCTTTTCGCCTATGCGTCCTATGTGGAGCAGCCCCAGGCGGCGGGCGAACTGCACGCCATGCGGATCGCCGCCAAGCATCTTCGCTATACGCTGGAGGCGTATGCTCCGGTGTTCGCCGACCAACTGGCTCCGCAGATCCAGTGGAGCCGCCGGCTACAGACCTGGCTGGGGGAGATCCACGACTGCGATGTGTGGGAAGCCGAGTTGGCGGCGATGATGCCGCCCGCGGCACCAGCCCGGAAGCCGTCGGCGGCACCGCCGGACGCCGCTCCGGACGCGGTCCAGCCCGGGATCATGCGTCTGCGGGCGGATCGCGCCCAGCACCGCGCCGCCGTATACGCGGAGTTTGTCGCCGCCTGGCGTCAGGCGGAGGCGACCGGCCAATGGACGGAGTTCCGGGCGCCGTTCGAAATGGCGGAAGCCGAAGGGGGAGACTTGTCGGCTCAGGGCCCCGCAGCATGTTCTTCCGCCGGGGGTTCGTTCGATCTGGCCGCGTTGCTCGCCGGCGATGAGCGGCTGCGGCCGGTGGTCGCCTTCGCCGAGTCGTGCCATTATGAGACCGCCCACACGCACCAGGTTCTTCGGCTGGCCCTGCGGCTCTTCGACGAGCTTCACAGGCTGCACGGACTCGATGAGGAACGACGGTACTGGCTCGCCTGTGCCGCTCTGCTGCATGACATCGGCTGGATCGAAGGCCGCGCCGGCCACCACAAGGTCGCCTTGCGGATGATCCTGGAGACCCCGTCGCTGCCCTGGGGTCTCCGCGAACGGCGGATCGTCGGGCTGATCGCGCGGTACCATCGCCGCTCCTGGCCCGCCGAGAAGCACCGCGATTTCGCGGCGCTGGACCCGGCCGACCGGGCTGACGTGCGGACGCTGTCCGCTATACTGCGGCTGGCGGACGCCCTGGACTACTCCCACCAGGACGCCGTGGCCGAGGTCGCCGGCCGCGTCTCCGCCCGGCGACTGGAGATCGACTGCCTGACGACGCGGCCGGCGGAGGCGGAATGCTCGCGAGCGATGGAGAAGGGTGATCTGGCGGTCGCCGTTTTTGGTCGGGAGGTCAGGGTTCGATGGCGCCTGCGCGAGCCGAATCCGGCGGATCGGTCGTAGCCTTTCTGGATGTCGGCACGTACTCCGTCCGTCTCTTGCTGGTCCGATTCAACGCCAACCAGTCCTATACCGTCCTGAGCGAACTCAAGGAGCCGGTGCGGCTGGGCGGGGACGGTTTCCTCGACAACCTGCTGCGGCCCGAGGCAATGGAGCGGGCCTTGCTGGTGTGTTCGCGGTTTGCCCTGATGGCCCGCAAGAACGGGGCCGAGGAGATCGTGGCCGTCGCCACCTGTGCCACGCGGGAGGCCCATAACCAGCGCGAGTTCCTCGATCGTCTGCGGCAGGAGGCCGGTCTGGAGGTCCGCGTCGTCTCCGGACGAGAGGAGGCCCGCCTGATCTACCTCGGCGTCTCCCGCGGCGTGCATCTGGACGGCAAGACCGGCCTGTTTGTCGACGTGGGCGGCGGCAGCACCGAGATCTCCATCGGCGATGAGCGGGACTTCCGATACCTGGACAGCCTCAAGCTCGGCACCATCCGCCTGACGCAGATGTTCCGCCTCGACCATCCCACCAAGCCCGTCTCCGCGTCACGCTACGCCAAGGTTCGCGACTATGTCCGCAGCGCGTCCATCCGGGCCATCCAGCAGCTGCGGATGCATCCCTTCGACGTGGCCGTCGGCACCTCCGGTACCATCCGCAACCTGGCGGGCATCGCCGCCCAACGCGCCGGCCGGAACGTCGGCAACGGCCGACTCACCATCACCCGAGCGGAACTGGCAGAGGTGGCCGACCTCCTGCGGGCGGCGCCGCTGCCGGAGCGGCAGCGGATTCCAGGGCTGAACCCCGAGCGGGCGGACGTGATCGTGGCGGGCGCGGCGATCCTCGAGGTGCTCATGGCCGAACTGGGCGTCAAGCAGTTCCTGGTCAGTCCGCTCGGCCTGCGCGACGGACTGTTGGTGAACTACCTGATCCGCAGCCACCGACACAACGACCCGATCTACGAACTGTCCGCCCGCCGCCGCAGCGTGATCCTGCTCGGCCGGCGGTGCGGTTTCGACGAGAAGCACGCCCAGGCCGTGGCCCGGCTGGCGCTGGGCCTGTTCGACTCCGCCCGGGAGATCGAGCTGCACGGGTTCGGCGAGGTCGAGCGCGAATTGCTGGAATACGCCGCCCTGCTGCACGACATCGGGGTTTTCCTTTCGTTCGTGAACCACCAGGCCCACACCTACTATCTGATCCGTCACGCCGACCTGGTCGGCTTCGACCAGATGGAGATCGCCGTCATCGCCGCCCTGGCGCGCTACCACCGCAAGGGCCGTCCGCGGGCGGACCATCCGGAATTCGCCGAGCTGGACTCGCGGGGCCGAGCCGTGGTGTACCAGTTGTCCGTGCTGCTGCGGCTGGCGGAGCGGCTGGAGCGTTCGCACCACGGCGTGATCCAGCGGGCCGGCCTGAGCCGGGTCGACCGGAACGCGGTCCGCCTGGAAATTGAAGCCGAGGGCGACTGCTCGCTCGAACTGATGGCCATCGAAAAAGACCGCAAGGCCTTCGCCAAGGCCTTCCACCGGCGGCTGCTCACCGAGCGGGACTGAACCAGACCAAGGCACTCGGCCCCGCGGGCGGGACCGCGGCAGCAGGCTGGCCGTCCGCGGGCGGGCCGGCTCTGCCGAAACTCCGGCCGCCCGGCGGCCCGGGTAAACATGATATAGTAAATCTTCTTTTCCCCGCCCCGCGGCGTTGCCGGCCCTTTTTCCGCCGGCGTAAACGGGGCAGTCCGGGGGCCGAAACGGGAATCGAGGCCGCTCGACCGGGCCAGTGCGGGCGTTGCGGGCGTCGCGGCCCTCTGGTAGGATGCCACCTTCTATTTCGGCTTCGGCCGAAAGCAACCGCGGTTCCCTTAAACCCCTTTGATTGAGGAGGCGCACGATGAGTGATACAGCCAGTGCCGGGTCGAAAATGTACCCGCCGTCCCCGGAATTCTCCAAGCAGGCCTACATCAAGTCGATGGAGGAGTACGAATCGATCTACAAGAGGTCGATCGAGGATCCCGAAGGATTCTGGGGCGAAGTCGCCTCCAACTTCCACTTCTTCAAGAAGTGGGACCGCGTGCTGGAATGGAAGCTGCCGTTCGCCAAGTGGTTCGTCGGCGGCACCACCAACGCCTCCTACAACTGCCTGGACCACCAGATCAAGAAAGGCCGCGGCGACCACACCGCGATCCTCTGGGAAGGCGAACTGGTCGATGGCCAGAACCGGCCGACCGAGGTTCGCAAACTCACCTACAACGACCTGCTCAAGGAAGTCTGCCGCTTCGCCAACGGCCTGAAGAAGCTGGGCGTCAAGAAGGGCGACCGCGTCACCCTGTACATGCCGATGGTGCCGGAACTGGCCATCGCCATGCTGGCCTGCGCCCGCATCGGCGCGCCGCACTCCGTGATCTTCGGCGGCTTCACCGCCCAGGCGATCGTCGACCGGCTCGTGGACGCCCAGTCGCATGTGGTCATCACCTGCGACGGCGGCTATCGCCGCGGCAAGATCGTGCCGCTGAAGGCCAACGTCGACGAAGCCTGCAAAATGACCGACCTGGTCAAGAAGGTGATCGTCCACAAGCGGGCCGGCAACAACGTCACCATGCAGTCCGGCCGCGACATCTGGTGGCACGAGCTGACCGCGGGCGTGTCCGACACCTGCGAGGCGGAGCCGCTCGACAGCGAGCACATGCTGTTCCTGCTCTACACCAGCGGGAGCACCGGCAAGCCCAAGGGCATCCTGCACACCACCGCCGGCTACATGGTGTACGCCGGCTACACCGCCCGCATCATCTTCGACCTCAAGCCGGACGACATGTACTGGTGCACGGCGGACATCGGCTGGATCACGGGACACACCTACATCGTGTACGGCCCGCTGCTCAACGGCGTGACCACCATCATGTATGAAGGGGCCCCGAACCATCCGGACTGGGAGCGGTTCTGGGCGATCTGCGAGCGGTACAAGGTCACCAAGTTTTACACCGCGCCGACGGCCATCCGGGCCTTCATGAAGCAGGGGCCGGAGTTGCCCGCCAAGCACGACCTGTCCTCGATCAAGCTGCTCGGGTCGGTCGGCGAGCCGATCAACCCCGCGGCCTGGGATTGGTACCACAAGCACATCGGCGGCGGCCGCTGCCCGATCGTGGACACCTGGTGGCAGACCGAGACCGGCGGCATTCTGATCACGCCGATCCCCGGCGTCACCCCGACCAAGCCGGGCTCGGCCACGCGGCCGTTCTTCGGCATCGAGGCCGCCGTCATGGAGCGGGACGGGAAGGTCCTCCCCCGCGGCAGCAACGGCCTGCTGTGCATTCGCAAGCCTTGGCCGGGAATGCTCCGCGGCATCTACGGCGACGAGCAGCGGTATCGCACCCAGTACTGGTCCGAGATCGAAGGCGTCTACTTCACCGGCGACGGCGCTCGTTTCGATGAGGACGGCTACTTCTGGATCACCGGCCGCGTCGACGACGTGATCAAGGTCTCCGGGCACCGCCTGGGCACGGCGGAGGTCGAGAGCGCCCTCGTGTCGCACCCCAGCGTCGCCGAAGCCGCCGTGGTCGGATACCCCGACGAACTGACCGGCGAGGCGATCTGCGCGTTCGTGACGATCAAGGGTGGGGCCTCCCCCAGCGAAGAGTTGAAGGAGACCCTCAAGAAGCATGTCGCCGCCCAGGTCGGGGCCATTGCCCGGCCGAAGGACATCCGCTTCGCCGACGCGTTGCCTAAGACCCGCAGCGGCAAAATCATGCGCCGCTTGCTGCGGGAACTGGCCACCAAGGGCCGGGTGGAGGGCGATATTACGACGCTGGAAGACCTGACGACCATCGCCGCCCTGCACGCCAAGGATGAAGGCTAAGGGTTTCGCCGGGGCCGCTCTTGGGCTACAATGCCCCGCGATTGTGCGGGAGCACGTTTCGACGGGGCGGCCCCGTCGCCTGGGGTTTCGCACAGGCCGAACCGTGGTGCCGCCACTCGCGACCGCCGGTCGCGGGTGGCGGCCATGCCATACGGGTCGGCCCGGCTCGCGTGGCGCGGTGCGTGGCCTCCCGATCTGCAACGGGCTGGATGGAATCAGCGGGGCCGTAAGGGTGGGGTGAGGTCGGCCGGGCTGCGGCCCGGGTCGACCCGCGGCCCGAATCCGCGGGTATTGGAAGGACCAACCTCATGGCGATGGAAACAACCTGCAAGCTACAGGTCGGAAAAGAGCACTATGATGGCAAGGTCCGGCTGGACGGCGACCACATCGATTTCTTCGGTCAAACCAAATTCCGTTTCCGCTTGAACGAAACCCGAAACGCCCGGCAGGAGCAGGATACCATCCTGTTCAGCTTCCACGGCAACCCGGTGGCCATCAAACTGAACAACCAGAAGACGGCCGATGCCTGGATAACCCAAATCCAGAATCCGCTCACGCTGGCCGACAAGCTGGGAGTCCGCGAAGGGGCCACGGTCCGCGTGATGAACCTGGACGATTCCGAACTGCTCCAGTCCCTGCAAAGCCGCAATACCAAGGTCGTTTTCCAGCCCGTCGACCGCTGGGACATCATCATGCTCGGCGTGGAGCGGGCTTCCGAGCTGCGGCACATCGAAGACCTCCGCGAGACCATGCGGGAGGACGCCGCCATCTGGGTCGTGCTGCCCAAGAGCATTCGCACCGTGACCAAGGCCAATGTCCTCGCTGCGGCCCGCGAAGCCGGCCTGTTGCAACCCGAGAGCATCGATTACTCAGAAACCCGCTCGGCCTTCAAGATCGTCCGCCCGCCCGCACCCAAGCCCCGGGAGGCGGCCGGTGCCGCGACCGCCGCCACGGCCAGTCGGCCCCGCTGACCCTTCTCGATCCTTCGACGCCCCTCAGTACCGGAAACCGACATGACGGCGGAGCGACAAGCGGTCATCTTCGACATGGACGGCACACTGCTCCGCCCGATGCTGGATTTCGACGCCATCAAGCGGGAGATCGGCATCGACGGCTTGATCCTCGAGACCATCCAGACCATGCCGGCGGCCGAGCGGGCCAGGGCGGAGGCCGTTCTGCACCGCCACGAGGCCGAAGCCGCCGCGCGGAGCGAGCTTCAACCAGGCGCGGCCGAAGTCGTGGCCGCCCTCCGCCGCCGCGGCCTGCCTTTGGCGCTGATGACCCGCAACTCCCGCCGCTCCGTGGAGGTCTTCCAGCAGCGGCACGGCCTCTCCTTCGACCTGGTCTGGACTCGCGAGAGCGGGGCCATGAAACCGTCGCCGGAGCCGGTCTGGGCCATCTGTCGCGCCTTGGGCGTGCCGCCCGCCGCCACCTGGACCGTGGGCGACTTCCATTTCGACATTCTCTGCGGCGCGGCGGCAGGCGCCGTCACCGTCCTGTTGCTGGACCGCGACGCCGAGCGGCCGGCCTGGGCCGACGAGGCCGACCATGTGATCCACCATCTGGGCGAGCTGCTGGAACTGATTCCGTCGGGCACTCCACCCCGCCACCGGCCCGGAAAGGCGAGCGATCCGTGCTGACTCTGGCCCTGGCCCATCTGCTGCACCGCCGGCTGCGAACGGCCCTGTGCGTGCTGGCCGTCGCCATCGGCATCGCCATGCTCGTGGTCATGCTGGCGATTTCCCACGGCATGTTGAACGAGGTCGCCGACCGCGTGCAGAGCGTCGATGCCGACCTGATCGTCCTGCCCGACAACGAGAACGTCATCTTTACGGCGGGCGCCGCCTTCAGCGGGCGGGTCAAGCCGGTCATCGACGCGTTTTCGTTCGAGGGCCGTCCGGTCGTCGGCCGGACGATCGGGGTCATGCTGGACACGCTCCACCTGGGCGGCCAGCAGCAGCGGCTTTTTGCCGTGGATCGCGACGACATGCCCGCCTTTCTGGCTGGCCGGAGGGTCGTCCAGGGGCGGTTGTTCGATGAGGGTCGGGCCTTCGGTCGCCGCGTCGATGCACTGCGGAACGACCAGGGTTACTACGATCCCGCCTCCATCTCCGAGGAGGAGTTGCTGCCCGCCTGCGAACTGGTGATCGACACGCGGCTGGCTCGCGTCGGAGGATATACGGTCGGCGAATGGGTGACGTTTCTGGGCCGGCCCTTCCGCATCGTCGGCATCGTCGAGAGCGGCGTGGCCGGCCGGGTGTTTTGCCCGCTCCCGGTCTTGCAGCACATCAAGAACGGCGGGGCGCCCTGGGTCAGCCTGTTCTTCGTGAAGGTGCGGCCTCCGCCGCCGGGTTCGGCCTGGGCGGCGGCGACCCGGGGAGCGGAGTACGAAGAGGCGGTGGCCGAGGCCATGAGCCAGACGCTGAAGGCCAAGGTCGAACCGAAGAGCGGGTACCGTCGGCTCATGTATGAGGGCTTCGCCCAGATCTACCTGTACATCAACCTCGCCAGCGGACTGGCCCTGGCGGTCTGCTTTATCATCATCTTGCTCACCATGTACACGCTGGTCGTGGAGCGAACCCGCGAGATCGGCATCCTGAAGTCCCTGGGCGCCGGCCGTGGGCAGTTGGTCGGGCAGGTCGTGCTGGAGGCCGTGCTGATCTGCGGGGTCGGCACGGCGGTCGGGCTGGGCCTGGCGGTGGGGGCGAAGTTCGCGATCGAGTCCTGGCGGCCGCTCCTGACGCTCAGCATCGAGCCGTCTTTCGTCGGCTGGGCGACGGCGATCGGCGTGGCCGGCGGCGGGCTGAGCGCGTTGTACCCCGGCTTTCGGGCGGCGCGGCTGGACCCCGTCGCGGCGTTGGCGGTGGAGTAGGCTTCGCGGCGAGTCCGGGAGCGTTCCTCATGGCGGGTGCGGATATCATCGTTCGAGCCGAGGGCGTCCGCCACGCGTATGGGAGCGACGGCGGCGTCACGCCCGTGCTGCACGGCGTCGATCTGACGATTCACCGCGGTGAATTCGTGATGATCATGGGGCCGAGCGGCTGCGGCAAGACCACTCTGCTCAATATCCTCGGCCTGATGATGCGTCCCACCGGCGGCCGCGTGGAGATCGACGGGCAGGAGACCTCCACGCTGGACGAGTCCGGCCGCACCGCCCTCCGACGCCGCCAGATCGGCTTCGTCTTTCAGCGGTTCAACCTGCTGCCCGTCCTGACCGCCGCGCAGAACGTGGCCCTGGCCTTGCAGCTTCGCGGCGAGACCGCCGATGGGCAGGTGGACGAGGTGCTGCGGCGCGTGGGTTTGGCCGACAAGGCCCGCCGTCGTCCCGCCGCCCTGTCCATGGGCGAGCAGCAGCGGGTGGCGATCGCCCGGGCGGTGGTCGGGCGGCCGCGGCTGCTGCTGGCCGATGAGCCGACCGGCAATCTGGATTCGAAAAACGCCGCCGAGGTACTGGACCTGCTCGGCGAGCTGGATCGCTCCCACGGCCTGACCATCGTGATGATCACGCACAACGAGCATCTGGCCGAGCGGGCGGATCGCGTGCTGCACATGCGGGATGGGCGATTTGAACCGGCCTGACCAAGCCTGCGCGACGCTGGACGATTCGGCCGCCGGGGTCCCGAGCGCCGCTTCGGGGGAGCGGCTCAACCTGCGGCTCTGGTTCGGCGGCTATGTGCTGTGGATGATCGCGCTGACGGGGGGGGCATTGTGGGGCCTGCGCGAGATCGACGGCGGCGGCTCGGCGTTCGGCTGGGCGACCTGGGTTTTCTGCGGCTACGCCTTTTACATGTCGCTGTGCTGCACGTTTTTCCCGGCGCCGACGACCTGGGTGGTGATGCTCGCGGCCAGCGATTTGATCGTGGCCCAGATGGACCTGGGCGGCTCGCCCGTGGCGCGGCTGGTGCTGGTGGCGACGGTCGGCGCGCTCGGCACCGGCATGGCCAACCTCAATGAGTACCACCTGTTCGTGTACCTGCTGCGGCGGAAACGCGTGGGCCGCGTGCGGGACACGCACCTGTTCCGCACGGCCAGCGGCTGGTTTCACACCAATCCCTTCTGGATCATGGTGCTGTTCAGCTTCCTGCCGATCCCCGTGGATGTGGTCCGGTGGCTGGCCATCACCGCCCACTACCCGCGACGCCACTTCTTCGCGGCGACCTTCATCGGGCGCTGGGGCCGCTACGCCATCTGGGCGAGCCTCTCCGCCGGCCTGGCCCTGAGCGTCCGACAGATCATGCTCATCCAGATCGTGCTCGGGGCCGGTTTGCTGGCCAGAATCATCAGCGGGCTGGTCCGCCGAGCCCGCCGCCGGTCCGCCGATGCGGCCGCGGCGACGGTCGCCGAGGATTCGCCGCGGGCGGAACGGCCGGAGCCTCCTTCGCTCGTTGCCCGAGACTGAGAAGAGGCGTACAATCGGCCGGCGGCGACGGGGAGACTCCGATGCGCAGGGCGAACGCGGCAGTGACGCTGGGCCTTTTCCTGATCGCGGCCTGCTCGGGAGTGCGGTCGCAGCCGACCACCCAGCCGGCCGCGGACGATGGGACCGCTGGCGGTCGATCGGTCACGAGTCAGCCGACCACGCGGCCCGTGGCGGATTCGCCGTGCCCGCCGGCGACGACCCAGCCCGCCTCCGCCGCGGTGGCCGCGGCGGCGTCCTCCGGCAACGCCGAGGTGGACACGCTGCTCGATCGTCTGGAGCAAAAAGGCGCCGCCATCACCGGCTTGTCCAGCCGGATCACCTATCGTTTCGTCACCGTGGAGCCGGTCGAGGACGTGCAGACCAAGATCGGCACCCTGCTTTTCGCCCGCGCCGAGCCGAATCCCCGTTTCCTGATCCACTTCAATCGCCTGATCGCCGGCGGAATCGAGAGCGAGCGGGGCGAGTATTTCCTTTTCGACGGCCAATGGCTGACCGAGCGGAATGACAAGGCCCGGACCGTGACCCGGCGGGAGATCGTCCGCCGCGGCGAACGCGTGGATCCATTCCGGATCGGCAAAGGCCCGTTCCCGCTGCCGTTCGGGCAGAAGCGCGAGGAGATCCTTCAGAACTTCTCGGTCAGCCTGAAGGACTTCGAACCGGGCGATCCGCGGAACACGCGGCATCTCCACTGCGTGCCGCGGCCGAACACCGAGTTGGCCTCGAAGTACAGGCGTGTGGAGTTGTACATCGACCGCGATGTGGAGCTGCCGGTCCGGATCGTCACGGAGCGGCTCTCCGACGGCAACCGCATCGAGGTCGATTTCGCCGATATCGATACCAAGGAAGCGCCGGCCCTTTCGCGGTTCCAGGTGGCCACGCCGCCGGAGTTCACTTATACCGAGGAACCGCTGCCGGTGCTGGAGACGCCGACCCCGCCGTCGGCGAAGCCGTGATCATGAGGCCCGCCCTCGGTGACGCAGGATCCCGATCAGCCCGACCAGCCCGGGCGGTGCTGGCGATGGCGGTATTGCTGGTCGCTGCCGGCGGCACCTGCGGGCCGAGCCGCGGCGCCATGGACAAGAACGACCTCGCCGCGATGCGCACCGTCACCATCGAGATCGTCGGCCGCGTGAGCTACACGGCCTACGTCGCCGACCAGGACGCCACCCGCATGGTCGGCCTGATGAACACCACCGCCGAGGAACTGGCCGACGATCACGGCATGATCTTCGTCTTCCCCTACGACCAGTACCTTTCCTTCTGGATGCGGAACACGATCATCCCGCTGGACATCGCCTTCATCCGCTCGGACGGCACCATCGTCAAGACGCACACCATGCAGCCGCTCGACGAGTCCGGCTATCCGTCGATCGAACCGGCCCGTTTTGCCCTGGAGGTGAAGGCCGGGCAGTTCGCCCAGCACGGGGTGGTCGCAGGCGATCGCGTGAACCTGCCGCTGTCGCTATTCGGGAATTGAACCGCGAATCTCCCCTGGGGCCATTCCGGGGGAGCGGCATGGGCGAGCCGTGGATTCCCGGTCCGAAAAGGCGGGGGCGGCTCACCGTTTACCGCACCGGACCAACCCGGGCGTCCGGCCGCTCACCCGCCGGCCGCGGCCGTGGCGGCCATGACCACGCTGAGCATGCAAAAGAAGCCGATGCCGCCGACCAACACCAACACCAGGCCCAGAATCGCCGGCCACTTCGGCGTCTGACCCAGAGACAGGGACACGATTCCACAAACGATCGCCACAATGGGCAGCACGCAGCAGCCGCCGGTCAGCCCCAACCCCATCGCCGGGCGGCCTTGGATCCGCTCCGGCAGCTCCTTTTGGAAAGTCCGCGTCTCTTCCTCCGTCTGGGGCGGATAGGGCAGGCCCTCGACCAGGCTGCGAAATCCGGTCGCCGTGGCCAGCAGAATCAACAGATTGACCAGGGCCAGGGCCAGCGTCACATAGCCGACGATCGGCGGCTTCGCGACGGGCGGCGGCGGGGGAAAGCCGTAGCCCGGCGGCGTTCCATATCGGGCCTGCGGCATCGGGGCCTCCGAACCGAACGGCGGCGGGCCGGAACCCATGGCCGCCGGCGGCACGGCCCCCGGCTGCCAGGTGCTGGCCAGCGGGGTCTCCGTGGTCTGCTGGCAATAAGGGCACTTGACCGCCCGACCGGCGAGGTCATCGTCGACTTCGATCGGTTGCCCGCAACTCTTGCATAGGAACTGGATGGCCATGGGCTGCCCTCTCCGCCCGTCGGATGACGAATGGCCGTCGGGCGGGCGTGTCCCGTCGAGGCCTCCCGGCGATCAGGAGACCAGCAGGAGATTTAACGGGTTCTCCAGAAAGGTCGCAATGGTGTTGACGAACCTGGCCCCATCGGCGCCGTCGATGACCCGGTGATCGAAGGACAGGAACAACGGCAGCATCTTGCGGACCACGATCTCGCCGTTCCGCACCATCGGTTTCTCGGCCAGTTTGCCCAAGCCGAGGATGGCCACCTCCGGCCAGTTGATCATTGGCGTGGCGAACTGTCCGCCCAAGGCCCCGACGTTGGTGATGGTGAACGTGCCCCCGCGCATCTCGGCCACGTCGAGCTTGAACTCGCGGGCCCGGTCGGCCAGCACCTTCAACTCGCGGGAGATCGTCACCAGGCCCTTGCGGTCCACCTCCCGCAGGACGGGCACCATCAGCCCGCGGGGCGTGTCCACCGCGACGCCGAGGTGGATGTAGTCCTTGTAGATCAGTTCCCCGGCGGCGTCGTCGTAGGAGGCGTTGAACTGGGGGAATTGCCGCAGGCCGCCGGCCACGGCCTTCAGGATGAACGCCGTCAGCGTCAGCTTGGCTCCCTGCTCGGCGAAGACCTTGCCCTGCTCCTTGCGGAAGATTTCCAGGTCGGTCACGTCCGCCTCGTCGCCATGGGTGACGTGCGGGATGATTGACCAGGCGCGGGCCATCTGGCGGGCAATGGTCTTGCGGATCTGCGGAACCTTCTCGCGACGAATCGGTCCCCATTGCGCGAAATCGGGCAGGGCTTCGGCGGCCAGCGCTGCCGCCGGCGGGGGCGGGGGCGTCGCGGCCTTGGTCACGGGCACCGTCGTCGTGGCCGGAACCGGAACCGGCGCCGGAGCCGTAGCCGGAGTCGGTCGGACGGCGGCCGCGACCGGCGGGATAGCCGGCGCAGGCTCCCGTTTCGACGAAGCGGCCTGGAATCGCTCGACGTCCTCCCGCAAGATCCGCCCGCCGGGACCGGAACCGCGAACCTGCCGCAGGTCGACGCCCAACTCGCGGGCGAGCCGCCGGACCGCCGGGGCCGCCGGGACCGGGCCCGGCCCGTAGTCGGGCGGAGGCTCGGCCGGGGCCGCCGCTGTCGTGTCAGCGGCGGGAGCCGTGGCGGGAACTCCGGCGTCTGGACCGGGCGGCTGGTCGGCGGCGGCGGTCGCCATCTCTCCGGCGGCTTCCACCTCCAGCAACACCTGCCCGACGGAGATGGTGTCGCCGACCTTGACGTTCAACTTCGACACGCGACCGGCGTAGGGCACGGGCAGCTCGACCGACGCCTTGTCGGTCTCGACTTCCATGACCATCTGGTCCTGGGTGACGGTGTCGCCCTCCCGGATCATGACGTTGACCACCTGGGCCTCATGGATTCCCTCGCCCAGGTCCGGCAGAATGAATTGCTTGGCCATAATATCCTGCTTGCTCAAGTCTCCTCGCCATTCATGCGGAGCGGCGGGAGCATGTCGGTCTCAATACCTGGCGACCTCGCAGGCGGCGGTGACCACCTTGCGGGCGTCCGGCAGGTAAGGCCGTTCCAGGTTGAAATACGGCATCACCACGTCGTAACCCGTCACGCGGCGGATCGGCGCTTCAAGGTACATCAGGGCGTCTTCCACGATGCGGGCGATGATCTCCGCGGCCGGCCCGCAGTTCCTCGGGGCCTCGTGGGCGATCACGCACCGGCCGGTCTTGCGGATCGAGCGGATGATCGTTTCCGTGTCGAGCGGCACCAGGCTGAGCAGGTCCACGATTTCGGGGTCGATCCGATGCTCCTCGCGAAGTTCGTCCACCGCCTCCAGGACCGGGCGCATCGTCGCCCCGTAGGAAATGATGGTCACGTCCGACCCCTCCCGCACGACCTGGGCCTTGCCGATGTCCATCGTCTCCGGCTCGTCCGGCACCTCCTCCTTGAAGGCGCGGTAGCTGGCCTTCGGTTCGTAGAAGATCACCGGGTCGGGATCGAGAATCGACGCCCGCAACAACGCCCGGGCGTTCCGCGGGCCGCTGGGGATGACCACCTTCAACCCCGGCAGGTGGGCCCAGATGGCCTCGCGGCTCTCGCTGTGGTGCTCGATGGCGCGAATCCCGCCGCCGTAGGGCATCCGCACAACGGCCGGGCAGGTGAAACGCCCGCGGGTGCGGTTGCGGAAACGGGATAGGTGATTCTCGATCTGATGGAAGGCGTGATAGCCGAAGCCGGAGAACTGCATCTCGCAGACCGGTCGGAAGCCGGTGAAGCACAGCCCGATCGCCAGGCCCACGATGGCGGATTCCGCGACCGGAAAATCCACCACGCGGTCGGGGCCGAACTCGCGAAGCAGCCCTTCCGTGATGCGAAACACGCCTTCGTCCTGACCGATGTCCTGCCCGATCAAGATGACCTTGTCGTCTTCCTTCAGCGCCTCTCGCAGGGCGAGGTTGAGCGCCTTGGCCATGTTCAGTTGCGCCATGTATGGATCCTGTCAGCAGACCCCTTTGCCGCGGGCCGGCCCGCGGGGGTCAATCGGCCCTCCCGGATGCACCCGGGGTTCACCCCCGCCCGGCGGCAGGTTCCGGCGTCGGCCGCCGCTGGCCGTGCCGCGGGGTTGCCTGGTGCGTCGTGCTGCCTCGCCTAACGATGCCCGACGGCTGGCCGGGTTCCCTCCAGATACGCTCGAAACTCCTGCAATTGCCGGTGGAGGTAGTCCGGCATCTGTTCGAAAACGTGCCGGAACGGCTCCTGGGGATCGGGCACGAAGGCCTCCGCCCGCTCGACGGCGGCGGAGATTTCCCCGGTCACCTCCTCCTCCAGTCGCGCCCGGGCACTCTCATCCAGCAGGCCCCTGGCTGCCAGGTACTTCTCGAAGCGCACCAGCGGGTCCCGCGGCTTCCATTCTTCAACTTCCTCATCGGAGCGATACTTCTTCGGATCGTCCGCGGTGGTGTGCATGGCCATGCGATAGGTCACGGCCTCGATCAGGGTCGGGCCGCCTCCCTCACGGGCCTTCTTCACGGCCTCGCCGGCCGCGACGATCATGGCCAGGATGTCATTGCCGTCGACCTGGATGCCGTCCATCCCGTAGGCCAGGGCCTTCTGGGCGATCGTCGGCGACGCCGTCTGTTTGGCGCGGGGCAACGAGATCGCCCACTGGTTGTTCTGCACCACCATGACTAGCGGCACCCGAAATACTCCCGCGCAGTTCATCGCCTCATGGAAGTCGCCTTCGCTGGTCCCGCCGTCGCCGACGAACCCGAGGGCGACCGCCCCTTCCTTCCGCAGCTTGCAACCCCAGGCGATTCCCGCGGCGTGCATGACCTGTCCCGCGATGGGCACGCAGTTCGGCAAATCGTTGATCCCCTCCGGAACCTGCGAGCCGAACTCGTTGCCGCCCCACCAGAGGATCAGTTTTTCGATCGGCCAGCCGCGATGGAACATGGCGGCGGCCTCGCGAAAGGCCGGGATCATCCAATCGTTCGGGCCGAGAACGTACGCCGGCCCGAGCGAAGCCGCCTCCTGCCCCAGCGACGGGCCGAACGTGCCGATCCGCCCTTGCCGCTGGAGCCGCAACATCCGCTCGTCGTAGCGGCGGGCCAGCAGCATGGTGCGGTACAGCCGCTGCAAGTCGCGTGGATCCAAACGGGGGTCGAGGGCTTCGTCCACCACGCCCTCGGGGCTGAGGATTGACAGGGTTTCAACCGTATTGGTCAGGTCCAGCTTTCCACGCGGCACGGCGTCTCCTTCGGGCCTGAATCCCCGCCGATGCCCGCCGGGCGGGGTATGCTTCCATCCGGCGTGGGGCAGTACGCCCTATCCGCACCCGCCGGACGGCCTCGATGGGCGGGACGGTATTGTAGCGAGCGCCCGGCACGGGGCAAAATCCGACCTTTGTCGTTTGTAATTCCCGCGGATGTTCCCCTTGCGGAACACCGGGAATTCGGCCGATGAGATACTCGGGTGATCACCACGGAGGCCAGGCGAGTCCCCGCCTCCGGTTGTCATTTTTCCGCCAGCCTCACCGTTGTCGGCCGGACCTGGCCAGGACGATGATGCGGACCGCAGCCTTTGTAGCTCTGCTCGCCTGCTGTGGCGGCCCGGCGTGGGCTGAGCCACTCGGGGATGCAGCCCGCGAGGCGGCATCCCCGCCCGCGGATGCTCCGCCGGAACCTTCCCCGGAGCCGTACTGCCTGTTGACCACCGACCGGCTCACCGGCGACTGGTTCGGGGCCAGGCCCTGGCTCGGCGACCGCGGCATCGAATTCAACATGTCGCTGACCTCCATTTACCAACAGAACTTCCGCGGGGGGGTGCAGACTCACCGTGGACACCGTTTCACCGGGAGCGCCGACTACGAGCTGACGCTCGATCTGGAGGGTCTCGGTCTCTGGAAGGGCGGCCGGATCTACACCTGGGCGGAGAGCGGTTGGAACGAGGCCATCGACGATCGCGTGGGAGACCTGTTCGGCGTGAACGGCGACGCGATCGGCGACCGCTCCATCTGGGTCCACGAGCTGTACTACGAACACTCCTTCCTGGAGGGCCGGATCCGCTTCAAGGCCGGCAAGATCGACCTGACCAATGACATCGACACCAACGCCTACGCCAACGACGAGACCAGCCAGTTCCTGAACACGGCGTTGGTCAACACCGGGAATATTCCCGGTCCGCCGCCGGGCCTCGCCGCCGTGCTGATCCTCAAGCCCGTCGACTGGTTCTACATCGGTTTCGGCGCCGGCGATGCCCAGGCCGATATTCGCGAGACCGGTTTTCGCACCGCCTTTCACGGAGAAGACGCCTTCATCAGCGGCACGGAGTTCGGTTTCCTGCCGACCTGGAAGACGCCGTGGGGACGGCTGCCGGGCGCCTACCGCTTCGCCCTCTGGCATGACGGCCGCTCCAGGCCGGTGTTCTTCGACGATCTGGACGGACGACGCCTCACCATCCCGCGGAAACGCGACGACGTCGGTTTTTACTTCAACATGGACCAACTCGTGCTGAAGGAACACCCCGACGACGACGTTGATGAACAGGGACTGGGTTTCTTTTTCCGCTACGGCTACGCTCACGGCGACGCCAACCTGATCGAGCACTTCTGGAGCGTGGGCGGGCAGTATCAGGGCTTGATCCCGACCCGCGATGACGATGTGCTCGGTTTCGGCGTCGCGCAGGGCATTCTCAGCGATGCGCTACGGTTGACGGGCGAGACGCCCCACCGCGAAACGGTGCTGGAGCTGTACTACCGGATCGCCTTGACGCCGTGGCTCTCGATCTCGCCCGATGTGCAGTGGATTCTCGACCCCGGCGGCGTCCTGACCACGACCGACGCCTTCGTCGCGGGGCTGCGGGTGCGAGCGGATTTCTGATCGACTGTTCCGCCGCCTGGCGGGCCGCCGCCGCGAACCGCCTTCGTTTCTGGAGCGTTCACCATGAAGCACTATCACCAATGGATGCGGTTGCTGGCCGTGCTGGTGCCGGGGACCGTGGCCTTCTCCTGCGTGACCGATTTTCGCGACGCCGCGTTGACGGGGGCGATGGATTTCGTCTCCGGCTCGATCACCGCCACGCTGTCCTCCGCCTGGCCGCTGGCCGAATTGCTGGCCCGATATTGGAACGCCGTCTTCACCGGCGTCGGGCTGTGACGGTCGATCCGATCCTTATCGGGGCGGCCCGGCCATCGCTGGATTTCGCCGCAATGAGACCTACAATTCATCAGGGGCCTGGGGGCGGGGCCGCGCGGCGGCCTGTTCCTGGAGACAGATCGAGGGATTCTGCCATGCAGCGGCGTCTGGTTTTCTGTTTCGTGCCGGTCATGATGCTGGGGTTGCCCGGCTGGTTCGGCTGCTCGCAAACCACACCGCCGGCCGCAACGGACTCGGCGGATGCCGCGGCGCTGCGGGACATCGACCGGTTGGTTGTCGTCGTCAACGAGCGGCCGCACAACCCGTGGTCCAAGAAGGCTTACGACCGCCGCGATCGGGCCATGGCGCTGCTGGCGGAGAAAACCGCCGCCCTGCTGGCCCGCGGCGATGGCGCCGCCGGCGAGCAGGCCCTCACCGGCTCCTGGGACGAAGCCGCCGCCCGCCGAGCGGCGCTGAGCGATCTCCACGACGCCGCCGGCCGTCGAGACCTTCGCGGCATCATAGAGAGTCATCGCCGCCTGACGCACGACGGCGCCTGATCCACCCCCCAAAAGCGTTCCGCCGCGGCCTGCCTTTCCCCGGCCTAACCGGGGCCTCGCGGTCATTAGAAAAAGCAGCGAATTCGGACGTGCCGATCCGCGGTGCTGCGGCGGGGACATTCCACCACGGCGGCCCCGCCACCGTCATACAATCAAACGTAGCGTCATGTGCTGGGGGAGAAGCATACTGTTCTTGCTGGTTGTGGTCGCGCCGGCCGGCTGCGGGGAGGAGGCCGTCTTCGCACTGCGGCTGCTTCCGCCCGTCGCGGGCAATACCGGCCGGGGCGTCGTCATCACCCCCGGCGAAGCGTATGCGGAGCGGGACGGAAGGCCGCTGCGGTATGACCTTTATCGACCCGCGAACGGCACCGCGACCGACGAACCTCGGCCGTTGGTGATACTCGTGCACGGAGGCGGCTGGCAGGCCGGTTCCCGGCGTCAACTGCTCGAGTTCGCCTACGATCTCGCCGCTAACGGCTACGCCGCCGCCGCAATAGACTACCGACCGGCCGGCCACCACGCCTGGTACCCCGCGCCCGTGGTCGACGTTCTCGAAGCCGTCGCCTACTTCCGGGCACAAGCCCAGGAGTTGGCAATAGATCCCGCGCGAATCGCACTGCTGGGCGCCTCCGCCGGCGCCCACCTGGCCCTGCTGGCCGCTCTGCCCGATGACGTGAGCATCTTCGACCCGCGGCTGCCGGCGGGCGAGTCGGCGGGCGTCAAGGTCGTTGTGGATCTGTTCGGCCCGACCGATCTGCGAGTGGATCCGCCGGCGAAACCGGAGTGGCTGCGGGGTCTGGTGGAAAACTTCCTCGGCCGCCCTTTGGCCGTGGCGACCGAACTGCGGTGCGAGGCCAGCCCTATTCGCTATGTTCGCCGCGACGGTCCCGCGGTGTTCATCGTCCACGGCACGGCGGATACGATCGTGCCCGTGGCGCAGGCCCGGGCCTTGGTGGAAGCCATGTCCGCCGTCGGGCAGAAGCACCACTACGTCGAGATCCCCGGCATGGAGCACACGGTGGGGGCGGTCTGGGCGGGGCCGTTCGTCCAAAGCTATCGGGCCAAGCTGTTTCGGTTCCTCGCCGAGCGGCTCTGATTTCATCCGCTCTCCGGAAAATCCAAGCGCCAGGCCCGTGGCACGCGGCACTCAATGACCTCCGCCGCGAGATTCACCCAGCTCGAACAGCGATCAAGGATCCAGGAGTCGCTGGTGGCGACCGGTCCGTCCGCCTGGGCCAGCACGCTGTCCGGCCGGTCGCTGAGTTCCACCCTCCAGCGGAGCGGCCGAGCGGCGACCAGCCCGGCGATCATTTTGGCCAGCTTCCCGCTGTTGGAAACCGGGCGATCGAGATACCAAATCGCCGCGAGAACGCCCACCGCCTGAAGGTGATCGGCGATCAATCGGATGGCCGGCTCGGTCTCGTCGATGCGGCGGTACGTGCCGTGGATGCTGGCCAGGTCGCGGCAGCAGCCATCCCGCCCGATCAGCACCAGCCCGCCGGACAGGGCACTTTCGATGGTGATGAGCACGTTGTAGCCGTCGATCCAGAGCGGGCGATCGCGGCAGGCGGCCAGCTCGACGCGGGTGCTCCGCCGGCGGTCCGCCGCCGCGTTGGAGCAGGCGGCGCGGCGGACCGCAAACCGCTGCCGCTCGGTCAACTCGTAGCGGTTGCCGACCAGCGCCAGTGCCGAGTCTTCGGCATAGCCCCTCCCCAGCAGCCAGGAGTAGTCGGCCACCGCGGCCCGCAAGGCGGGATGGTACTTCGCCGCGAACAACTGCGGGTCTTCGGGGTGGGGACCGCGATGTCGCCGTTTGTCGGGCATGGTGCTGCCTGCGGCGGGCCGAGCCGGCCTTGCCGGGCATAGCCTATGCGGACGGCCCGCCCGATGGCGACGGGCTGAGCCGCCGGCGACCGCTCGGCTTCCGTCGGAGGGTCGGTTTCTTTCCTGAAGGAAACGATCGGCCGGATTATTTTCGTTGGCCGGTCATGGACTGCAAGCGGTCCTGCATCCGGCCGATCCGCGTGACCCGCAACCCGAAATGCTCATCCACCTTGACCGCCACGCCGCCGCCGATCTGGTGGTTGTTGACCAGCAGGTCCAGTTCGCGGTCCACATCCCGGTCGAATTCGAGGATCGTTCCGGGCACGATCTTGAGGATCTCGCCGACCGGCATGCGGCGTTCCGCCAAGCGGACCACGACCGGCACCTTCAATCGCAGCAATTGCTTCACCCGCCGCGGGTCGTGGGCCGGCCCGGTCGCCGCCGTCCCCCCTGTGGGACGGGAAACCACCGGGGCCGCGACCGGGCCTGCCGCCGCGGCGGCCGGCTGGGGGATCGGGGACGCGACCGGCCTGGGTGGAGGACCGACCGGGGGCGACCCCGCGACCGCTTCCACGTCCCGAGCCAAAGTCTCGACGGCTTCCTGCGCCTGACTGAGGACCGCGTCGATTTCCTCCTGTGAGAACATGCGTGGCTGGTTCCTGGGTGGCCGTTCGCGTCGGGCAAACCGCCAGGTCGGCGCGCAACGCCGCCTGTCCATGTATCGACCGGCGGGCAGTAAAGCTGAAGAGGCGGCGACCGGGACGCCGGCGGACCGGACTCGGCCGACAAAGCGGGAAACCGGGGTATCGGATAACGGATATCGCTCCGCCGTTAGCGGACCTTGCCGACCACGATACAGGCGTTGTGCCCGCCGAAGCCGAAGGAGTTGCTCATCGCGTACTCGACGCGGGCATCTTGGGGTTTGAGCGGGACATAATTCAGGTCGCAGCCTTCACCGGGATGTTCCAGGTTGATCGTGGGCGGCACGACGCCGGTCTTGATCGCCAGGACGGTGGCGATCAACTCCACTCCGCCGCTGGCCCCCAGGAGATGTCCGATCGAACTCTTGGTGCTGCTGACCAGCAGCCGGCGGGCATGATCGCCGAAGACCGCCTTGATGGCGGCGGTCTCGGCCACGTCACCGAGGGGGGTGCCGGTGCCGTGGGCGTTGATGTAGTTGATCTGCTCGGGGCGGAGGCCGGCACTGCGGAGGGCGTTGCTCATGGCCCGGGCCGCGCCTCGGCCTTCGTCGTCGGGCTGGGTCAGGTGGCCGGCGTCGGCACTGGTGCCGAAGCCGAGCACCTCGGCGTGGATTTTCGCGCCTCGGCGGACGGCGTGTTCGTACTCTTCGAAGACGAACATGCCGGCCCCTTCGCCCATGACGAAGCCGTCGCGGTCGCGATCGAACGGCCGGCTCGCCCGATGGGGCTCGTCATTGCGGGTGGAGAGGGCCTTCATGGAGGCGAAGGCGGAGAGGCCGAGCGGCGTCAAGGCGGCCTCGGCGCCGCCGGTCACCATCACGTCGGCTTCGCCCCGGGTGAGGGTGTAGTAGGCGTCGCCCATGGCGTTCGTGGCGGAGGCGCAGGCCGTGACCACGGCGGTGCTGGGCCCGCGGGCGCCGAGATGAATCGAGAGATTCCCACTGCCCGCATTGGCCATCAGCTTGGGAATGGTGAACGCGGAGACCTTGTCCGGACCTTTGTCGATGAGCCGCTTGTGCTGTTCCTCGATTTCCTTCAGACCGCCGATGCCGGAACCGACCATGACCCCGAAGCGCCAGGGGTCGAGCGTGTCGCGCTGGAGGCCGGAATCGCGAAAGGCGTCGCAGCCGGCGGCCAGGGCGAACTGGGCGAAGCGGTCCATGCGCTTGAGGGCTTTGACGTCGGCGTGGCCCTTGGCGTCGAAGTCCAGGCATTCGCCGCCGATCAGGACGTCGAACCCGGTCAGGTCGAAGGAATGCAGCCGTCGGATGCCGCTCTCGCCGGCCAGCAGCCGCTCCCAGAAAGCGTCCACGTCCTGGCCCAGGGGACTGACCAGCCCCATCCCGGTGATGACCACGCGTCGTGTTTCCGCCATCCTGTGCGCCTCTTGCGCCGAACCCGCCGCCGCCGGACCAGGCGGAGCGGACCCGCCGGTCAGTCCTTTTTCTCAGCCTGGGCCTTGGCGATGTACTCGACGGCCTGGCCGATGGTCTGGATCTTCTCCGCTTCCTCGTCGGGGATGCTCAGTTCGAACTTGTCCTCGAACTCCATCACCAGCTCGACGGTGTCCAGCGAGTCGGCGCCAAGGTCGTTGACGAACGAGGTCTCCAGCGAAATGCCGGACTTCTCCACGCCCATCTGTTCGCAGACGATCGAAATGACCTTCTCTTTGATTTCTTCTGTCGACAGGGCCAC
>Ga0129299_1000252_pt1 | contig 32636 bp, 26 predicted proteins | sample ConPoolayeCmetaG_FD_94477 | JGI IMG/M metagenome (GOLD analysis project Ga0129299, IMG submission 94477) | Hot spring microbial mat communities from California, USA to study Microbial Dark Matter (Phase II) - Cone Pool mat layer C metaG ...
AGCCTCGCGTGTACGGCGTGCCACGGTGTACACCTGCACGAGCTTGATGTGTCCGCCCGCGCGCAGCAGCCAGACCAGTCGTTCGCAATAGGCGGCGACCTCCTGGGCGCTCGGTGGTGTCCCGTGCAGGCGCAGAAACAGAGACTGAATGACGATCGGCCGCAGCTTGGCAGCCGAGAGGATGTTTTCAAGGACACGTTGCAGCGGCCAACGCGCGCGGTTGACCCGCTGGAAGTACTCTTCGGTGCCGGCATCGAGCTTGGCCCAGATCTCCCCGTTGTTCTGGTCGAGCAAACTCAGCGTATCGACGACGGCCGGGTTTGTCAGGCCGCAACCGTTGGTGATAACGATGATGCGCACCGCGTCGAGGCTCAGTTCACGGCGAACGGCAACGGCGATGCGCGCCGCCTCGGGGAAGACCGGGACGATGGTAGGTTCACCGTCGCCGGAGAACGCGATGTCGTTCAAGCGACGTAGTTCCGGCGGAGTGGCCTGAAACTCAGGCTCGGCGAAAAGACTCTGCCAATTGGCCGATAGGCTGCGGAGTTCCCGCGCCAGGATGCTGAGGTCGACGTGCTTGTCCGGGCGCGGTGGTGTGCGATCGGCGCAGCAGTAAACGCAGTCGAAGTTGCAAGCTGCATCGGGGTTTAGATTTACGCCGATGCTCAGACCGCGGCAGCGGCGCGATATAACCGGATATACATAGTTGAAATGTCGCCAGCGGCGTGGATGCGAGGCGAAGAGGGTGTCTGCCGGTCGCAAGGGCGAATTCCTCATACGTCGAAAACCGAAAAGCGCCTACTACAATCTTGGCGACGACGAGGAACGTCGTCCACTTGCACGCGTAGCGTGCGGTGACCGGAAATCTTCTCCACGCGGTGTGGAGAAGGGTCGGCAGGTTGAAGCTCGGCTCGCCCTTCCTGCCGACTGATCGGCCCGCTCCTCCGCCAGAGGGGCGGGCTACTTTTTGTCATGATCCTGGGCGGCTCAACCGGCTAGCAGCCGCAGGTGTTCGGGCACGCAGCGCGCCAGAACGTCGGCGTTGTACCCGCCCTCCAGTATGCTGACCAGGCGACCTTGAGCATGGCGCTCCGCCAGCTCGATGGCAACTTCGGTCATCCAGGCGAAGACGTCGTCCGTCAAAGCCAGATTTCCCAGCGGATCGTCGCGGTGTGCATCGAAGCCGATTTCCAGCAAGATCATTTGCGGAGCGAAGCGTCCAACCGCCGGTATGACCCGCGTCTTGAACGCTTCGCGGTAGTCATCATCCGTCGCCCCGGGCAGAAACGGTATGTTCATGGTGTAGCCGCGCCCCGGCCCGATGCCCGTCTCGTCTTCGTAGCCTGAGCCGGGATAGAGGTAGTGCGGGTGCCCGTGCAAACTGATCACCAGCACCGAGGGGTCGGCCTCGAAAATATGCTGCGTGCCGTTGGCGTGGTGCACGTCCACGTCCAGGATGAGTATGCGGTCCAAGCCGAATTCCTGCTTCAATACGCAGGCCGCCAGCGCCGCATTGTTCAGCAGGCAGAATCCCATCGAGCGGTCGCGCTCGGCATGATGGCCCGGTGGCCGGACGGCGCAGAAGGCGCGACGCAGCTCGCCGCGGGCCACGCGCCGAACCGCCTCCAGCGTCCCGCCGGCCGCTAGCCGAGCGATGTCGAAGCTCTCCGGACAGATAGCGCTGTCGGGGACATCGATGTACGGGTAGCCCTGCCGGCAGGCCGCGTCCAGCCGCGTCAGGTAGGCGTGCGTGTGCACATACTGGAGGACCGCATCTTCTGCTGCCCGCGCCGGGATCATGGCACAGCGTTCCAGCCAGCCGGCGTCTGCCAGTGCCCGTTGAATCACCTCCAGCCGGCGTGGGGACTCAGGATGGCCGTCGCCGGTCGCGTGCCGCTTGAATCGGTCGTCCAGCAAGATCCCCGTGGTTGGCATGCTGGAAGTGTAGCACATCGGCGCCGGGGCGTCAGCCTAGGCTGGACCGCCGGCTAGGCGGGGTTAACCGTCGGACTGCCACCCAGCCCGGCCGCCCCAATTCGCCCCGTGCCGAAGAATTTCCGGACAAGCAGGTGCGACAATGCCTGGACCGGCTATACTATCGCGGTTCGTGCATTTCAGTTATCGGCGCGAGTGGAAACCCGGCCGTTCATGAGCCGGCCCAAGTCTGCCAGCAAGGAGGTCTCACCATGCCGCGGATGATTGGTCTGATGTCTGGTACCCTGTTTGCGATCGCCCTGATCCTCCCCGGGTGTGGCCAGCAGCAACAGCAGAATATCACCATACTGAAGGAAAACAACGCTCGGTTGGCTGCGGAACGGGACAGGCTCTCGGCAGAGCTGGCGGCGGCCCGCGCGGAACTGAAGGCCACGACGGCCCGCGCCGCTGATGCCGAGACCGAGCGTGAGGCGCTACGTGCCCAGCTCCAGGAGCAATCCGCACGTCTGGATGCCACACGCGGGCAGGAAGAGTCGGCTCGCCGCCTCCTGGAGGAGGTGGAGGAGCAGCTCCGGGCTGCCAGCCAGCAACACGCTGACAGTCTTGCGGCTCTGCAAAACATGGCTGAGCAGGCCCAACAAGCGCGTCAGGAAGCCGAGCAGCGTGTCTCCGAGCTTGAGCAGGAGGTGAAGAAGCTGCAAGACAAGCTTGCCCGGCTTCAGGAACAGCCTAAAAAGGAAACACCGACACCCGAGCCTAGACCGCAACCCTGATTGCCGATGTCGGACCGATGTCAGCAGTGCCGGCCCGCGCCTGTTTGCCGCAGACAGACGCGCGTGGCGCTATTGCGTTTCGGCGGAGAAGGTGCCTTTTTAGTGGGCTTGGTCGGGGTTGTAGGAGTCCAACTCGGGTCGTCCTTGCCGCAGGAAGCGCACCACACGCCCCACGACGACCAGGTCCTTCCAGCGTTCCTGCGAGCGGGCCTGAGCCTCGGAGCTGTACACGCCGATGACCTCCACCTCCTTGCCGTTTTCCGTGAGCCAGATACTGGTGCCGCAGCCGCTAGTGACGGCTTTCTGTGAATACACGCCCACGAGATAGCCTTGTTCGCGCAGGCGGTCTTCCGCCGATCGAACTCGCAGGGTTTTCCCGCCGCCGTCCATCAAGCGTGCCCCGAAGCCTAGTGGTGCCGCCCCGGTTATGCTTTTGACCGACCGGTAGGAGCGGTCCACCCGGTATTGGACATCGGCTATCGAGCGGGGCGACTTCGAAACGCAAGAGTCCGGTAAACTGGCGCGTCTAAGCATTCGCCCCGCAGCGTGGCGGCGCGGCCGACTGAGGTGCCTTCGTGGGCCACACGCCACTGCCGCTCAGGATGCCGCTGCGGGAAACAGTCTGTCGATTTCTGCCAGATCGGCGTCGCTGAGCTGGGCGTCGATCGCCGCGCAGTTCTCCTCGATCTGCTCGACCCGGGTGGCGCCGATGATGACGCTAGTGACCGCTGGTCGGGTGAGCAGCCAGGCGATTGCCAATTGGGCCAGCGTCAGCCCGCGGCGCGCGGCGATCGGCCGCAGCTTGTCCACGCGAGCCGTGATTTCCCGGTCGATCTTGGGCAGGAAGATGCTCATGTGCGGGTCGGCGGCGCGACTGTCAGTGGGCACTTTCCCGCCGGAATACTTACCGGTGAGAATGCCTTGGCGAAGCGGGCTCCACAGCAGCATCCCCATGCCTAGGTCCAGGCAAGCCTGCTGAACGCCGTTGGTCTCCACACGCCGGGCAGCCAGGCTGTATTCCGGTTGCTCGGAAACCGGCGGGACGGCGTTCAGGGCGGCGGCGACTTCGTGGGCGCGGCGAAGTTGGGCCGCGGGCCACTCGCTGACGCCCCAATAAAGGACTTTGCCTTGGCGGATCAGGTCATCCATCGCCCGGACGATTTCCTCCATTTCCACGTCCGGATCGAAGCGGTGACACTGGTACAGGTCCACATAGTCGGTCCGCAGTCGCCGCAGCGAATCGTGCAGACTCTCGAAGACGTGCTTGCGCGACAGGCCACGGTCGTTTACGTTGTCGCTCATCGGGAAATAACACTTCGTCGCCAGCACCAGATCACGCCGCCGGTACTCGCGCAGCTCGCGTCCCAGGCACTCCTCCGCGCCGCCGCGATTGTACACGTCGGCGGTGTCGAAGAAGTTGATGCCCAGCTCGAAGGCGCGGCGCAGACAAGCCTGTGCAGTCTGGTCGCTGACCCCTCCGCCGTAGGTCAGCCAGCTCCCCAGTCCGATTTCCGACAGCCTTATGCCGGCCTTTCCCAGTCGTCGATAGTTCATGCCGTCACCTGCCCAGACAGATGCCTCGTGTTCGCGCGCGCTCGAACGCGGACGGACACGGTTAGTGGCTCGTGCCCACGCGCGGCGCGGACGACGTGGATTTTACGGCTAGACACGTCTGTTGGTAACTTGCCCGGCGGCGTGAACTGACCGGCTGCGCGTCGGACGCCCAAGCCTCCTACCAGTGCAGGAGCCAATAACCGAGCCTACCGATCAGCTTGCTGGTGTCCGGCCAGTTTTCGACAAATACGTGCGTACACGGATTGTCGAGCGTCTCGTACAAGCCCACTGCGACGACCAGCACAAGGACGCTCATAGTCGCGCCCATCAGCCCAAGGCTCAGCATGCCCAAGAATATTCCCCGCAGGGCGCCGCAGTAGCGGCTCAAGCCCAGACATACCGACCAGGCCAAAAAAGCCAGCGGGGTCAGCTCGGCTGCGCGAACGCCCCACTCCACCGCGGACCAGCACGTGAGAAATAGGTGCTGCCCCTTGGTCACATAGTGAAAGCCCACGCAAGCACTGATTATCAGCGTCGTGAGCAGCCACGACCAGATCAGCAGTGCCACCCAGGCGAACACCACGATGCGCAGGGCATGCTTGGCCTTAGGCCCAGCACAGTTGTGTACTCGCCACAGACCCATCAGCCATAGCCATGTCAGCGCGGCCGCGGCAGTCACTGCGCCTAGTCGGGCAACCAAACCGGGCACTGGCGAAACCACCAGCAAACGGTTGAAGTAATAGAACCAGGCGTAAGTGAACGGGACATCGAAGGCTGCCGTGGCGGTTCCGGCGATCACCAGCATTATCAACAGCGGCCCGACCCGCGGCTCCACCGTGAGCGGGACACAGCGCCACACCGCTGGCGGATACAGCGCCCGCAGTAGTGTCTCCAGCAGTGAGCGCAGCGGCCGCTCGCGCCAGCGATACTCGAACAGCGGGGTGGTGCGTTGCAGTCGGGCACACCCGACCACTTCGGCCCAGGCGAATTGCAGCCCGCACTCGGGGCAACGTGGCTGCGTGAGCATGCGCAGGTCGTAGCCGCACTGCGGACAGGTCGCCTGGAATCCAGGTGCGGTCCCGTCGGATGGCGGCTGTGCAGAGGACGTATGGACAACTCCATCCATGCCGCGCCAATTATGGCACTGCTAGGCAACCCCCCGTGGCCGGAGCCGCAGTGGACGACTCCAGCCCATTCGGGCGCACGGGTTGTTCGACGAGTTGCTGAAGGAACCCGAGCCAGCTCGTTAGAATACGCTGGCCATGTGTGGCGCCCTTGTGAAGCAGGCCGATGGTGTACACGCCGCGCCGCTGGGTCTGATTGCCGGCGAAGGTGAGCTGCCCAAACTGGTGGCACGCGGTGCTCGGGCGGCCGGGCGCCGTGTGGCCATGGTGGCGCTGCGCGGCTGCGCCGACCCGGAGCTGCGCGAGTTGGCCGACGTGTTCTGTTGGCGCGGGATCGTACAGCTTGGTCGCTGGATCCGGGTGCTAAGGCGAGCCGGCTGCCGCGAGGTGGTGCTGGCGGGTCGTGTTCGCAAGGCGCGGATGTTCGCCGGCCCACGCTGGCTCCAGTGGTTACAATACCTGCCGGACTGGACCAGCATCCGGGTGTGGTATTTCCGCGCTCGCGACAAGCGCAATGATACGCTCCTGCGAGCGGTGGCGGACGAGCTGAGCCGGCGAGGGCTGGAGTTGATCGATTCCACGAAGTATTGCCGCGAGGCCCTGGCACCGACGGGCGTACTGACACCCTTCGACGCGCCAGGCCGCGTGCTCGACGATGCCGAGTTCGCTTGGCCGATTGCCAAGGAGATCGCCCGGCTCGATATTGGCCAGTCGGTGGCGGTCAAAGAGCGCGAGATCATCGCGGTCGAGGCGATCGAGGGGACCGACAAGCTGATCGAGCGCGCCGGGGAGCTTTGCCCTGCGGGTGGCTGGACGTTGGTCAAGGTTGCCAAGCCGAACCAGGACATGCGGTTCGATGTGCCGACGGTCGGGCCGCAAACCATTGAAAACCTACACCGCGCCCGGGGCGTGGGCCTGGTCATCGAAGCCGGCAAGACACTGGTGCTGGAGCGCGAAAGACTGCTGGAGCTTGCCCGACGCTATCGAATCACCATCCTAGGTCGCGCCGCTGAATGAGGATTTGACCGACCGGGTCCTGGCGTGCTTTGTCGAGAACCGGGTCCGCTGCCCGACCTGGCCGCCACGAATGCTGCTTACTCGAGGATAAGGGCGGTCCCGGCAAACAGCGCAAACGGGCTGCCGCGTGGTGAACGGGCAGCCCGCTCGTGTGCTCCCAACGAAAAATGGATGCGGTCTAGCGGCGACGCAGCGCCAGCAACCCGAGGAGCAGGCTCAACGTGGCCGGCTCGGGGACCAGGACGGCATTGTCGACGTACTGGAACACATCACCCGGGCAAATATACGGGCGCGTAATCCGCAGGCCGACTTCGTAGTTTCCGTTGGCCGGCGGAGTGTATTGCGCCGTCATGTGGTAGTACTTGTTGTACCCGTACGACCCGCCGATGCCGCCCGAGAGCCACTCCGCAATCGGGGTCCCGTTGATGATCAGATAGAAGTTCCCGCCGGCGGCATTGCCGGTCGAGCTCTTGCGCTCGGTGGACAGATCGAAATCGAACGTGTACTGCTGGCCGCCGATCAAGGCCACCGTTTGCGTCATCTCCATTCCGCACTGCACGCCACTCTGGAAGTTGACCTGGCCAACCGCGAAGCGAGCGGCAAGAGAGTCCGGCAAGGGGCCGGGGCCGTCGATGTCGTACATTACGACGGTCTCGGGCGGGTTGGACGTGCCGTTGGTGGTGGGCTTGACAGTCCAGCCGCTGAAGTTGCCGGTCTCGAAGCCGGGGTTGGTGAACAGGTTGGCGCTGGCGACGCCACAGAACGCGATCGCCGTCACAAGAACCGCTAGTCTCCTCATCGTCTCCTCCTCTCAACTCTTGGCCCGCCGATGGGCACTTAGACATCGTCCGGGAGAGGACAGCGCACACCGCGGGTCGGCTCACGTTGCACTATCAGCCCCATAAGACATTCTCGGGCAGCCTGTCCTCCTCCTGCCCTCACACACTACACGATACGCGACTGTGTCATGGCGCACCACGCCGCGAGGTCCCCGCGTTTGCGCGGATGTCGGCGCCAAAGTGCGCCCGCCGTGCGCGACGCCGCAGAAGGGCACGCCAATCGACAATCCTCCTCTATTGGAAGCGTACTTCTCCATACCCTGACGCGTCAAGAGAAAAAGATCGTTTGGCTCGTTGTTGAGATTATCGGACCATCCTGGGCAGTCAGGCCGTTGCCCACCGGTCCAGTTGTGGTCGCCAGCCGCAGCGGTTAGACTACTGGCGCGGGGTCCGGGCGACAGGCTCGTGGGGAGTACTGGACATGCCTTATCGCGTAACCAAAGAGCACGTCTGGGTCGGAGTGATCCCGGATCGCCCCGACGCCCTGGGGGAGAAGCTGCGGGCTTTGCGGGACGGTGGGCTGAATCTTGAGCTGATCCTCGCCCGCCGGGGTGAGGCTGGCCAGGGTCTGATGTTCATCGCTCCCCTGCGCACGCTGGAGGAGATTGCCGCGGCAGAGAAGGCCGGCCTGAAGCGTGCCTCGACGATGAAGATCATCAGAGTCGAGGGGCCTAACGTTCCTGGTCTGGCGGCCAAGATTACCACGATTTTGGCCGAGGCCGGGTTGAACATTCGCGAATATGCCGCCGCCGCTCTCGGCGAGCGCTGTGTAACCAGCGTTGCCTTCGACGATGACGGCGATCTTGATCGGGCCAGAGAAATTCTGCAAAAAGCGTTGGCCTAGGGCGACCGGTTTCGATGCCTAGGCCGGGGTGGGCAAGGGGCCGGTCTCCTCGGGCGGTTTGTGGACGGGGCGGGCAACCGGCGGCGCTTCGCTGCGGCGCGATTGCTCCGCGGCGATCAGGTCAGCGACGGTCGGTCGCTCCAACGGCTGGCCGGCCATTATTTGCCGAACTTCCTCGCCGGAGAGTGTCTCGTACTTGAGTAGGGCCTGGGCGACGGCCTCCAGTTTGTCGCGGTGCTCCTGAATGAGTCGCCGCGTGTCGGCATAGGCCGCGTCGATCAACCGCTTGACCTCTTCGTCGATCAGCTCGGCGGTCTTGTCGGACATCTCGCGCGGCATTCCGAGATCGAAGGGCAGGCGTCGCAGAGCGCTATCCTCGCCGTAGTAGACGAAGCCGAGTCGGTCACTCATGCCCCATTCGGTGACCATCATGCGGGCCATCTGCGTGGCTTGGCGGATGTCGGCCGCCGCCCCGGAGTTCATATCCTGACCGAACAGTTCTTCGGCCAGTCGGCCGGCGCACAGCACGCGCAGCATGGCCTCGACATACGAGCGGTTGTAAGTCTGCCGGTCCTTCTCGGGCAAAGAGAACGTGGCCCCGCCGTAGGGGCCGCGGGGGATGATACTCACTTTGTGCACGGGGTCGGCGTCTTTCAGCAGGGTTTGGACGACCGCGTGACCGGCCTCGTGATAGGCGGTCATCAGACGATCGCGTTCGTCCACTACGCGGCTGCGTTTGGCCCGGCCCCAGCGGACCTTGTCGCGGGCTTCCTCCAAGTCTTCCAGCTCGACGGCATCCTTGCCAGCCATGGTGGCCAACAAGGCGGCTTCGTTGATGATTGCCGCCAGATCGGCGCCGCTGAACATCGGGGTGCCGCGCGCGATGCGGCTGAGCTTAGGCTCGACGGGCGGGCGGATTTTCACTTTCTGGGCGTGGACTTTGAGGATCTCCAGTCGGCCCTTGACGTCCGGCAACGGCACGTACACCTGACGATCGAAGCGCCCGGGACGAATGAGGGCCGGGTCGAGCACGTCGGCGCGGTTGGTGGCGGCAATAACGATCACCTGGTCGTTGGTGTCGAAACCGTCCATTTCGACCAGAATCGCGTTGAGAGTCTGTTCACGCTCGTCATGTCCCCCCCCGTTGTAGCCGATGCCGCGGCGCCGACCGACGGCGTCGATTTCATCGAGGAACACGATGCAGGGGGCGTTCTCCTTGGCCTGGCGGAAGAGGTCGCGGACGCGTGACGCGCCGACCCCGACGAACATCTCGACGAAATCCGAACCGGAGATGGAGAAAAACGGCACGTCGGCTTCGCCGGCGATCGCCTTGGCCAACAGAGTCTTGCCGCAACCGGGTTCGCCCACCAGCAGCACGCCGCGTGGTATGCGTCCGCCCAGCCGCTGGAAACGTTTGGGGTTTTTCAGGAACTCGACGATCTCCAGGACCTCTTCCTTGGCTTCGTCTACCCCGGCCACGTCGGCGAAGGTGACGTTGGTGTGTTCCTTGGTCAGCAGACGGTGGCGACTGCGGCCGAAGTTGCCCAGCATGCCGGCGCCGGCGCCAGTTTGCCGGAGCTGACGGAAGAGCAGGAACCAGATGATGGCAAACAACAGCAGCCAGGGAATGATCGACAGCAGTATGTTCACGAACAGGTTGCTGCCGGTCTGGCTGCCGAACTCCACCGGCAACGGACTGAGACGCTCGATGTCCTTGCGAATGTCCTCGATTTTCTCCACCACGCCGAGATAGTCGCATTTGAACTGGCGGGTGTCGGGTGGGGCCGTGGCCGGCGACTTGCCCTCACGGAACTCGCCGGTGATCTGGTTTTCTTTGACGACGACCTTGGCGATGTCCCCGTTCTCGATGTAGGTCCAGAACTGGCTGATGGGGATGCTGTACGCCTTGCCCATGCTCTGGTTGAGCATCACCAGGAACATCAGCCCCAGCCCGATGATGACCACCCAACTGAACAGGCCACGCGACATGCGCACCGGAGGCCGCGGCCCCCCAGCGTCGCCGTTGCCGTCGCCGCGCGGGCGCGGCCCTTGTGGTCGTCCATCGGCCATGCTTGCTCACCGTTCCGGCAGCTCGCGGTTACCAACCGGCGGCCGACCGTGCGTCTACCAGTCCTCGTACATCAGGGTGACGATCCGCGTTGCCAGACGATCAATAGCGCGTTCCTCTGCCAGGTGTTCGCTCTCGCCGGTGGCGCGCAGGTAGTCGGCCGACTGAAGGATCACCGGATGCTCCACCAGGATGCGTCCGCTGCGTACGTCCTTCCATTGCACTCGTACTGCCAAGGTCGCCACTTGTTCGCGCGGCTGGCGGGAACGACTGTCGGGGGCGAGCGCGGCTTGACGTTCTTCCAGCACCTCGCCCATCAATATGGTATCGGCGTTTTCGCGCTCGGCCAGCCGATAGGGCGTATCGGTGGCGATACGCTTCTTGACGGCCTCGGTGAGCTTGAACTCCAGATCGCGACGGAATTCCTTCGAGCCGAACATGTCGACGTAGACGGTGCGGACTTCAGCGCGATATGGCCCTCCGGCGCGGTAGCCGCAACCAGCCAAGGCCGCCAGCAACAGGCCGGCGCACGGGAGGTAACTCCACTTTGCCAGCGCGGAGCGTAACGGCAGCCGCAACGCAAAGCGGTAGCGGTAGAGGCGGTCTTTACGGCCTGAGCTGCCAGCTGGCGCGACGCTGGCGGTGCTCAGCGCGCCTTCTGCATTCCGCATGGTGCCATTCACGGTAGCGTCTCTTGTTGTGATTCTTCCAGCCGCACGCCCAGAGCTTGCAGGCGAATTCTGGCCTCCGCCGCCGCCAACGTATCCGGCCAATCCTGGAGCACCAGGCGGTAGTAGTACTCCGCGGCGCCGGGCTGACCGGTGCGTCGGTACCAATCGGCGACGTCCAAGTCCTTGGCGGCGCGCTGTTGACGGATGCCTACCAGTCGTTCCTCGACGCGTTCGCGCTGCGCGTAGGCCGGGAAAGTGGCCTGCATCTGCCGGTAGTGTTCCTCAGCCTCCACCAGCGGGCCGTCGTCGAAGCGAATGCCGGCAAAGGCCGCCTGGGCTGCTTCGGCGGTGCGCAGCATGGCCAATTGGGTGTAGCGCCCGGACGGGTACTGCTGGGCCAGATTGGCGTATTCGTCTTGGGCCAGGTCCAGGTCGCCGCGGCCGAAATGGAAGTCGGCTTTGAGTCTCAGAGCCACTTCGCCCAGACGCGAGCCTGGAATACGCTCCCAGACGCGATCGAGGATGTCGATGCCCTCGTCATAGGCCGGCAGGCGCAGGATGCGCCAGACGATGCGTTTCTGCCCGGACAAGAACGCCCGGGCTACGTCCACGCAGCGCTGGTTAGCGAGCTGGAATAGTTCGCCCGCCGCGTTTTCGGCCACTTCGTTGTAGCGCTCCAGCGCCTTCCAGAAATCGCGTTGGTTGAAATAGCACTCGCCCAGCAGGAAGACGGCCTCGTAATAGCGTTCGTCGTCGGGGTGCTGCTTGATCCACTTGGCGAGCAGCTTGCGCGCCTTGCCTGGCCGGTTTTCAGCTAGCCAAGCCCGTGCCTGGGCGAGGTCGTCAGCTGGTCCCCCTGATGCCGGCGGCTGCTCTTCGACCCACTGGTCGGTCTGCGGGTCAAGCACCTGGCGCTCGCGATACTGCTGCTCCTGGAGACGCGCCCACAGGCCTGCCAGACTGCTGAAGGCTACGATGATCAACAGCGTCCGTGCGTCCAAGCCGATTCCAATCATGTTCGGCATTATAGGTCGGTCGTAGCGGGCCAACAACGCTGGAGGGGCCGCCGCCGGCAGCGGTCTTCGGTATAATTCGCAGCGGTTCGTGGAACATGGCTCGTCGCAAGCGTGTCATCAGCCTGACCGACTTTCACTCGGTAGTACTGAGCGAGGGGGAGATTGCGGTCGGTGCCTACGCCCGGGCACAGCGCCGAAAGCGTATCATGCTCGGACTGGCGGGGCTGGCGCTGATCGGGGGAGCAGTATGGTTGCATTTCGCGCTGCAACCCGGGGACACGCCGCGCGCCGATTGGCCGCAAATGCTGGTGCGCTGTGTGGTGCCCAGTTGCGGATATGAGGGGGTGGTGCGGTTGGCGCCTGAGCGGGCGCGTTTTCCGCTCAAGTGTCCGAAGTGCGGCCAGCGCTCGCTCCAAAAGGTCTGGGAATGCCGGGACTGCGGAGAGCGGTTCCTGCGGCGCGCCGAGCTGGAGACGCCGGACGGCATCCTGCATTGTCCGAAGTGCGGGGGGGTGAATGTGGGGACGGCGGAAGGCCCCGCCGACCGTCGGGTTGCTGGAGGGGCGGATGAGGTGCGCGGGGGAGGCGAAAGCGGACGATAATGTAAAGGGCTCCCGGACGCGGCGGCGGATTGACGCCGGCCCGGGGCACTCATAGCATCGAGGTTAGGAGCGGGAGCGGGTCGGATATGTAGTCCGATAACCGCAGCGCTCGTTAGTTGACAGAACTCGCGGGCGAGACTCGGCGGCCAGTTCGGAGAATGCGGATGTCCAGTCGCGATAGCATCTTGGCGGTAGTCGACCGGCACCTGGACAGCAGCAAGTTCCGCCAGCAGCACTGGGAAGGCACGTTCTACGACTACCTGGACATGGTGGCGGCGGATCCGCGCATCGCGCGGAATGCCTTTCAGCGCATCTATGACATGATCCTGCACTTCGGGACGGATCGTTACACGTACCTGAAGCAGGAATACGTGCATTACAAGTTCTTCGACGACCCGATCGAGCACGGCACGGATGCGATTTACGGCTTGGATGCGTCGCTCATGAAACTGGTCGAGTTTTTCAAGTCGGCGGCCCAGGGTTATGGGACCGATCGGCGCATCCTGCTGCTGCACGGACCGGTCGGATCGAGCAAGAGCACAATCGTGCGGCTGCTGAAGAAGGGCCTGGAATACTACTCGATGATGGACGAGGGGGCTTTGTACACCTTTTCCTGGAAGCTGATTAACGAGGACGGGCAGGAAGAGATTCACCCCTGCCCGATGAATGAGGAGCCGTTGAAGCTCATTCCGCGGCCGGCGCGGCGCGAGATTTTGAGTCAGCTCAACGCCGATTTGCCGGAGGGGCGGCACATTCGCGTGGATGGCGACCTGGACCCGTTCTGTCGGCGGACGTTCGAAGACCTGTTGGTCAAGTACGAGGGCAACTGGCGCAAGGTGCTGGAGCACGTGGTGGTGCGGCGTCTGATCCTGTCCGAGAAGGACCGCGTCGGGATCGGCACGTTCCAGCCGAAGGACGAGAAGAACCAGGACTCCACGGAGCTGACTGGCGACATCAACTACCGCAAGATCGCCCAATACGGTTCGGACTCCGACCCGCGGGCGTTCAACTTCGATGGCGAGCTGAACGTCTCGAATCGCGGGCTGTGCGAGTTCATCGAGGTTCTGAAGCTGGATGTGGCGTTCCTGTACGATCTGCTGGGGGCGTCGCAGGAGCACACCATCAAGCCCAAGAAGTTCGCCCAAACGCACATCGACGAGGTGATCATCGGGCACACCAATGAGCCGGAGTACAAGAAGCTCCAGAGCAACGAGCTGATGGAAGCGTTCCGCGATCGGACCATCAAGATCGACATTCCCTATAACATCCGGCTTTCGGACGAGATCAAGATCTACGAGAAGGACTTTGGCAAGGACAAGGTGCGCGGGATCCACATCGCGCCGCACACCATCGAAGTGGCCGCCATGTGGGCAGTGCTGACGCGCCTGGCCGAGCCGAAGAAGGCCGGTTTGACGCTGCTCCAGAAGCTCAAGCTGTATGACGGGAAGAACATTCCTGGCTACACCGAGGACTCGGTCAAGGAGCTGCGCGAGGAGAGTCCGCGCGAAGGGATGGTGGGCATCAGCCCGCGTTATATTCAGGACAAGATCTCCAATGCCTTGGTGAGCGAACAGGCTCAGGCCGATAAGTGCATCAACCCCTTCATGGTCATGAACGAGCTGGAGGCCGGGCTGGATCACCACTCGCTGATCACCGATGAAGAAACCAAGAAGCGCTATCGGGAACTGCTCACCGTGGTGCGCGAAGAGTACGAAGACATCCTCAAGGCCGAGGTCCAGCGGGCCATTTCCGCTGACGAGGACGCCATCCAGCGGCTGTGCGCCAACTACATCGAGAATGTGCGCGCCTATACGCAACATGAGAAGGTGCGCAACAAGTACACCGGGCGCGACGAGGCCCCGGATGAGCGGCTGATGCGCTCCATCGAGGAGAAGATCGACATCCCGGAGAGCCGCAAAGATGATTTTCGTCAGGAGATCATGAACTACATCGGGGCCTTGGCCCTGGACGGCAAGAAGTTCGAATACAACACCAACGCCCGGCTCTACAAAGCCCTCGAACTGAAGCTCTTCGAGGACAGCCGCGACACGATCAAGCTGAAGAACGTTGTCAGCGGGGTGGTGGATGACGAGACCCAGGCCAAGATCGACGTGGTCAAGCAGCGGCTGATCAAGTTCTTCGGCTACAACGAGACCAGCGCTACCGACGTGCTGAACTATGTGGCCAGCATTTTCGCCCGTGGCGACACCAAGCGCGAGGACTAGCGACTTGGTGTGGGGCGCCTGAGGAGCAACGTCGCCCGCCGCGCAAGCCGAACCCTTGTGCGGTGACGGGCCTTTGGCATAACCTTCAGCAGGCGGTTTCGACGGGCGACTGGGATGATGCGGCCGGAGGCTCCAATATCCCCGTCGGGCGCCGGCGATCGCGGCCATGGACGCACACACGCTCGAACGTCTGGATTTTCCGCGCATCCGCCAGCTTCTGGCAGGCTACGCACTGACCGGCCTGGGCCGCGCTTTGGCCGAAAACATTCGACCGATCGGGCGGACGGCGCTGATCAAGCGCTGGCTGGCGCAGGTCGTCGAACTGCAACGGTTGATCGAGGAACGCGGCCTGCCGCCATTCGGCGGCATCACGGACATCCGCGAGATCTTGCAGCGCTGCGGGCCGCCGCTGCGTGTTTCGGTGGCGGAGGTGTCACAGGTCGGTGCCACGCTGGCAGGCACGCACGCGGTGGCGACGTATCTGCGCGACCTGCCGGACAGCTACCCGGAGCTGCGTCATCTGGCTGGACGGGTGGGGGACTTCGGGAGCATCGCCGACCGCATCCGGGCGGTGATCGATGAGCGCAGTCAGGTGCGCGACAGCGCCAGTCCTAAGTTGGCGGGGCTACGTCGTGAAATCGAACAGGCCACACTGGCGATTCGGCAGACGGTCGAGCGCCTGTTGCAGGATCCGGGCATACGGCGCCTGCTGCAATACCCGAATTTCACTTTCCACGGCGACCGGATGGTGCTGCCGCTGCGGGTGGAGTATCGCGGCCGCTTGCCGGGGATCGTGCACCGGTTGTCTGACAGCGGGGCGACGATGTACGTCGAGCCGGCCGAAGTCGTGGAACTGAACAACCGCATCAGTAACCTGCGCAGCGCTGAGCAGGAAGAGATCGGTCGGCTGTTGTGGGAACTTTCGCACGAGATCCACCTTAATGTCCGCGAGATCCGTCGCACCCTGGATGCTCTGGCGGTCATCGACCTGATTGCCGCCAAGGTGCGTTTCGCCGCCGACTACCAGATGCATTGTCCGCCGATCGGGGTGGCCGGCACGCTCAACGTTCGGCGGGCGCGTCATCCCTTGCTGGTGGAGCTGGCACGTGCCCGCCAAAGCTCCGGCGGCGCGCCGCTGGAGGTGGTGCCGATTGACTACCGTCTGGGACAAGATTTCAACCTGCTGATCGTCACCGGACCGAACACGGGCGGTAAGACGGTAGCACTGAAGACCATCGGGCTGTTGGTGCTGATGGTACAAGCTGGTCTGCCGGTGCCCGTGGAGGCCGGGTCTGAGTTCGGGGTGTTCAGCAACGTGCTGATCGACGTCGGCGATGAGCAGAGTCTTCAGCAGTCGCTCAGCACATTCAGCGCTCACATGACGCGGATCATCGAGATGCTGCGACAGGCGGGTCCCGGGTCGCTGCTGTTGATCGACGAGCTGGGGGCCGGGACCGACCCCGATGAAGGGGCGGCCCTGGGGCGGGCGATCCTGGAAGAATTGTTGCGCTTGCGCTGTCGGGCGGTGGTGACCACGCACCTGGGAGCTTTGAAGGGCTTCGCGCTCATGCACGAAGGCGCGGAGAACGCCTGCGTGGAGTTCGACAGTCAGACGTTGCGACCGACGTATCACCTGGCGCTGGGCGAGCCGGGGCAGAGCAACGCTTTGGACGTGGCCCAGCGCCTGGGGCTGTCGCGACGTTTGATTGCCGCCGCGCGGCGCTACCTATCTCGCAAAGCGCGTCTGCTTCATGCGGCGTTGGAAGGCACGCGGGCGGTTAAGCGACGAGCCGAGGAGGCACGCCGCCACGCCGATGCGGCCAAGCTGGAAGCCGAACGTGCGGCCAGTGAGGCCAGCGCTGCCCGGGCGCAACTTGAGCAGCAGCAGGCGGCCTTCGCCCAGTGGGTGCAGCGGGTTGTGCATCTGAAACCTGGGGATGCGGTGCGGGTGCGCGACTTCGACCGCGACGGGAAAATCGTTCGTTTGAAGCTGGACCAGCAGCGCGCCGAGGTGGATGTGGGGACGTTCTCGGTAGAGGTGCCCTTGGGCGATGTGCTGCCGCCGGAGACGCCGGCGCCCCCACCGCCCCCGCCGCGGCCGCCCCGGCCACCAATGGCCGACAAGCCGCGCCGACCGGCGGTCGGCGCCGCAACCGCGGGCGGGATGACCGCTGGCGGTGCGCGCCCCGAGCCGGCGCGCGACAAAGGACCGCGCCCGCGGCCCCCCGGTCCACCACTGACCGACGAGCAGATTGCCCGGCTGCAACCACTGGATGCGGTGTACGTCAAGCGCTTCCACCGTGAGGGCCGGCTGGTGCGGCTGAAACCGGCCCGGCGTGTGGCGGTAGTCAGCGTGGGGCTGCTGGAAGTGGAAGTGCCGTACGATGGTTTGGCGATGCCGCCCGAAGCGCGAGCGGCCAAGCCGGCGGCGGCTTCCGAGCACAAGCCCGCTACGGAAGCTCCCAAGTCTGACGCCGAGTCGGAAGTGCCTCCCGCCGCCGCGTCAGCGACAGAGCCATCGGCGTCCCCGCCATCCTCAGCGACCGAGTCGGCCGGCGGGTCTGCACAAGCTGGACCGACAACCGGTTGCTCCGAAGGCGACTTGACGGACACTGCGCACGCCAGTACTTGACGCACCCGGCCCAGTGTTTGTCCGACGGCAGACAGCGCCAGAGCCTTAGTGTAGGGGCACGCCCGCGCGAACTGGCCACGGGGCTATTGCTTTGGGAGCGGCTTGGTATCGGATTCCGGTTCCGGCTGGGGCTGCTCGCGCAACGCGAATTCTTGACCGACGGCGGTTTGCAACAGCCGACCCCATTCGCGCCACTGGTTCTTCATGCCGGTGGTGTCCACCTTGCGCATGCTATCGCTGACATTCGGCGGTTTGGGGGCTTGCAGCAGGGCAGTCAGTAGTTCCTCGCCGACCATTATCAGCCGCTCCAGGCCGTTACGCACCGCCAACAGCGCTGCCGGCGCGTCATCACGGACGTCGGCCAGCTTGCGGCCTTGGCCGCCGGCGGTGTAGCGCTCGATGGCGTGACGCATCATGGTTGCCACAACGACCGTCAGGCGCCGTCGTTCGTTCTCGTCCAGCGAGCGCAGCAGCGCCTGAGCGACGCGCAGAGCGGTATCGTCGGCCCCGAGGGCCGCCACCTCGTTGTTGCCCGCGTACGCAGCAGCGCGCGTCTCCAAGAGCTCCAGCAGAGCGGCGCTGTTCGCCTTGGGGTCCGGCGAGGAGGGCAGTTCGGCGTAGTTCAGCGCCTGATAGATGGCTTTCAAGGTATCGCGCGAGCGCTCCTGCTTGCCCGCCTCTTTGAGGGCATCCACCGCCCGCTGCCAGGTGTCACGCCCGGCCTGCGCCAGCTTGGGACGCAGCCCGCGCAAGCCGACCGCCGCCGCTGCCCGCACGCCGACCCGGTCGTCGCGCAAGGCATCGAGCAGGATTGGCAATGCGTCGCTGGTCTCGAACGTGTTCACGATGGTGAGTAGTTGAGCGGCGGGGCCCAATTCGGCTTTCCTGACAACGGGAGCGATGGCTTCAAGGCAGGTGCTGACATAGAAACGTCGGAAGGCGTCGCTGCCCTGGGCGGCGGCGCGCAGTTGATCTGCGGCCTGCCAGGCCTGCTCGCCACTGGCAGAGACGACGCGATCGACGCGCTCGGTAACGAACTGGCGGACGGCCGTGCGGTCTTCCTCGGTGAGTTCCGTCTTGCCACGGATTTCCGCCAGCGGTCCTTCGGGTGTCTGCGCCCAGAGTGGGAGGGCCAAGACCGCGATCAGGAGCGTCATCGTCGCCGGCCTGCGACCAACCATCATTAGTACACTCCCCAAGTATTCCACCGGGATTACTGAACAGGGCATTGTAGCTTTGGGAAGGCCGGGCTGGCCAGTCCGCTGCCGGTGGGCTTTTCCGTTGACGACGACGTCGGCGGCGCTATAGCTTCTAGGACGTTGGCGCCGCGGATGTCGGTCGCCGGCGGGTCTGCCCCGGCGGGGCATGGTGGCAGGGCGTTGTGCCCTGCCTGTTTGGCGGATCGGGCGGACTGGGATAGCGACGCTGGTGCTGGAAGGCCTGGCCGGCCGGTCGGCAAACGGCGGCGGGAGGAAGCCGAGCGGGAGAGGTCGTCGATGGCTGAGCAGGTTGCACGGCCGGAACTTGAGTCGGGGGAGCGTACCCGGCATCTGCCGCCGTTCCGCGTGATTCTGCACAACGATGACGTCAACACCTTCGAACACGTGATCAGCACCATCCTCGAACTGACACCGCTGAACGAACAGGAAGCCGTCCAAAAGACCATCGAGGCCCACGAGACCGGGTCGAGCCTGCTTCTGGTGACTCATCAGGAGCGTGCCGAGCTGTACGTGGAACAGTTTGCTTCCAAAGGGCTGACTGTCACTTGCGAGCCAGACCGCTGAACGACTGCGCTGCCTGGTGGTGGTATTGCCCGCGGAAAGCGTGCCGGCCTGACGCAGCAGTGGTCGGATCCCGGTGGCTGTGTGCCCGTGAGCGCCGCGGCGCGGGTATACTACGGCCCATGCCCAAGCGTGTGATCATTCTCGGGTCTACGGGATCGATCGGACGGTCAGCCCTGGAGGTGGCGGCAGCGCTGCCGGAAGAAATCGCCGTGGTGGGCTTGGCGGCGCGTCGCCAGTGTGATCTTCTGGCCGAGCAGGCGCGGCGTTTTGCGGTGCGCAACGTCGCCATCGCGGATGAAGCCTGCTATGACAGGTTGCGTCGGCTCTGTCCGGGGGCGGTGCGAGTGCTGGCCGGTAGCGCTGGGTTGGTGGAGCTGGTGGACACTTGCGAGGCCGACTTCGTGCTGGCGGCCATCGTGGGAGCGGCGGGACTGCCGGCTACGCTGGCGGCTGTGGAGCGTGGCCTGGACATCGGCTTGGCCAACAAAGAATCGCTGGTACTGGCCGGTGCCGTGCTCATGCCGCGTGCTGCGCAGCGCGGCTGTCAAGTGATACCGGTGGATAGCGAGCATTCGGCCATTTTTCAGGCCATGCACGCTGGTCGGCGCGAAGATGTGCGGCGGATTCACCTGACGGCCTCGGGCGGGCCGTTCTGGCAGTGGCCGATGCAGCGTATGGCGACGGCGACGTTGGCCGACGCCCTTAATCATCCGACTTGGTCCATGGGGCCGAAGATCACCATCGACAGCGCCACGATGATGAACAAGGCGCTGGAAATCATTGAAGCCCGCTGGCTGTTCGGGTTGGCGGCTGACCAGATCGATATTCTGATCCATCCCGAGTCGATCGTGCACTCGATGCTCGAGTTCCAGGATGGCTCGATCATCGCCCAGCTCGGCACGCCGGACATGAAAACCCCGATACAATATGCGCTGACTTATCCGCGTCGCGTGTGCGGGACGGTACCGCCGCTGGACTGGAGCCAGGCCCGTTGCCTGCACTTCGAGCCGCCGGACTTTGAGCGCTTTCCGGCCCTGCGCCTGGGTTACGACGCGGCGCGGCAGGGCGGCAGCAGCGGGGCGGTCCTGAACGCGGCGAATGAGGCGGCGGTGGAACTGTTTCGCGCCGGGCGGATCCAGTTCGGGCAGATCGTGGCGTTGACCAGCGAGGTTTATCGACGGCATCGGCCGCAGGCCCAGCCGGGATTGGAAGACCTCTTGGCCGCAGATCGCTGGGCGCGGGAGGAGGTCGCCCGACTGTCAGGGCGGTGAATACGGAGTAGGCGGTGAGTTTGGCCGTGCTCGATACATTGTTTGGTTGGCTGTCCGGGGGTTACCTGCTGCTCAAAGTCCTGGTGGGCTTCTCGATCATCATCTTCGTGCACGAGCTGGGACATTTCCTGGCTGCCAAATGGATGGGCGTGCGCGTCGATCGCTTTGCCATCGGGTTTTTCACCCGCGTCTGCGGGTATCGACGCGGTGAGGGTTTCACCTTCGGGCCGCGACCGCATTACAAGCCCGAGGAGCTGGTCGCCAAGGGTTACGGGGAAACCGACTATTGTCTGAACATTCTTCCGTTCGGCGGGTACGTGAAGATGATGGGGGAGGACGACATCCTCATCAACGAGCAGACCGGGGAGGTGCGCACCAGCAGCGACCCGCGCGCCTTTCCCAACAAGCCGGTGGGACGGCGCATGGTGGTCGTGTCAGCCGGCGTGGTCTTCAACCTGCTGTTTGCCGTGCTGGTCTATGCTGCCGTCTATTTGTTCCTGGGGCGTGAGACGATCGCCCCCGTGGTGGGACAGATGGACCCGCGCAGTCCGGCGGCGGCGGCCGGCCTGCGACCGGGCGACCGCGTGATTTCTATAGACGGGGCCGACGTCCGTTCTTTCGAGGACATTTTCCGGGCGCGGATGTTGGCCGAGCGCCCGTTACGCCTGCGGGTGGCACGCGACGGCCAGATGCTGGAGCAGCCATTGATCCTTGCTCCGGGAGTGGCCGAGGACATCGAGCGGGCCCGCGACCTCGTGCCGATGTACACCACCACTCTTGCCGCCGCTGAAAACGATGCCGCCGGCAGTCCATTGCGGCCCGGCGATCGAATCACGCATGTCGACGGGGTGGCGGTGCATAGCGCCTACGAGATTCTGGTGGCTTTTCAGCAGAGTGGCGGCCGGCCGCTGGTTCTGACGGTGGAACGCCCGGCGTCGGATCGACCGGAGGGCCTGCACGTTTTCAGCTACACGCAACCGGCCATTCTGGAGCTGTTGCCGGTCAACGATGGACCAGCAGGCGACCCGGCAGTGGGAGACAGCGAGCACCTGCTGGGGTTCCGTCGCCGACAGCGTGTGGATTGGGTGGCGCCGAACAGCCCAGCCCAACGCGCTGGCTTTCGCGCCGGCGACGTCATCGCCCGGTGGGGAAGTGTCGCCAATCCGCTGTACAGTGAAATCGTAGCCGGCATTCGTTCTGCCGAGGGGCGGCCGATCAGCGTGCTGGTGGAGCGCGACGGCCAGCCGATCGAGCTGAGCGTCGTGCCACGGGTCAGTTTTAGCTGGTGGCGTCCCAGCGAACCGAAGGTGGGCATTCGTTTTCGCGGGGAGGACGGGCGACCGGTCGTGGCGGATATCGTGCCGGATTCTCCGGCCGCCGAGCTGGCCATACCGCGGGGGGCCGAGATACTGGCAGTGGAAGAGCGCGTGACGCCCGACTGGCATGCGGTCTGCGAGGCCTTCAAGGTCGCCGCCGGCACCACGGTCAGTTTGCGCTATCGGGTCGGAGCCGAGGAGATCGTGGGCGACTTGCGCGTGCCGAGCAGCATCGTCAACGAGCTGGCACTGCCGCCGGCAGCCCAGATCCGCGCAATTGCCGGCGAAGACAGCGTGGTGCTGGAGTCGGGCCGCAAGGTTAGCCTGCCGGCGGAGCTGGCGGTGCGCAAGCTGTTGCAGAAACACGTCGGCCAGACGGTGACGGTCGAATTCGCGGTCCACATGCTGGCGCGCGAAAGCCGGACGCGCCTGTTTGCGGTTCGTCCCGACAACGTGGACCCGTGGCAACTGCGGGCGGTGTACACCTATGACCTGGGGCTGCCGTTTCGTCCGTTGACCGAGAAGATCAGCGCCGGCGGCAATCCGATGCGGGCCTTGGTCATGGGGCTGGAGCGGACCGGAGAGGAACTGCGGAACGTTTATCGTATCCTCAAGAGCATCGTCAAAGGGATGGTGAAGCGTTCCGGTGGCGTGGGGCCGCAGCACGTGTCCGGACCGATCGGCATCGTTCGCCTGGCGGTCATGCAAGCCGAGTCGGGGCTGGGAGACCTGCTGTTCTTTCTAGCACTCATCTCCGTAAACCTGGCGGTGATCAATTTTCTGCCGCTGCCGGTCGTGGATGGCGGTCTGATGGTGTTCTTGCTGTTGGAGCGTATTCGCGGTCGGCCGCTGAACGTGAAGGTGCAGGTGATCACAACTATGGCCGGGTTGGCGCTAATCGTGCTGGTCTTCGTGCTGGTGACCTTCCAGGACATTGCCAAGTGGTGGGGTGGAGGGCTATAAGCCTCTTCCGCGCCGTGCCTTGCGGGCATGCACATTTGCCACGTCATCACGCGCCTGATCGTTGGTGGAGCACAGGAAAACACCATCCTGACCTGCGAAGGTCTGCACGCCCGCGGCCACCGCGTCACCCTGATCAGCGGACCGACTCGCGGCCCCGAAGGCAGCCTGGTGGAACGCGTGCGCCGCGGCGGCTATCAATTCATCGAGCTGCCCGAACTGATCCGGGCCGTTAATCCCTGGATGGACACGCGTGCCCGCCGCTACCTGCGCATGGAGTTCCACCGCTTGCGCCCGGACGTGGTTCACACGCATAGCAGCAAGGCGGGGATCCTCGGCCGGCTGGCGGCGGCCGACGCGCGCGTTCCCATCATCGTCCACACGATTCACGGCATGAGCTTCAACCGTACGCAACCTTGGGCGCTGCGCCGGCTGTATGCGTTTCTAGAGTGGTTGGCCGCCCGCCGGTCGCACGCTCTGGTGGCCGTGGCCGACGCGCTGGTCGAACAGACGGTAGCGGCCGGCATTGCACCGCGCGACAAACTTCTTACGATCTACTCCGGCATGGAGGTGGAACTTTTCACCCCCAGCGCGCAACTGCGGCAGCAGACGCGCCACCAGTGGGGCGTCGCCGACGACGAGGTCGTGGTCGGCACGTGTGCGCGTCTGTTTCGGCGTAAGGGCTACGAACAGCTCATACCAATCATGGCTAGGGTGGTGCCACAGGTCCCGCGTTTGCGCTTCGTCTGGATCGGTGACGGCGCGCAGCGTAGCGAGTATCAGGCGGAGCTGCGGCGACTCGGGCTGGCAGCACGTACGATCCTGACCGGGCTGGTCCCACCGGCCGAGGTGCCGCGTCTGCTGGCTGGTTGCGACATTCTGGCGCACACGTCGCAGTGGGAGGGACTGCCGCGCGTCGCCGTACAGGCCCTACTGATGCAGGTGCCGGTGGTGGCTTTCGATATCGACGGGACTCCGGAGGTGGTCATCGACGGGGGCACTGGTCGGCTGGTGCCGCTGAACGACTTGGATTCTTTCGCCGCAGCGCTGTGCGAGTTGAGCGCCGATCCTGACCGTCGGCGCCGGCTGGGACAGGCGGGTCGGCAACACTGTCTGGAGCGCTTCGACGGGCGCCACATGGTGGATCAGATCGAGGCTTTGTACGAGCGCTTGGCGGCGCAGCAGGCCGGCGGCATCCTCAGCGCCACACCCCCGGCAGAAGCGCGCGACAGTTCGGACATCTGCCGTCGCTGAGCCGGTTCTCCAGAATCTTGAAGCCCAATCTTTGGATGGCCCGCTCGCCGCAGGAAGCGCAGAAAGTATTCGTCCCCTCGTGCGGAGCGATGTTAGAGGTGTACACGTAGCGCAGACCAGCCTGGCGCGCCACCTGACACGCCGCTTCCAGCGTGGGCACCGCGGTGCGCGGCAGGCCAGAAAGCTGGTACATCGGCACGAAGCGCTCGAAATGCAGGGGCGTGTCCGGTCCGGCGTGTTCCCGGATCCAGACCGCCATCCGCCCGATCATCTCCAGGTCGTCGTTATAGGTCGGCACGACCAGGTTGACGATTTCCAACCAGCATTTGGTCCGGCTCCGCACCAGCTCGATCGTGCGCAGCACCGGATCCAGTCGCACGCCTGCCAGCCGCTGGTAGAGTTGGTCGTCAAAGGCTTTGAGAGTGATCACCACGGCGTCCAGGTTGGCGGCCAGCTTCAGGAATGGCTCGGGTTCCACATAGCCAGCCGATGCTGCCGCCACGCGCAGCCGGGCGCGCCGTGCCGCCGTAGCGACTTCCGTGGCGTATTCCAGAAAGGCCACCGGCTCGGTATATCCAAAGGCCACGGTATCGACCCGATTGCGTCGGGCCGCCCGGACGGCCGCGTCCGCCGGCAGACGCGTCGTTTCCATCTCGTCAGGGGCGCGCTGCGAGTGCTGCCAGTTCTGGCAGTACAGGCAGCGCAGGTTGCAGCCCCCGACGGCAATAGTCACAGCCCGGCTACCGGGGCGAAAGTGATTCAGCGGTAGCTTCTCCAGCGGATCGACGTTCAGCAGGCAAGGGTTGTTGTAGCCCAGACTGATGTGCCGACCACCGACGTTGCGCCGCGCCCGGCAGGCCCCCGTTTGGCCATCCGCCAGCTCGCAATGTCGCGGACACACGCCGCAACGGATCCGCTGTCCCGGCAGGCGCTGGTAGAAGTCCACTTCGCAGGACTCTTGGGGCGGCGAGTCAGCAGCCGCGGCGCGCGGCACACGTCCGAGAGTCCATAGCAGACAGGCGCTGCCGGCGCTGCGCGCCAGTTGTTGCAGGAATGAGCGGCGATCGAGCGGCGTTCTGTCCATCAGTGGGGTTCAGCCTGAACCGCGGTCGGATCGCTCCTGGTCGCGGCGAGCGTCTCGGTCGTGGCTGCCAAACGCTGCCGAAGCTGGTCGATAAAGTCTGGCCGCAAGAGGAAGCGCGCCAGCACTCCCGGTTGCCCGCGCTGGCGCGCCAGCGTATCGATCTCGTCGCGCAGCATCTGGGCCCGGTCGCGCGGCGCGATCTGCTCGGCCAGCTCGCACTGTCGAAGCGCGAAGTCCACATCCGACATGGCCGCGGCCCGACGGGCGGTGCGAATCAGCAGCTCCTTGCGCTTCTGCTGCTCGGCGCGACTGAGAGGACCGTAATGTTCGGCCTCGCGTTGTAGCAGGCCCTCGACCAACGCGGGCAGGCGGGCAGCCGGCGTCCGGCGGGCACGCTCCAGCCAGCGCTCCAGTTGCGAGCTGTCGTTGGCCTGGCCGACGCGCACTGGGTCTTTGAGATTGCGTGGCGGAATCAGACAGGGTTTGTAGGTGCGCAACACTTCGCGCTGACCGGCGTTGAGCACTTCGGCGACAGCCTGTTCCAGCGCCACGGTTTGCTGTCGGCGCTGTCGCAGCCCGACAGCCTGGTTGGCACATTCGTCATACAGGGCGATGATGCGCTGCATTTGCTCGACGGTGAAATTCAGGCCGTTGATCAGGTTCCAGTTGTTGATCTCGTTGCGCAATCGCTCCACTTGCGCTCGGTTGCGCTCGAACTCGGCACGCGGATGCGCGGAGGTGCCGCCCGTCAGGACATCGAGGGCCTGCTGGAGGCTGAGCGGTAGCGCCACGCCGGCGGTCCGCGCCAGCTCGGGGCCGGCCGCCGGATGGAGCAGGTAACGGCCGAGCGGTCCGGGCGCGGGGCGCATGGCGCTCGCCAAGTCGGCCGACTCCTGGCGCGCCAGTGCAAGGCGGTCTGGGGTGCTGCCGCTGCTCGGCTGGGGGCGACGGGGACTCTTGGTCTGGTCGAGCAGGCAGCGTTGCTCCAGGGTGAGGCACTTGGCCGCCTCCACTTCCAGTCCGATCAGTGCTTCTGTCAATTGCTCACGCTTCTGCTTCAAGGCGTGACTGATGGCACGGGCCCGTCGTTCGACTTCCGGGCTGAAACCTTGGCCGCGGGCGTCCTCGGCGGCGAAAGCCGCGAAAGCCTCGATGGCCTCCGGTAGTCGGCTGGCCTGCCACTCGTAGTACGCCACGTGCAGTGCTGCTGCCCGCTCGGCGATCGCCAGCATGCCGCGTGCCTGTCTGGGGGATAACTTCAGCCGGTTGACCAACTCCCGGGCACGTCGGGCTTCACCCTGGAGCGGTTGAACGGCGCCTGACTGATCGCCGTCGGCGTTGGCGGCGTGTAGCATGGCGGCGGTCGCGATGAGAACCGCGGCTAAGGTGGGTCCGAATGATCGCGGCATTCTGGGCGGTGCCATATGTCGCTCCGGCGTTTTGATGCTCTCTTATATAAAAAACGTGGCAGGCGACTTGTTATTGCTGCTGGGCCCGCGCCAGGGCCCCGTGCGAAGATGCACGATGCCGAGGCGTTGGCAACGGCAAGCGAACTTGGTCTACTCCGGGCCGGCTGCTAGACGCAGGCGCAGGCCTGACGAGCGGCGTCGGTGAGGTCGCTGGCGGTGCGCAACTGGGGAATGGCGGCCTGAGCCAGCATCTGTCGGGCCTTTTCCACGTTGGTGCCCTCCAGACGCACCACCACTGGAACCTTGAACCCCACTTCGCGAGCGGCCTGGATCAGCGCGTCTGCGATAATGTCGCACCGGGCGATCCCGCCGAAGATGTTGACCAACACGGCCTTGACCTTCGGGTCTGCCAGAATGATGCGGAACGCCTCGATGGCGCCTTCGGGCGTGACACTCCCGCCGACGTCCAGGAAGTTGGCCGGCATGCCGCCGTGCAGTTTGATGATGTCCATGGTAGCCATCGCCAGCCCGGCGCCGTTGACCAGGCAGCCGATATTGCCGTCCAGCGCTATGTAGCTCAGGTCGGCGGCCTTGGCGCGCAGCTCGGCGGGATTCTCTTCGCTGGCATCGCACAGTGCCTGCACATCGGGATGGCGGTAGAGGGCGTTGTCATCGAAATTGATCTTGGCGTCGATGGCCAGTATTGCCCCGGCCGGCGTGGCCACCAGCGGGTTGATCTCCGCCAGTGAGCAGTCCTGCTCCACGAACAGCCGCCCTAGTTTGAGCATGATATCAGCGGCCGCCTTGGCCTGGGCCCCGCTCAAGCCGATTTCGGCGGCCAAGGCGCGTGTCTGGAAAGCCTGCAATCCCAGGTGCGGGTGGAACCAGGCCTTGCGGATGGCCTGCGGATCGCGGGCTGCCACCTCTTCGATCTCGACGCCGCCCTCGCGACTGGCCATGATGACCGGAGTGCGTCGAGCCCGATCCACCACGACGCCGACATAGTATTCCTTGGCGATGTCCACCGCTGCCGCCAGCAGGAGCTTGCGCACGCGGATGCCCTGGGGGCCGGTCTGCTTCGAGACCATCGGCTCGGCGAACATGCGGGCTGCCTCACGGGCGGCTTCGTCCGCCGAACGCACCAGCTTCACGTAGCCGGCCTTGCCGCGCCCTCCGGCCTGGACTTGAGCCTTGACCACCACCGTCGGGGAGGCCAATTGCTCGAACACAGCGCGCGCCTGATCAGCCCTTTCGATCACTTGTCCCGGCGGGACCGGGATGCCGGCCGACTGCAACAGCATCCGCGCCTGGTACTCGTGAATCTTCATCTGGTCAGCTCCAGCGGCGGCGCCGGCGAGACGGCCAGGTGCAGTACGCGGCTGCGCCGGCACCGCGGACCGGCAGTTTAACCGTCGGCTTGCAGGACCGCCACATCAGCCGAATGGCGGCGCGCGCCGCACTAGCGGATAATGAAGGCTTCGCGTAGCAGTGGCGGCGTCGCAGCTCAGCTCGGCATCAACGGCAAGCATGATTCGCGAAGTTATCGACATCGCGTCGCTGGAAGATTTCGTCAGCGGGTTGGCGCGCGCCGCCCGCCTGCGCGTCTGCGTGTATGACGCCGGCGGCGAGCTGATCGTGGCTTCGGCGGGCAACAACGAGTTCGCTCGCCTGACCGGCCATGTGTTGGGACGCCTGCCGACCGAATTGCCGCTGACGCGCGTGCCGGCCCACGATCCACCCGGCGTAGTGGCCTTTGTGCAGAGCCGGGGCGTGTGGTACGTGGTAGCGCCAGTGTACGCTGATGACCTGCTGATGGGCTTCGTGGGCGTGGGGGAGTTCCGTGAGGAGTTGCCCCCTGCCGACCAATGGGAACTGCGCGACACGGCGCGCGGCCTGGACCAAGCGGCTTTGCGTCGGGCCTGGGAGAGCCTGCCGACTCTGGAGCGCAGCGGCCACGCCCATGCCGTCGTGACGGCGCGCTGGGGCGCGCGACAGATGGCGGAGTGGAGCTATCGTGAGTCGCGACTGCTGGCGGCGACGCAGGAAGTTGCCTTGGTGGGTGACATTGCCGAGCTGCTGACGGGCGAACAGGACCTTCAAACGGTTCTGAATCGTATCGTGGCGGAGACGGCGCGCGTCATGCAATGCCCGTATGCCAGCATCCGCCTGTATGACCCGAAGACCAACGAGCTGACCATCAAAGCGGTGCATAACCTGTCGCCCGAGTACCTCGGCAAAGGGGCCGTCGTGCGCAGCGCCAGCGCCATCTGCGATGAAGCCCTGCGCGGCCGTGTGGTCTACGTCGAAGACGCCGGCAGCGACCCGCGCGTGCAGTATCCGGACGAGATTCGCCGCGAGGGCATAGTCAGCATGCTCACCGCCGGCATGATCTACCGCGGGCAGCCGGTGGGCATCCTGCGCGTGTACACCGATCGGCGCCGGCGCTTCCGCAAGGCGCAGCGCGATCTGCTGCGAGCGGTGGCCTATCAGGCGGCGACGGCCATTGTGCATGCCCAACTGGTCGAAGAACGTTTGCGCAACGCCGAAACCCAGCGTCAATTGGCCTTAGCTGGCGAGTTGCAGCAGCGCATGATCTGGCTGACGCCGCCACCGCATCCCGGCATCGAGACGGCCCTCTGCTTTCAGCCGACCTACGAGGTGGCGGGCGATTTCTGCGACTTCATCACCTTGGCGGACGGACGTCTGGGGGTGTTGGTGGGGGACGTGGCCGGCAAGGGCTTGCCGGCTTCGCTGCTGATGTCCTCGGTTCGCGGGGCGTTGCGTGCCGCCGCCGAGACCTGTCGCGGTCCGGGAGAACTGCTGACACGGCTGAATCGGCAGTTGTGCCGCGAGTCTTTGCCCAGCGAGTTCGTCACGTTGTTGCTGGTAGCGCTCGACGCGCCCGCGGGCTGCCTGACGTACGCCAACGCCGGCCACGAACCGTTGCTGCTGCTGCGCGACGGGCGGGTGCAGCCCGCCGAAGAAGCCGACCTGGTATTGGGGATCGACCCGACGCAGAAGTATCAGGAACATGTGCTGAAGCTGTGCCGCGGGGATTTGCTGCTATTGTATAGCGACGGCGCGGTCGAGGCTCGCAATTTCGCCGACCAGGTCTTCGGGCGTCGGCGGCTATGGGAGTCGTTGCAGAGCCACGGCCACCTGCCTACGCAACAGGTTCTCGATAGCATCGTTTGGGACATTCGGCGCTTCGTCGGATTGGCTGACCAGTCTGACGATTTGACTCTGGTGGGGCTGCGCGTCTTGACGGCCGAAGCCGGTAGCTGAACTGCTCCACTGCCCAGTCCCGGGCCGACGACTCTGGGTCACCGTCCATCGGTGCCCGCCGCCTTCAGGTCGGCTGCCGTTACCAGCTCAGAGCGCATCCACAGTGATCGAACCGTTGGAGGTGCGCACGGTGACCGGCTTGGCTCCGTCGCCCACTTGGGCGCGGAAAAACGTCCGGCCGGCCTCCACGTTGCGCATCGGCGTATCGGGCAAGTCCACCTGCACACGACCGTTGGTGGTGCGCAGGTCGAGCTGGGCCGACGGACTGCGCGGCAACGTGACATGCACGCTGCCGTTGCTGGTGTGCAGATCGACGGCTCCACCGGTGCCGGGTGCGGCCTGGTAGCGGATACGCCCGTTGGAAGTGTGCAGCTCGCAGTCGCCGCTGATGCCGATGGCGCTGATGCGACCGTTGCTGGTCTCGGCCCGTACGGTGCCGGTGACTGTCTCGATCGCGATGCGACCATTAGACGAAGTGGCGTCAACATCCCCGCTCACGTCACAGATCTCGATTGCACCATTGCTGGTTTCCGCGACTACCGGCCCGCCCACGGCGCTCAGCCGCACATCTCCGTTGCCGGTGCGCACCGTTGCCGGACAACGATCCGGTATCACGACCGCCACACGCGCGCCGGCGTTGCGGGCCAGCAAGTCCGGCGGGCAGCGCAACTCGATAAGCAGGCATTCCGGGCGATCTTCGGCGGGTCCGGCGTAGATCTCCAGTCGGTCCAGCGCGCCCTCGGCGTCGGCGTGCGTGAAGCCGCTGGCGTACTTGGTTCCGGAAACGCTGACGGCCTGGACCGCTGCCGAACGCAGCTCCACGTCTCCGTTGCGCGCCCGCACTTCCACCTGCCGGTATTCCTGCCACGGGCAGGTGAACTCATAGTCGCGTGAGGCTTGAAAGGCGGTAGCACAGCCGCCGGTGGTCAAGGCGGCCATCAGCAGAGACAGGTTCATCGAAGCTCGCATGGTCAGCTCCCGTCACGCGGACACGCCAGCATCGCCGCTCAAGTAAGATATTCGAGCAGGGCCGTCTAGTATTGTCGAGGCAACGAAAAAAGCGGCCCGGCGCTGGGCCAGGCCGCTGCGTTTGGCTGGATAGGTAGAGGCGCTACTGGATTTCGACCGTTGCGCCGGCTTCTTCCAGCTCCTTCTTCCACTTTTCGGCTTCCTGCTTGCTGACACCTTCAAGCAGGGTCTTGGGGGCTTCGTCCACCAGCGCCTTGGCCTCCTTCAGACCCAGGTCGCTACGCGCGGCGCGCACCACCTTGATGACCGGCAGTTTCTTGTCGCCGGCGTTCTTGAGAATCACGTTGAACTCGGTCTTTTCCTCGGCGGCTGCGGGAGCTCCGCCCGCGGCGCCAGCCGCGGCACCAGGCGCAGCGGCCATAATCACGCCGCCGCCAGCGGCCGGCTCGATGCCGTAAGTCTCTTTCAGGTAGTCGGCCAGTTCCTTGGCCTGGATGAGGGTCAGGCCGGCGATCTTGTCGCCGAGCTCCTTGACGACCGCACTGACTGTCTTGGTAGCCGGTGCATCTGCCATGGGGGCAACTCCGTAATAAACGTTCTTCAGCCGCCCTGATAGCCGGGACCCCGCTGGTCCCGTTTAATCCCCGCAGGGAGCACTCAGCGGCGGATTCGACAGCGGCTCTAGGCTGATTTCTTCAACTCTTCGCCTTTTTCCAACTTCTCGATCATGGTCTTGAGGCAGCCGGCGATGTTGCGGCCGCCAGATAACGCCGCCGCGGCCAACTGGGCGCCCGGGGACAATACCAGGCGCAGCACGCGGGCCTGGAGGTCGATCTTCGTGGGCATCTTGGACAGGTCGCGTACGCGGTGCTGGTCCAGCAGCTCGCCGTCGAGCACGGCGCCGCGGACGCGGAAGCTGCCCTTAGGGAATTTCCCTTCCCATTGTTCGAGAAACTTGGCGATCTCGACGGCCGACCCGCCGGTGATCAGCGCCACCGGTCCCTCCAGGACGGCCGCCAGCGGTGCCAGCGGTCCGCGCTGGCAAGCTCGCTTGAACAGTGAGGTCTTCACGACTTCCAGCCGCATCTGTCGGGCGCGCAAGTCGCGTCGAAAGGCGTTGGTGGTGAGGCCGTCCACCCCCACCAGCTCGACCCACACGACGTTGTCCTGCTGTGCGTAACGCGACTCCAGGTCGCGAACGATCATCTCCTTGACCGGCTTGCTCATTTCCAATTACTCCGTGACGGCGGTGGTGATGTCGACCTGCACTGCCGGTGTCATCGTCCCGCTCAGACAGAGCTTCTTGAGGTACGTACCCTTGGCCGTGGCCGGCTTGAGTCGTCGAATATGGTCGACCAGGGCCAGAATGTTGGCCTTCAGGTCCTCCGGCGCGAAACTCAGCTTGCCGACGACAGCGTGCACGTTGCCGCCGGCGTCATTGCGAAACTCGATCTTGCCGGCCGTGTACTCGCGGACAGCCGTAGCCACGTCGGGCGTGACGGTACCGGACTTGGGCGAGGGCATTTTGCCTTGCGGGCCGAGCACGCGCCCCAACCGACCGACCTTGCCCATCAGCGCCGGGTGAGCGATCGCCACATCGAAGTCCAGCCAGCCTTTCTGGACCTTTTCGATCAGTTCATCAGCCCCGGCCTCGATCGCCCCCGCCGCCTTGGCCGCCGGCACATCGCCCTCGTTGCAGAACGCGATGACGCGTTTGGTGGCCCCGATGCCTTTGGGCAGGCTGAGCGAGCCGCGGATAGCCTGGTCGGCCTGGCGGGCGTCGATCCCCAGGTGCAGGACCAGATCGACGCTCTGATCGAACTTGGTCTTGGAGAAACTCTTGAGAACTTTGATCGCTTCGTCCAGCGGCAGGGCTTTCTTTGGGCACCTTCTCCGCGTCGTTGCGATAGCGCTTGCTGCGAAACCGCATGCTTTCAGCTCCCACTTTGCTTTCCGGCCCGTGGTGCGGCCGCCAAGTTGTCTGGTGACAGTTGGCAAGCGGCA
>Ga0129299_1000254_pt1 | contig 32584 bp, 19 predicted proteins | sample ConPoolayeCmetaG_FD_94477 | JGI IMG/M metagenome (GOLD analysis project Ga0129299, IMG submission 94477) | Hot spring microbial mat communities from California, USA to study Microbial Dark Matter (Phase II) - Cone Pool mat layer C metaG ...
ATTCTGATGAATGCACTGCTAAAATCGAAGGAGCAAGAAATAAAATAAGTATTTAATAGCATACCAGAGGTATATTACCTTGTCATTCCCACGAAAGTGGGAATCAAAATAATTTTGTGGCATTGGATTCCCGTTTGCACGGGAATGACTGGTTTTAAACAAAAAGCCGAATTCGTAAAGGAGGAAACGAATTCGGCGAGGATTGTAGCTGCCTGTATTAGCAGTTTATTGCGGGTCTTTACCAATACCAATTGCAAATATAAAAAAAATAATAAATAAAAAAAATTTTTTTCTGAAAAAATAATAAATATCCATTTGATAAAATGAATATACAAACTAACCTTGTTCATTCAGAAAAGTATGAACTGGTTAGAAGTTTATTTAATAATTGAATACCTTTGCTTCGGATTTTTCAGTAACGTATGTGTCAAACGAAGGTGGATTTTCGAGTACTTTCTTAACGGCGCAAAGATTTGCAACATTAATAAGAGCATCTTTATACTTTTCTGGAAAACCCTCGGGAACTTTGATTTCAAGTTCAATTTTACTAATTCTTCTTTGAACCGGATCGTAAATAGGTCTTTGCTCTATTTCAATACCTTCGGCAGAAATACCACGACTTTCGCAGAATCCAAGAACGTAAATGCCTGCACAAGTCCCAATTGAGGCAAGGAATAATTCGAAAGGAGCTGGTGCAGTTCCGTCGCCACCGTCAGCAATGCGCTGGTCTGTATGGACAGTGAAGCCGTTAATGAGGGCGTCAACTTTTTTATTGCCGGGGAATGTAATTTTTATGCTCATAATTATTTCTCCATTATTTATTAAATTATATTTTTTTTAATTTATTAATTAAAATCAAAATATATAACTGATTATTCATATAAATATTTTAAATGAAACGAAAAAGAAAAAAAAGCAATGTTTGGCTGAAGTTATCAATTCTGATTTTGTTGGTAGTTTCTGGTTTCTCTTATGTTTTCTATAGAACATTAGTTAAAACTGTCCCCGGTGAAAGGGAGATATTTGTAACAATTGAAAAAAATTCAAGCATCAGTCATATAGTGAAGACATTAAACAAATACGGGATATTTGAGCCTGATTGGTTGTTTGTTCCGCTGGCTAAAATTTATATGGAATTGACAGGTTCGAAGGTCTATATCGGAAAATACAGGTTCACACCCGAAAATACTAATCTTGATATATTGAGAGCAATGTTTTCGGGCAAGCAATTGTCAATTGTTAAAGTGGTTTTTCCGGAGGGGATACAATTGACTGATTTTGCCTCGATAGCGAAGAGAAAATTAAATATTGATTCTTCAGAATTCATAAAATTGTGCTATGATGAAAGTATAATCAAAGCCAATCAGATACCTTCGAACTCTATTGAGGGTTATCTGATGCCGGATACCTATGAATTTTTCTGGGAAGAAAAGCCTATAAATGTCATAAACAGATTATTACAGGAACATCATAGGGTATGGCAGTCGAATTTCAGCGAGGGAGCCAAGAAATCAGGCTATACCAAACATCAGATTCTTACCCTTGCTTCAATTATCGAGGCAGAGACAAGAGTTCCGGACGAAAGAGCAAGAGTAAGCGGTGTTTATCACAACAGGCTAAGATTGAACTGGAATTTGGAATCAGACCCAACGGTTCAATATGCAATCGGGAAAAGAAAAAGGCTAACATATACCGACCTTGAATTAAAAAATCCTTATAATACCTATATTTACAAAGGCTTACCTCCCGGACCAATCAATTCACCAAGCAAGAGTTCAATTTTTGCGGCTCTGAATCCCGAGCAGCATAATTATCTTTTTTTTGTTGCAGTGGGGGATGATAGCGGAGCTCATAAGTTTTCTACAAATTATAATCAGCATCTAAGGTTTAAATCGCAGTTCAAAAAAAATCAAAGGAATGACAGTGCTGAATAATATTAACCAATCTTGAATTGATGCTAATATTTTAATCCTTTTGATGTATATTCCGAATTGAAAAAATTTTATCCGAACATTCGATATTTAGCTAAATCATTGAGAAAGTTTAATGAAGTATTGAATGATAATAAACAAAAGGTTATCATCCTGAATCTGGCACAGTTTTTAAAACAAATATAAGTGACTTGATAAAAAACTTAATTTCATGAAATAGTTGACGATTATTGAATTGTTAATAATTAACAACTAAGGAAAAATGAAATGGCAAAAGAAAAGGATAAAACTGAGGAAAAAGATGGGCAAGAACCAGTTAAACCCGAAGCAGATGAGAAAGTGAAGAAGTCTGCGGGTTTAAAGCTGCCTTTTGTTCTTGGGATTATTGCAGGAGTATTAGTAGTTTTAATTCTTGCGGTGAGATTCCTTTTTCTTCCATATATTGTAGGCAGTTTAACATCTGAAGCGACAGCAGGAGAGAGCAAAACGGAAGGCGAATCAAAGAGTGAACATGGAAATAATCCATTAAAGGAAGAATTAGATGTGTTCAAGGCTAACGAAAAGCTGTCCGAATTTTTTCAAACTGGGAGAATAACAACGAATCCGAAGGCGTCCACGCAGTTTGTGGTGGCTGATTTTGGAATTATATTCTTTCCGAAGGATGAGGAAAGTCTGAAAGAACTTTATCCCGGTGGAAAAAAAGAAGAGGGGGGTTCGGCGCTTCCTCCCAGTCTTTCTTCAAGAGTTAGAGGGATTATTAATAGCATTCTGGGGTCAATGACGGCAGAGGAACTCCAGATAAAAAGGGATTCAATTCCGGAATATGTAATGGCTAACCTCAAACCATTTTTCAGGGAAAAAAAATTATTTATTAAGGAAGTAATCTTACAGGAATTTATTATACAGTAATTAAAGCAAGCGATGGCAGATATCCTATCACAATCTGAAATTGACTCATTACTGAGTGAAATGACCTCGGGCACGGTTGATGTGGATGATTTTATAAGCGGGAAATTAAAAAAATCAGATATATCGAGCTATGATTTCAGGCGACCAAACAGAATATCTAAGAATCAGGTAAGAACGTTACAGACAGTTCACGAGAGTTTTGCAGAGGTATTTGGATATTATCTGGTTTCAAAGCTTCAGACAGTTGTGTCCATATCGGTAACATCGGTAGATCAGCTGTTTTACTCAGAATTTATTTTATCTGTTTCAAACCCAAGTTGTTTATATGTATTTGAAATAGATGGAACAGACGGGAATGGGATTCTTGAAATCAGTCCTCAACTTGCCCTGACAATTGTTGAAAGATTATTGGGTGGAAGTGCAGAGATACAGGCAAAACCAAGAACAATAACACCGATTGAGCAAGCCGTTGTTCGAGGAATAGTTGAACATGCACTTTCGGATCTAAGGAATGCATGGCGCTCTGTTGCAGAGCTAAGTTTTAAATATCAGCGGCTCGAAATGGAAGCAGATTTTGTACAGGTGGCTCCCTCGTCCGAAATTGTGGTTGTGGTATCATTTGATGTGAATATCGGGATACATACCTATTTGATGAATCTGTGTTTTCCTACATTTGCTCTTGAGGATGTTTTGGCAAGGTTGAACAGACAGCAGGTAACAACATCTGTAATTCGTCAATCACCGGCAAGAATAAAGGAAAATACAGCGATATTGAGGCAGCAGATGTCAAACACATTTCTGCCTATTGTCGTAGAGCTTGGCAAAGCCGGGATAACAGTTCAGGAACTGCTTGCACTGAAGGTAGGCGATGTGATAAAGCTAAAGAAGAAGATTAATCAGGAGGTAGAAATTTCAATAGCAGGAAGAAAAAAATTAGCAGGCCGTCCCGGGTCAGTTGATGGGAGGAAAGCCGTTAGGGTTACTCGTTTACTTAATGATGAAGATCTAATCGAAGAAGATATAACTTACAAAAAGGAGGATTAAAATGTCTATGTCTCAGGAAGAAATAGATGCAATGGTTTCGAACAACTCTCAGATAGATTCTGGAGAAAATCAATCTGTTCAGTTGAAAGAGCCAGAATTTCCTGAAATGAGTTTTGGTGAAAAAAACTCTGAGATAGGAGAACAAAAACTGGAACTGCTCTATGATTTACAGATGCCGGTTACAATTGAACTCGGAAGGACTAATATGATTATAAGAGATATTTTGAGGCTTGGCAGGGGCTCTGTTATTGAATTTGATAAATTAGTAAGTGAGCCGGTTGATGTTTTAATAAACGGGAAAAAAGTGGCTGAAGGAGAAGTTGTTGTCATAGATAAGCATTTTGGCATAAGAATAACTACTCTTATAGACCCGTCTGACCGATTAAGAGCAGCAAGAAAATTAAATTAAAGGAAGAAAATGATGGATAATAGTTTGATAAGTCCTTTCCTTACTCTATTTGCTATGGCAGGCGGATTAATAGCCCTTATGCTAATTGTTAAAAAAGTGATTCTAAAAAACAAATCTCTGAATTCAAATTTAGAGCTAAAGATTTTGTCCAGACTTCCTCTCAGGCAAAAATCATCTCTATATATAGTAAAAGTAGGAACCAGGACCCTGTTAATAGGTGCTTCGGATCAAAATATAAGGGCAATAGCTGATGTTTCAGCCGAGTTCAATAAGAAAAACAAATCTGATTTATTAATAAATAAACAACAAAGCATAGCAAGCCAAAATGAAATAAGCAAAAATGAAAATGACCTCTCATTTTCGAATTTCATAAAATCGGCATTTAAAAGACAGAGGAATTAATTTATTCCTCTGAGTCTCTGATCATAGTCAGAATCATCTTGAATTTTTCTGTTGCCTTTAAAGCATGAGGCTTATTAGCCGGCATAATTATCATCTGACCTGAGCTAAGAAAATAGGATTGCCCCGAGATAATTATTTCAGCCTTTCCATCAATTATCTGAACCATAGCATCAAATGGTGCGGTATGTTCGCTCAACCCCTCACCTTTGTCAAAAGCGAAAATTGTAACAGTTCCCTTTTTTCTCTTGATTATAGTCCTGCTGACAACAGCTCCCTCCTGATAAGCAATTAATTCCTGAGGGTTGATAATTATTGATGTTAGGTCGTCTCCAACAGTTTTAAGCGGTATTTCCATTTACTCACCTTTCTATTTGCTAAAGTATGTATTATATAGTGTATCGTTTTCTTTTTCACAATGAACCTTGAAACCTTGACTGCCAATCATATCTATAAGAGGTGTCGGCTGAAAGGGAGTAATCAGCTTGAAGATTTCACAATCAGCTAAGGACTGAACAGACATCATAACTTCCTGAATTGGATGACCACCACTCATAACAATTGGTCTGGCATCTAATGTTTTAACTATTTTTTTATGATCAAACCAATCAGGCAGATCAGCTACAAATTCGCTTTGCTTTAATCCTAAAAATGATCTCAATACATTAATGGTTTCTGCAAGGTTTTTATTGTTTTTCGTACATAATTGTTCGATAGTGGTATTTTTATAAAGTATATCTTTTAATGCCGGATTTGATAAATTTGACAGCTCAGGAAATAGTTTAAGGAAAGACTCCTGAAGTTCGGGGAAAGAACTTAATAGTTCATAAACAGTGGTGTGCGGGGTTATATATTTTTTTTCTTCCATTTTAAATTCCTTTCTGAATATTATTTATTATAATTAAGCAATCTTTGTTCGCCTTCAAGTTTTCTTGCTTCGGTTAAATCCTGCGATACTTCCAGAGTGCCAAGATATCCGCCTTTGTTATTTCTCAAGGCAAAGTATTCGATTAATATGAATTTACCGTGCAAATTTATCCAAAAAGAAGCACGATTTTGTTTTCCAGATTTAAAATCATCTACAATCTGATTAACAATATGAACACTTGAAGGAGGATGACACATACGAACATCACGTTTCAATATGGCACGGTTACGGTTGAAAATTCTGTCCTTAGATTGGGAAAAGTAGCTTACTTTGTCATTCCTATCCACAAAGGTTATGTCAACCGGCAATGTGTTCAAAATAGCTTCCAGTTCTTCGGCAGTAAAACTACCGGTTGGAAGTTGAATTGAGTCTGTTTCCTGAGCTAAATTGGGCATTTCGGATAAATCCTCGGGTTTCCACTCGACTTGGGGATCATAAAGGCAGAAGCCAATTTCATGAGTCTGAAGATATATTTCATACCATTCAAGCTCTGTCAATCTGTCCATACACATTGGAAACAGAATTTGCTCTTCCTTGAATGTCATATCACTAACAGAGTCAGATGCTGGTTTGAGAAGCATCTCGACAATCAACTTCAATTCCTGACGAGAAATCGGACCCTCCACGTTCAGTGCAGAAAAAGCTTTTTTGAGTAAATCTCTTATTTGGTCGTGTTTTCCCCACATAACTTTTGGTGGACCGGTGATACCATATTTTTCCAGAAATGGAAACAGGAGGTTTTCTTTTCTTTGATAATGTTTTTCAACATCCATAAGATTATTAAATGCCGATTTAATTTGGAGTAATACTTTATCTATTATTATTTCCTGACTGTCATCAAGAATTTTGTCGTAGATCTGATTTAGTTCGTTGATAACTTTGAGCAATGCTTCATTTTCTCTTAGGAAAGTGTCAACAGGATGACCGGGGGGAACTTGTTTTGCTCCTTCGAGGTCTATATTACCTTCGAGTGCTTTTGTATGCAAATCGCAAAGCCTGAGGACTTCCTCTTCAGGCAAACCTTCATTGATAAGTTCCTGCTCGACCTGAACAACTTCTCCATAGGGAATTTTTTGCAAAAGAGCAGCAATCCTATTCTGAATCTCTTCAGGTGCAGTTCCTTTATGCAATTCCAATATCATATGTTTCAGTAACTCTTTTCTTTTTATAGAATTATTTATTAGTTCACTCATTTTAAAATTCCTTTGTATAATTCAGACTAATTTATCCGATTATAATGACGGGGTAAAAATTATATTATTATGATAAAATTAAAAAAAAAATTAATTTACCATTGGGCACCGCTAATTGAAAACATGAGCTTTGGCTTTGAAGTCTGTGAAAATCTGGCAACAAGGTCAAATCTTAAGAAAAGCAGCAAGCGGTTTAAAGCTATACCTGCCTCGAAATATAGCCCATCAGAAGTTTGGGAAGTGGAATTTGGAAGTTTTATGTTATAACTTTCGAGATAGTGTCTGGTTTTTTCTGAGAAGTCTGTCCATCCTATATTAGCCAGTGTAATGAATTCTATTCCGAAAGAGGCAATATTAGGAATTCTGAAAACCCCAGGAATAATTTCCCCGAAATTATGCTCCATAGACATAGCAATATACTTATCACCATAGAATTCCTTGACGAGTAATCCACGGAAAGCACTTTCTGTTGCAAAATTCGAGACAGCCGATTCGAGACTGAAAAATTTTTGTGGGGGTGCTTCTCCGGTTATCAGTCCTCCAGATAATCTGAGGTCTAACCTCCAGAGCGGCAATGTTCGGGTTCTGACATTAAATGAGGAATAAATCCTTGTGAAGTTAAAATCACTACCGAGAATTTTAGGGTTAGAATGTTCTGTATGAAGATGGAAGCCAAGGTTTGTCAATCTTCTGTAGGGATGAAAATTGAGATTAAATTCAAATCCGAGGGAACTATTCAGTCCTTCAATAATTTGCGGATTATCTCTAAATGAGCTTTTAGAATTAAAGATTGCAAAATTTGTATTATTATAAGCAGTTTTATGTTCTTCATACCTAAAAAAGACGTTGAATGAGGATGGGCGAACAAAAACTTCACGTCTGAGAAATCTTAACTGACCCCAAGATGTTCCTGCAGAGAATTCAAATCCGTTCCTGTAATAATAATCTCCATAATCGTTTTTTGAAAGAAGCGAAAGTATAGTAATTGCCGGGTATTTAACAATATTGGGGTTATCAATCCTTGAAAGTGTCTTATAAGCAGAAAAATTGAATGAATTTAACTCATTTTTATCGAGGAAGAATTTAATATTTCCCTCCAGAATAGGAATATTTGATGAAAAGGGGTATGCAGTATATAGACTTAATTCACCACGCTCGAAAGGTCTGAATTTTAGCCCTGCACCTAATGTAAAGCCGTTTACACGGTTATATCTTATAACATCTTCCAAACCTGTGAACGGTGGACGTGTGAACTGAGCGATGAAATTAACGACAGGACCAAAAATTTTCTCAAGAACATTAGTTCCTTCGAGGGAATCAGGATTGTCCCTTAATGACTGAATAGCCTGATATGCTTGCAATTCCTCAATTCTCAGCGGGATAATGATATTATCATTCCAGAAGGCAGTGTCAAATTTATTAGCAAAGTCATTGATTTCGACCCTTCGTCTGCTAAACAAAGAATTATCAAGGGGTATGTTGACTTTATAATCAAAGGCTGAGGTTTCAATTTTAATATCGAGCCTTGGAGAAAGAATCCAGAACAAATCAGCCTGAAGAGATGAAAATATTCTGAGTCCTTTCGGAAGGAAGAAGCCATTACCAACATCTTCGAAAGTCTGGTAATAAGATAGTTTTGCGTCAAAAGGTAATTTGACTGCTTTATTGGGGATTAAATCCACAAGAACGGGACCCAATTTTTCAGCATCAATATATACATAACCATCAAATAACTTCCTGAAATTTGAGATGGGTTGAGCTCTTATTTTTTCAATTTTTTTTTCAGAATCTTCTAATTCACCAACTAAAGTAAAATCATAAAAATCGAGAGCATCGGGATGAAAGGGTGTTGCGATTTCCTCATTCAAAATATTCACATAATCATCAAAAGCATTTAAATTAGTCCCATAGGCAACATAATTGGCTTGAGGTGGAACATTAGCACTTTGCCTTCGCTGAATGATTTCATTATAGTATAAGTCAGGCTTCTTGAAATAACCAAGGGAGTAAGATTCAAAAATCGAAACGATGGTTGTATCGGCAGGTCTGTCAGTTCTTCCAGCGGTGAGAGTATCGGTAGAAGCAACAAATTTTGTATAAAGGCTATAAGAGTAAGTTTTCAAAGAATCCATTTTTTCCTGTTTTTTTTTGATTACTTTTCTCATTAACCTTGCTCCCGGGTCTTCGGCAATTACTTCAATCTGTGGCAATTCGACAGAAGATGGTTTTAGAAAAACTTCCAGATAAACATTTTTGTCGTCAATTATAACTTCCTTATTTTCGGTTTTATAACCAACAAAAGAAAAGCTGATCTGATATGTTCCGGGGAATAAATTTAATTCAAAATAGCCTCGTGAATTTGAAAATGTCCCTGTCTGGATATTTTTTATCTTAACAGTTACGAAGCCCATAATATCCCCAGAGGAAGAATCCCTGATGGTACCAGAGATTTTATGCCTTGCCGATGGTTCAGAATAAACCAGCGAACAGGACATAAAAATCATAAGGAAATATATTAATATTCTTATTGGCATCACTTGATTAAAAATTAAAATTTGGCATATAAAAAAACGATATTGATTGATATTTGTTTATTTTTTGGAATTATGACAATGTATAAGAATGAACTAATATGAAAAATTATTCGATAAAAATTTGTAACATATATAAAATTAAAGTGTTAATTTAAATTGTTATGCTAAGATATTTAATTATATTTTTTCTGTCTATTTTTTTGGCTTTTTCGCAGAAAGAGGCATCTATTTGGTATTTTGGCGAAGGAGCAGGGCTGAAGTTTGAAAATTCTACTAATTCTCCGATAGTTTTAACAGACGGAGCTATGACAGCACCGGAAGGTTGCTGTTCAATTTCAGATTTTGAAGGGAATCTCCTCTTTTACTCGAACGGGGAGACAATCTGGAACAAGTATCACAGGATAATGAAAAACGGTGATGGGCTTTCGGGAAGTATATATTCTACACAATCAGTAATTATATTACCAAAGCCGGGGGATCAAAAGCTTTATTATGTTTTTACAATTAATTCTGATAATGACAAGATTGGGTTACAGTATTCTATAGTGGACATTAGCCTTGATAACGGGTCAGGAGAAGTAATTGAAAAGAACATCCCCGTTTTTTTCCCGGTAGCTGAAAAAATTAATGCAACAAGACATAAGAATGGCAAAGATTTCTGGATAATTACCCACGAACTCTACTCTAACAGGTTTGTAGTATTTTTACTAACACAAGATGGTTTACAGCCAGATCCGGTATTTAGTTCAGCAGGTCTGACCTACTCAGGAAACAGAAGCATAAATATGGGGTCACTAAAAATTTCACCTGACGGGAAAAAGCTGGTTTGTGGGGTCTTTTCGAAATTTACCTTTGAGCTATTTGATTTTAATAATGAAACCGGAGAAATTTACAACCCAATATCTATACCAACGAATGAGTCCTTGAATGCCTATTCGTGCGAGTTTTCACCTGATTTAAAAAAACTTTATACTTCGAGTTTTGATTCTTTTGTAAGGCTTTATCAGTATGATTTAAGTTCGGGCAATGCGAAGGATATTATAAATTCAGCGGTTCTGATTGCAGATATTGATGCAATCAATGTATTGGGAACACTACAATTGGCACCTGACGGAAGAATATATCTTGCAAGTAATAAAAGTTATTATCTTGGTGTTATTGAAAAGCCTAATGAATCGGGTTTAAACTGTGGATATAATCCAAAGGGTGTTTTTCTCAATAATAAAATCTGCAGACTTGGGCTACCAAATATTATATATGACTATTACAACCCCGAATTAATTTCAATATCAGTAAGTTTGCCAGATACATCTGCCTATGTTGGAGATATGATAAGTCTTCCATTAATACTTAAGAACAATAACCTTAAGAAACCAAGAGGTGTTTATTCCTACTCTGCAACAATTGTAATGGATGTAAGGCTTTTAGAAATTAAAGAGGTGAAAGGTGCATTGATTACAAGTAACAAGATCATTGACGGTAAAAGATATCTCACTATCGAATCTGATAAACTGATGTTAGATAGTGATGAATACGTCCTTGCTGAAATCGTGGGATTAGTTCTATTGGGTTCCTCCCGTGCAAATAAATTGGAAATAAAGGATTTTCAAATTTCTGATGATGCGACAATAAATAAAAAAGATGGAAGTTTGATTTTAAAAGGTGTATGTCAGTTTAATCTAAATCAGATAACAAAAAGCAATGAACCAATTTTAAAGATTTATCCAAATCCAAGCGATGGCTTGATAAGTCTTAATATCAAAAATTTCCCGGAAGGTTTGTATGATATTGAAATTTATGGTTTAGATGGCAGGATTGTATTTAATGATAAACTTACTATATTTGAAAATGAGAAAGTAGAAGTAATAAGAAAATACAATCTGGAACTTGGGAATGGGGTTTATAAAGTTGAAATCAGGAATAGAAATATTTTTATTGATAACTTTTTAATTATAATTAAATAATTAAATGATAAAAATAGCTACTAAGTTTATAATATTAATATTAATACTCTGCTATATTTTTTCGAGCGAAATTTACTCCCAAAAGGAAGCTTACAACTGGTATTTTGGCGAGAGGGCTGGTATAACATTTCTGCCAGATGGAAAAAATCCAAGAGCCCTTACAAATGCGGCATCTGTTTTCAATCAACTGGAAGGAGTGGCATCAATATCGGACAAGGATGGAAATTTACTTTTCTACACAGATGGAAGCAGCATCTGGGACAGAAGGCATTACTTAATGCCAAATGGAAGTGGACTTTTGGGTAATTTCTCGGCAACACAGTCAGCAGTGATAGTGCCACAACCCGAAAGAACAGGAAGATATTATGTATTCACAGTGGATGCAATAGGTGGAGGAAATGGGTGCAGATATTCAATTGTTGATATGTCCTTGAATTACGGATATGGCGATGTTATTCAAAAAGAAAAAAATATTCTTTTATTCTCCCCCGCAGCGGAAAAAATAACGGCAGTCGCTCATAGAAACAACATTGATATTTGGATAATAACCCACGAATTTTTAACCAACAGGTTCAGAGTATATTTATTAACAAGAAACGGCTTAAATTCGCCGATAATACAGGCGATTGGTAGTATTCACGGACGGGCTGCAGACGATTTTTTTAACTCAATTGGCTATATGAAAGCCTCGCCTGACGGGAAAAAAATTGCCCTTGCTATTTGTAAGGACAGTAAAGTAGAAATTTTTGATTTCAATAATTCTAATGGAAATTTATCAAACCCGATTTCGATAACAGACACAAAATATATTAATGCTTATGGAATAGAATTCTCTCAGGATGCCTCAAAACTTTATGTTTCAACAAGTTTCATAAATTTTACTCAGGTCTATCAATTAAACCTTCGAGCTGGCACAAGAGAAAGAATAGCAGCTTCAGCAGTTGAGGTGGGTAATCCCGCAAGTTATTATGGGGCTTTGCAACTTGGACCTGATTGGAAAATTTATGTTAGCAGAAAGGATGAAACATGGCTTGCAGTAATAAATAACCCAAATGCAACCGGAACGGCTTGTGGTTATAGCGATCAGGGAGTTAATCTTTTGGGTAGAAAAGCTCAGTTGGGACTTCCGACTTTCATACAAAGCTATTTCTCAGTAGATACTGATATTTTTACCAATTCCCCGATTTGCGAGGGGGAGACTCTTGAATTTGAAGCAAAGGACATACAGGGTGCTACATATAGATGGACTGGACCAAACAATTTTTCTTCTAATTTAAGAAAATTGATTATCCCAAATGCTAAACCCAATCTGACCGGGATGTATTACTTAAGAATTACTCTCTCGGGAAACAATTACTTTGATAGTGTTTATATACAGGTTAATCCAAAACCCAAAGCAAAGATTAATCCACTTGGGAATATTATTTTTTGCGAAGGCGATAGTGTTGTTCTCGAAGCACCGGCAGGAAAGGATTATTTTTACAAATGGTCAACAGAAGAAACAAGCCAGAGGATTACTGTTAAAAGGTCAGGAGAATATTCTTTGATAGTAACAAATGAATTTGGTTGCAATGATACTGCGAATATCAAAATTATTGCTCACCAAAATCCATTAGTTAAGATAAACGTTCAGGGGAAAACTAAATTCTGTTATGGGGATTCAGTGATTTTATCATCGAGTATAGTTGGAAGCGGTTATCAGTATAATTGGTCAACTGGCGAGAAAACCCGTCAGATAATTGTTAAATCTTCAGGCAGATATATTTTAACACTTACAACATCCGAAGGTTGCAAATCTTCAGATTCGATTGATATATTTGTTAGTCCAAAGCCGAGCCCGATAATCACTATTACAGGGGGCAGTAAATGCGAAGGTGATACTGCTATTTTAGGACTAACAAAGACCTACCTCGCATATCTCTGGTCAACTGGCGAAACAACCCCGAAAATTAAAGCTTACCGGCCAGGGAGGTATAATGTTTCTGTTGTTGATTCTAATAACTGCTCAGGTGAAACTTTTATTGATTTAGAGTTCAACAAGAAACCCGATATCGAATTAACAGGTGACACATTGATATGCGAAGGGGAAGAAACAACGATATCAACAAAAGAAAAATATTATTCATATTTATGGTCAACCGGAGAAACGACAAGTTCGATAAAAATCTATAAAGAAGGGACTTATAATTTGCAGGTTAATGATAGTAACGGTTGCTCGAGTTCAAAAAGTTTTCGGATTATAAAATATGATATTCAACTTGAAGCTGCAGACCTGATTGATTTTGATTCTGTTCCGGGAAACTCATTTAATACAAGGGATTTAATATTGAGAAACAAAGGAAAACATGATTTTAGGATCAAATCAATTCTTATTTCAAACACAGAATCAGTTTTTGAGTTAGATATTAGCAAAACATTTCCAATAGATTTAAAGAGTTCAGATAATTTTCAATTTACTGTTCGATTCAAACCGATTACTCTGAATACTTTCGAAGACAGTATAATAGTAGAAATTGACTATCCCTGCTATCTGAAAAAGATAATTTATCTAAGAGGGACGAGTGTTACGAATACACTTGTATTTATCCCCGACACAACAGGAGAGGTGGGAACCCCCGATTATAAAATTCCGGTTTACGTCAGGAAACTATTTGAGTTCAGTTTACCAAAGTCTTTGGAATTTGAAATAAGTATTAGTTACGAAGATAGTTACTATGCATTAAACGACAACAGCCCTAATATTAAATCCAAAGAATTAAGGGGAAAAATAAGAAGATTGACAATTGAAGGTGTTGTGGACAATATATCAACAAACAATACTCAAATAGCCGAATTAGTTGGTCTTATATGTTTAGGAGATGGTCCGGGAACAAAATTAAAGATAGACTCATTCACTTGGAAAAATCAATTGATGTCAACTGAAACAAGGGATGGGAGTTTGATGATAACAGGTGTTTGTAAGCCGGAAATTGCAAGGATTAAACCTTATTTGATTACAACAATTCGGCTTTTTGCTGATGATTTTGATAATAATGCAATTGCTGAAATTAAATCAGAATCAATTGGATACTATTATCTAAGTATTTTCAATATCAATGGTATTATGGTCGAAAATAATGAATGGTATAGAAGTGATGATAAGTTAGAAGAACGAAGAATTAATTTAGACTTTAAGAGATATGGGGCAGGAGTTTATTTCTTAAAATTGATTTCTCCCGATGGTATTCAGGTGAAAAAACTAAATATTTTAAAATAGAAAAAATTTAAGCAGTTCAAATTAATCCGGCTGATATTATGAAAAAGTTTCTGATAGTATTATTGTTTATTCAGTTTTCTGTGTCTTTGATAGCTGGATTAAATAATAATGTCATATCACGAAGTGCTTGCGGATTGAAAGTAATTCATAAAAACATAGAGATAACATACAGACATACAAGTTTCAAAGGCAATCAAATGCCGGTTTTGTTTGAAATTAGCGAGTTACCTGATTCTTGTTATGTAATTGAAAATGCAATTTTGTGGTGGACTGTTTCATATTGGCAGAAAATCGAAAATCCAGTTGTAAAAGTAAATTTTGGTAACGAGATAAAGAATTTCAAGGCAAATATAACGGGTGAAGCTGGTCCGAAATGTTGGGTTGAAAGAGGGACTCTTGGATATCGGGCAGACATAACAGATGCTATAAGCGGAAATGGATTATATTATATTTCGGTAGAAACATCAGAGTTGGAGACTGATGGATTGACTCTTTTGATAATTTATCGGGATTTTAATTCTAAATCAGAAGGACATCTTTACATTCGTGATGGGCTTATAACTAAGGGAGACGGAACTAATTATCAGGATACTACTCAAGTGTTAGATGGCTTCAAAGCGTGCGATAATTCAGATTCAGCATGGGGTCTTGTTATAATTTCAGATATTCAGGGTGCTGACTTTTCCTATAGAATGATTGTAAATGGTGATGTCAATCCTTACCAACCAAAATTCTGGAATTCTGAAATGATGAAAACACAGGTCAAGAAGAATCAAACTTCAGCTTTGTTTGGGGTTGGAGCGGTAATGGATTGCTATTCGTGGGTTCTAATGGGTTTATATTTTCAAACTTCTAATTGCACAAATTGTTTCCCTGATAAGCAGACTTATGCAAATTTTAAAGATACAATTGTATGTCAGGATAGTGATTTACTAATTCAGGGATTTGGGGCTGACAAATATGAATGGATTGATGAAAATGGAAAAATTATCGGAAGTGGCAGAAAATTCAACTACAGAGCTTCCAAGAATACAAAATTGATTATTAGGGGGCTGTTTAATTCCTGCGGAGTGATTGAAGATACATTATCTATCAGGGTAATCAAAAAACCGGCGATAACAGTCATTTCAAATCCAATCGAATCGGCTTGTGTGATGACACCAAAAAGATTAAAGGTTAAGATAAAGAATGAAAGCGAACAGAATGAAAGGATTGAGGGCATAACACTCAAAAACGGCACAGATTTCAATTTAATAAGTAGGTTTAATTTTCCTTTTGAATTATTAGCAAAGAATGAGTTAGAAATAGAGATTGAATTTAACCCAACTAAAATAGGGAAAATAAGAGATTCCTTGATGATTGAAATTAAAAACCAGTGCCAGTCAATTTATCCAGTTGAATTAGTAGGCGAGGGACTGATAAATAACTCTTTTGTTTCTCTGCCGGACACAACAGCAATAATAGGGACAAGGGATTTTAATATTCCATTAAAAGGGAGATTAATATGCGAGATATATGACTCAGTTTATATTAGATATGAGGGTGTAATATCTTTTGAAAACACTGCTTTTGATCCTGAAATCAGTAAAAGTGTCAATATTAATCAAAGTTATGTTCAAAATGGAAACAGAAAGTTAAAAGTAAGCGGAAGAATCTTTAATATAATTGATTCAACATCTACTCTTGCTGTGATAAATGGCACTGTTCTTCACGGGAGTAATCGAACAACTCCTTTGATAATAGAGGAATTCAGTTGGGAAGACGATGCAATTAGTGTTGTTAAAGACGATGGAAGCCTGACTGTTGATGCCTGCGTTTATGAACTTGGTAAGATTCAATTATTGAAGATGCTTGAATTCAACATGAAACCAAATCCTGCAAATGACAGGGTAAAATTGGAAATTATTAATTTCAGCACAGATTCAAGTTCTTCAGATATTGCTAAATTGAAAGTTTTCAACAGTATTGGGGAACAAGTCATTCACTCGGAATTTAAAGGTAATAGCGATAGAATTGAGAAAGATTTGGATGTTTCTTTTCTTGCTTCGGGTTTATATAGTATTATCTTAGAATCAGCAAAGGGATACATTTACAGGCAATTATTGATAATTCGATAGATTATTCGAAAAGACTTATAGAGTTTGTCTTTGTAGCAGAAATCTTAAGAGCTTTTTCAGCATTGTTAAGGAGGGATTCAATATTATCTTTTGATTCTGATTGAGCAATTCCAATGCTGATTGTAACGTTGAACTTTTTGGAGTCAATTTCGAGGAATGTTCTTGCCACATCTTTACGAAGTTTTTCAGCCCATTTATTTGCTTCGGTAAGATTCAATCCCGGAAGGAGCACACCATAGTTACCACCTCTGGATTTTCCAAGAATATAATATGGTTTTAAGCTTGCTTTTGCAATTTTCATAACATGTTGAAAAATCTGCTCATTTCTTTCCTGATAAGAAGAAGGGTCGAAAGAAGAATATTTATCAATTTTGAAGAGACACAAAGTGAGATTTGTCTTCATGTCTTTTGCTTTTGCAATTTCTTCAATAATCCTTTGATTGAAAGCATTTGTATTCATTATACCGGTAGTGTTGTCGAATAAAGCACTCGATTGGAGGACCTCCATCATCATAACATGTTCAATACTAACTCCGGCGTTCTCTGCCATCGTCTCGAGAATACTAATGTCATAAGCAGTGATACCACTAAGTTCAAATCCTTCAATGAATAAAGCTCCGTAGATGTCACTTATGGATTTAAGAGGGACACCGGCAAAAAAACCACCGATTAATTTGCCTTCGTTGGGATGAACCCTGATAACATTTTCAATTAAATTAGTTTCATGAACAGTTTTTCCAGTTACAATTACTTTTCCTACAAGAGAATTTTTCAGATCTATAATACTACCAATTTTTAAATCCCTACCTTCAACTTTGGTTTTATATCCTTTGATACACCAGTTATTAACTTTTTCATCAAAAATTACAACACCAATAGTAGTGAAATCGAATATTTTGGTAGCGGATTCAATTATTGCATCGGTTAAGCTTTGCATTGAAGGAGCTTTGAGAGAAGTGTAATGTCTGAAAAGACTAATTGCTCCTAAGGCTTTAGAGGACTGCATCAACTCATATTTTTCAGTATAGCTTTCGACCAATGCACTTATTAACTTTGTAAAATGACCTAAAAACCCAACAGTGAAAGCATCATAAGCTTCAATAATTGTTGAATCAGCACACAAAATACCAATAACGGCATTCTTGAAGAAGACTGGAACACCTATAAATGAATTAACAGGAACAGCCCTTGAATAATACGGAATTAAATCGCAAACAGCTGATGTATTTATTTCTGTTAAAATTTCAGGTTTGACATTCTGGACAATCTGGCTTATAACATCGTTTTTCAATGGAATTTTTCTACGGGTTGTTAAAGCATCGGGAATGTCGGAGTCAATAGACTCAAGTATCAATTGCTGCTTTTCGTGATTAACAAGGAAAAAAGCCGCAGTGCGGGTGTTTGTTACAGACCGGACAACTTTCAGAACCCTTAGCAGGAAAAATTCAAATTCCTTTTTGGGTTCATAACCGGCAACTCTTTCGTTATCAATTAAAGCTGATAATGTAACATCAACGTTAATTTGTTTAAAGTTCTGCGGCAAGGGCTTATCGTAAGAACTTTGAACTGATGGCTCGGACGATGGCTCTGCAGACTTATTTGTTGTTTCAGTTTTTGTTTTAATTTTTATTTGAGGCTGCTCGGAGAGTTCCGGGCTTTGTTTTGATTCAACTGTTTCCGCAGCCTGACTTTCTTTTTCTTCTGTCTTTTTGAGTTGGTCTTTACTTAAATCAATATCCAGAGGAGAAAAACCCGGAACAATTTGAGTTTCGGCTTTCTTTTCCTGCAGCGAATCATCAACCGGCATATCGTTTTTAGGGGCTTTGGATTTAATACGAATTTCGGAAACATCATCACCGAAAACAATGTCCTCTGTTATTTCTGTTTTAACCGGAGGTTTAATTTTAATCTGAGGTTGAGGAGGTATTTGTTCCTTTTTTTCTTCACCTTTCTTTTTAATTTTAAAGCCTTCTTCGGCTCGCTCGAATTCTCTCTGGTTCATTTCATCGGATTTAATGGGGTCATCGTTTGCGAATGTTGATTCAAAATTTTCGAAAACCTGCCTGACGGAGTCCTTGTCACGAATTTCTGAAACAGTAAAGGATGGTGGTTTGGCAGTTGGAGTATAAATTGATCCAACATAATCTTTGAGTCTTTGTGAAATCATCAAAAAAAGAGCAACAGCACCTAAAATTGAAACAGATACTCCAATTAATCTTATTGCAAGCTCAGGTAGAAAAATAGCAATGAGCAAGCCTACAATTATTATAACAATAGTAAGCCCATCGCCCGGCACAAGGATTTTGCGAATATTTATTTTACGCTTAGCCATAAGGATAAATTAACCAAAAGAAAAAACATTTCTCCCCCCGAAGAAAAGTCCAAATGCAAATAGGGAATTTTTTTTGAAATTTCAAAAAAAATTCTTACAAATTTTGCAAATTTTTTAATGTTTTACTAATCAAAAAATAATAACATACTGACTTTTAATTAAAAATAATTTTTAAAGATGCGAAAAATGTTCGTCCCCAAGCAATAGGCAGAGTTGTTGAACCTGAGCTATGGAAACCCTCGATAGATGGAGCTGTCTGGTTGATATTTTTAACGTTCAGTAAATTTTTTCCGCCAGTCAGAAAGCTGAATTGTAAGTCAGGAAAAATTGTCAAACTGAAATCATAGGAAAGTGTAAAATCCAGAATGTGATAGTCATCAATAAAATACTTCATTGGAGTTTTTTCGGTTGTAAGCGTGAAACCGGGCTGTTTGCCAGTGTATTTATAAAATAATGATAATTTTATATCGAATGATTTCCAATCATAGATAATATTTGTTTTAAATTCTGGAGAAAAGCTGAACTCTTCATCTGGTATCAGGTAATCTTCTGGTTTGTTATATCTGCCAATGTAAGAAAAACCAGTATTGAAAGTCAGGGAATGGGAATACAAGCTGAAATTGAAATCTCCCCCAAGAGTTTTATATTGACCAATATTGAGGTAGGAAAATTCATCTTTCTTGATAGCTGCCAGTGTTATCAAATCATCAATATGGTTATAGAAGAATCTTGGTTCTAATTTTAGCAAATAATCATTGGAGATAATCTGATAAGTGAAGATAGTATTGAAGCTATGTGATTTTTCCGCTTTAAGGTCAGACTTGCCAAGAATATTGTGGTTAATGTCAACGAAGTTGAAGAATAATTCTTTCAGACTTGGTGCTCTAAAACCACGAGCGTAAGAAAAGCGAAAGATAAATTTATCATTAAGATTCCATTTTAAATTAAGGGAGGGAATTATTGGTGCATCATATCTTGAATTGTAAATTAATCTCAAAGCAGGTTGAATAATAAAATTATCATAAGGTTTGAACTGAAAACTCAAAAAAGCAGCATAATCGCCAATATTCTGGTTCAGATTCTCAATTCTTCTGCCGCCAGCATCTTCCAGATTGATATCAAAGCCAACCTGATAGCTTAACATCTTGATAGCAGCATCCCGGCTGAATGTTCCCCTGAATAATATAGAATTAAAGGCAGAGGTATCCTGTGCAGTTGAATCGGATGTAATAATTTCCTCCAGAGTAATCAGATTTTTGAAAAAGGTATTTTTTCTTCTTTTGAAGTTCGAATAATTAGCGATGAAATCAATGTATTTATTTTCACCAATTTTACCTTTAATAAAAATTGAATTTCCTAATCTATGAGTAAAATATTTATCATCAAAAGCAGATTCTCCATAAGGCAATCTTGGTTCGCCACGATTAAGAATAAATTCATTGAAGTAATTAGCAGAGTATTTAAGCTCGATATCACCAAAGTTTTTGGCAATTGAGAAATTGCCAAAATATTGCTCTTTTGGCTTCCAATCCCTAAATCGCTTTTGATTAGAATTAGAAAAACCAGCGAAGAAATATCGTCCTCCATTTAGAAGGAGCCTGTAATCATCAAAGCTTGCAGTTACATCAGCATCAAAATTTGCTACTCCGATTGATTCATAGTAAGAGTTTAGCGAGGCAGAAAATTGATTTTTTATGTCCTTCGAGATAATATTAATAACCCCACCAAGTGCGTCAGTTCCATAAATTGCAGACATAGGTCCTTCAATAATTTCAATTCTATCAGCATTATTTAAATTTAACTGATTCAAGTCAATATTTCCGTTCAATCGCCCGATAACGGGAACGCCGTCAATCATAATTTTTACATTCTGTCCGGAAATTCCGTCAATAGAGACATTGCTACCTAGAATATTATCAACGCCAATTCTCATATTCATTTCGGTAGCAAGAACATCTCTGAGATTGACTGCTGCCTGACTCGAAATTCTTTCTTTGTTAAGAACATTCACCGGGAAGACCGATTGTTGAACTGTTGTCGGGATGAACTGTCCGGTTGTTACAACTTCATTAAGCATTAAAGAAATGGGGGTCATAAAATATTTAAGCTCTCTGGAAGTGCTTTCAATAGTGTCTTCAATTGATTCATAGCCAATAAAAGAAATTTTTATAACTGCTTTTTTTGGTAGTGGATTTTTAACAAAGCCAAACTTATTAGTTTTTAATATGATGATGGAATCTTTGCAATCATTTGCTATGCATTTGATTTTTACGGTGGCATTTTGCAAAGGTGTTTTGTTGGATTGGTCAAGCACATAAATATTGTTTGAAAATACTGTGTAACATATGTTTAATTTTACAATAAAAACGAACAGATATTTAAATACATATTTCATTATTTCGAACTAAGATTATATTATAAAAGCAGGAGGTTGGTTAATCCTCCTGCTTAATTCAAAATTAAAAGCTATTTTTTTTACTTTACAATCAATTTCTGGCTGAACACCTTGCCATCTATTATAAATCTTACTGTATAGAAGCCAGAACTAAGATTCAGGTTGTTTAATGAATAAATATTATTTGTTAAACCAGAATCAAAACTTTGTGAATAGACCTTCGAGCCATTCAAAGAGAAAATATCAAGAATAAAGTTATTTTGTTTAATTTCCCCGGAAATAAATATATTTAAAGGATCGCCATTTGACAATATGTTAGGGAATACAGCAAAATATGAGCTGTTTTCATTCTCTTCATCTAAGACTGACAATAGAACTTTTTCGGTGTTGAAATAGATGTTACCTACTGAACTAACAAAACCTGTAAACCAGAGTTTATAAAGATAACCGTCGTCTTTGGAAATCACAAAATAAGTAATTGTATCAGGAACAATCCACTGGAAAGTATTCTGGTTAAAAATTTTCCAGTTGTAACCAATAGCATTTGTTGTATTTGTGAATTGATTCAAATAGGGTTGTTGAGCTTCGTTATTTTTAACACCTGACACAACAGCAACTTTTACATTTGGATTAATCCTTGCACCAGTAACGGGATAATTTTCATAAACAACGTTCCCCATTCGTGCAACATCAGTGTATTTGCCGAAAACAATATCCCAATCACTTGTATTAGGCTCTAAATCGAGGATTTCATTTGTTTCTAAAGAATAGTAAACGAAAAATTTGCCTTCGTAATTTTTAGCATTAATATCAAGAGTCTGTGAATTAGAACCATCAAGATTTGCATATTTGATAGTATAAACCCAGTTAGCCCACTTTTCTATGAAGATCTTTTTATACTCACCATTAGGCAAAGCAATAATGAAAAGAGATTTACCGTTTAATTTATGAATTGCCTGATTATACTGTCCCCAGCCGAAATCACCGCCTTGTGCAAACCCATTTTTACCCATATTGAAAGCACCAATAGCCCATGTTTTTGGTGAATTATAATATTGTTTGAACTTAACACCGGTTACATCGGAAGATAATCCGTTTGTGTCAAGAGTGCCGGCTTCATCGAAACTTGTGGCATCACTACCGACAACATGCCAGAGTTTAACTTCTGATGCATCATTAATTCTGATTGAAGCATCAAGAGCGGTGGAAAAAGCAATATTCCACTGAGAAACATTAGCGTTTGTGGAAGATTTTGTTCCAAGTTTATACCAGCTTAGCAATTTGTAACCCGCTCCAATAGAAGCAGAATCAGTAGCCGCATTTAATTTAGAAAATCCATTTATAAACAGTAAAATAATCAAACTATAATTAATTAAATTTTTGTAAAATGAAATCATAATTAATAATCCTCATATAAAATACATAAAAATAAAAAAACGGTTAAAAAATAAATAAATTGCTTAACTTAGTCGTATTGACACGACAAAATACCGAATTATTTTTAAAGATAAATTTCTGTTAAGATAGAATAAATCTATATTTCCAGCGAAACATATTCTAAAGTTTTCTGATAATCTCCCGATAATACCACTTGACACGGATGTTAATAAGTAGAAATACGGATATTCAATCAGGAATTGAATGTATTTTTATTATGAACGACATCCAAAAAACAGGCGAAAGCAACATCAAAACCAGCCTCGAACGAGGAACTGACCAGATTTATATCTTCAATCAAAATCATTTTAAAGAAATTGGACAAGAGATTTCATATAATGAAATATCCATTTTTAATAATAAATCATTATCAATATTATTGGGGTTTAAAATGAAAAACGCATATTTTTTACGAATTTTATTCGTTCTTTTAGTCTTTTTCGTAGCATACACGTCTAATGGAGCAATAATAGATTATTACGTATCAACCGGTGGCAACAACAGAAATAATGGAAGAAGCGAATCAACGCCATATCGCACAATTGCATACGCTTTAACAAAATGCACAACAGCAACAGATGATTATGTGATACACCTAATGCCGAACAGCCAGTGGGGTGCATTCAGAGAGAATATCAGAATTAGAAAAACAAGCTCTATTAAATTTAATTCTTTAACTTTGACAGGTCCGGATATTGAATTTGATAGCGATGGATTACTTGAGCTTGAAACAGCCAGAATAGGTGGTGTTGAATCCAGCACGAGCTATGGTAATCCTGTAATAAGTGTTGAGGCAAGTAATGTTGAAATAAAAAATTTAAGGGTATATCATCCTTCAAGGATAAACACAACTTCAACAGGGAGTAATCTAATCAGTATTGCTGCCGGATGTAGCGATATTCATATTTATCGCTGCTTTATTGGACCACAGGCAAGGGAAAATGCAATTTACAATAGTCAGGGTGATAAAATTAATGGTATGAATGTCAATTGGGAGTTTGATGTTGATGATGGGGACGACACACCCGATTTTTATCCCGGTGGTAGGAATGGAATTTTTATAGATGGAACCGATAGAAATACCTATAACATCACTATCGAAGAATGTGTTATTTACTATATAACAGGTGAAGGTGAAGGCATAATGATGTATGCACCTAAAACAAGTACTTATACAAATAGTTCAATCAGTAATGTTTATGTATTAAATAATATGATAATTATGAACCGCAGAAGCGGTATTGTTGCTGCCGGGGAGATTTCTAACGCAGTTTTCGAAGGGAATTCTATATATCATAATGGCTGGTATCCATTGGATTTTGATGTAGCGAACACTTCAACAAGAGAGGCTTCAGAGTATGGCAATGGTATTGTCTTAATGAAATGTTTTGATCAGACGGAAGATAACTCTGAAAGAGTATCTATAGATTTAACGGGAAATTCAATTTTTGATAACTATAACTCTGGTGTTTATGTTTTTGGTGGAACAAGTTATTTAAATATCTCATATTATTCAGATATTTGGGGTAATAAAGATGGTCTTGTTTTTAATGGTGACCCAACTGATCCAGCACATCCATACGACCAAAGCGTTGGAAGCGAGGATTATAATTTCTCTAATATAAGTATAAGCGATTTATTAATTCATTCCAACCAGAGATTCGGCATTTATTATAATACAAATGATAATACTAATCCAATTGTAGCAGAAGACACTTACTTCGAGGAGCCATCCGCTGATTACGGTTGGGGTGGTCCAGATGAATCACTCGGTCCAAAAATGGCATGGGGAGATTTTGACAAAGAGGCAGATACATATTATGAACAGAATGCTGAAAGGGATGGTGGTAGGGATTACATCAATGAAGATTCATATTATTATGATCCGTCAGATCCAAATAATTATATGACTCTTCCAAGCATTGTCTATGGACCAGTTGATGCTAATCCTTATCGAAAGTCATTAATATATCAATCGAAAAATAATTTTGTAGTAAATTCAGATCAGAGTGATTCTTATTTTGATAATATGAACAATGTTACAAATTGCACTCCAGCAGGGTCAGCAGAAGAGATTATTTACGTTTTACCATCAAGTACTCCTTATACAAATAATAACATTAGTTTTTCGAGACCGGTTACAATTTTAGGAGTTAATGACGAAAACGGAAATAAACCGATATTTAAATATACCACTGATAATGACAATTACATACCTGCTTTGGTTTCAACGGGTACATCGAACGTAATACTCGAAAATATTAAGCTCGTCTGCCGTGATCAAAATGGAGATTTGTTAGGTAAAATTGCAAGTTCAGAGGCAACAGGAAATATAACATTAAAAAAATGTGATTTTTATAAGGAAAATGTTTCAATGAATAATTATAGCTGGACACAGTTAAGCAATTATTTTGAAGATAATGTTGACCATAATGATGGAAGAGGATTATTTGTTAAAGCAGATTTGATTCCAGCTGACACAACAGGTTGTGTTTTATGGTTAAAGGGAAACAGCATCACAGATAAATCAGATGGTGATTTAATCAGTCAATGGGATGATAATTCAAGTTATGGCAATAATGCTATGCAAAGCTCTAATAATTATAAGCCCAGATATACAAGCAATGTAACTAACTATCAACCGGGTATTTATTCTAATTCGAATGAAACAAAATTTTTGACATTAGACCCAGTAAACTATTCATTGGAACAAAATTCCTCAAAATCAGTATTCATAGTGTTCAAGACACCATCATCTCTTCCTACTGTCAACCAATTTATATTTGAAGTCGGAAATCTAAACTGCGGTTATAGTGTTGGTATAATGATGGTAAGTGGAAATCCGAAACTGATCTTTACGCTTTGGAGATCTAATAATTCTACAACAACCTTTTTAGAGGATGCTTCAAACATTGAAGCAAATACAGTATATTTTGCTAGATTTTGGTATAATGAAAATTCATCAGGAACAAATTTCCGTGCATATTTAAATGATGCCCAGGTAGGTGACGGTAGAAATTTTACAGGATTTGTATTTAGTAGTAGTACAGATTATGGAAATTCTGTTATTGGAGCTGCAGAAAATGCAAGAATGAAAGGGTGGTCGAGAACTGGCACTGGTAATCCATTTATAGGTCAAATTGCAGAAATTATTGTATACAATAATTATGACGTGGACCAATGGAATGCAACTGTTGACTATTTTACCGATAAATACGGATTTTCTGATGGCTGGCCAAGAACCTCTAAGAATGACGGGGTTCCTGGTTCTGAGAATCAATTCTATGAGGGTGAAGAGGAAAGCATTTCTGTCTATCCTAATCCTTTTGTTCAACTGACAAACTTAAAGGTCGGAGTTCCTGAAACTCAAAACGTAAAAATTGAGCTATTCGATGCACTTGGCAGAAATATCTCTACTATGTTCGATGGAACAATGAACGGAAAGTCAATGTATGAATTCAGCATAAGTGCCAGTGAATTGCAATCAGGTATATATTTTGTCAGAGTTTCAGGAAATACATTTGTCAGAACTGAAAAAGTAATTTTAAGCAAATAAATTATAAAAGAAGCTCTAAAAAAAGACTGTCGTTTTTTTGCGGCAGTCTTTTTTTTTATAATTTGCATTAGATTTGCTATTAAAAACAGATAGAAATATGGAACAAGACAAAAATTCAAGAGAATCGGGCAGTGAAGGTGAATTAATAGCCATTGAGTATCTTAAGTCATTGGGATATAAGATAATTAAGCAGAATTATCATTTTGGCAAAGTAGGTGAGATTGATGTGATTTGCAAAGATGGAAATACTATTGTTTTTGTCGAGGTGAAATACAGGAAGTCTGACATTTATGGCACATCTATTGAAAGCATTACAAATTCAAAAATCAAATCAATCAGAAAAGTTGCGGAGGGGTATCTTTACGTAAACAAACTGAGTAATGTTGAATGCAGATTTGATTTTGTTGGTATTGATTTAAAAAATGGCAAGGCAGAAATAACATATTTAAAGAATGCTTTTTGAACTTAAATCATTTCATCTTCAAGCAAATCAATTTCATCAATACCAAACTCTTCTTTTAAATTCTTCTTAATGTCTTCTTCTTTAGGGGGATGAATTTTATTGTTTTCCCAGAGCCTTAACATATCAGGATAGGGCAAATAACAATATAAACCAGTTGAGAGCATCTGGATATACGCCTGATTCTTGAATATATCAACCTTGACGAGTTTAGCATTTCCTTCTGGCAATTCAATAATCGAATTAAGAGGGGGGTAATTCTTGAAAGCATCAACATAAATATCGTGTTCGAACAGGAGACAACATTTCAATCTGCCGCAATAACCTGTAAGTTTTGCAACGTTATTGGCAAGCTGTTGAATACGGGCATGATCAAGAGTAACATGGGTAAACTCCGAAACAAAAGAAGTGCAGCATAAGCATCTACCGCACGGACCCATTCCACCGATTCTTTTAGCTTCCTCTCTCGAACTTATCTGCCTAAGTTCAATTCTGGTTTTGAATACTCTTGCAAGTTCTTTGACTAATTCCCTAAAATCAATTCTCTGGGGTGCAGTGAAATATACTGTTAATCTCTGTCTATCAAACTGCCACTCAGTTTCTGTAACTTTCATATCAAGATTAAACTCTTTAACGATAGTTTTAATCTGAGCCAGAGCCCTAATTTCATCTTCAAGATTTTTCTTATGCTTCTGGAAGTCGTCGAAATTCATGTGTCTGATAATGGAAAATTCAGGTTCTTCTTCTTTGTAAACTGTATGAAATTTGTTAATGGCTTCTTCACCGCAGGAATATATAGTTCCAACATCAATACCATTATCAACCTGAACAATAACGAATTCGAATTCCTTAAGTGGATAATGTTGTGTGTTTTTGAATAGTTTTTTTCTTTTGCATTTAAAAACTATTTCGGCGTAAGGTGAATATCTTTTGCCATACGACTCATCCAAAGTATGTTTAACTGTTGATACGGAGGGATCTGTCAGATAATCGGAATTGTAGTATTTGACTATTCCGTGATGAAATTGTTTCTTAAAAATATTGCTTTTCTTCGGTTGTTGTCTGAAACCTCTATCATCCTTTTTTTCTCTTAAATCCTCAATTTCATCTATTTTATTGCCATCATTTATAATTTCATTCATTTTATTTTAGTCTTTGAACAATTCTATTTCTAAAAATAAGTAAAAGAAATGAAGCAAACAATTATTATTCATTCATTTTTAAAAAAAAGTTTAATTTTGTATAATATCTACTTTTCCATTAGAAAATCAGGTAATATTCGGATAAGAAAATGAAAATTATTACTATGAAGACTTTTCTTAATAACAATCAAATTAGAAACTACCACCAAATTTAATTTTGACTTCCCACTCTTTTTGATTTCTGCTAAGTGTTTGGTTTAGGTTGGTTGACCTTGTTAGTTGGATAGCTATGTTATTTAGAATATCAGTTTGCTGGAAAAAATTCAAAGGTATGTCTATGCTAAATTCATTATTAGCGGAAATATCAGCAATTGTGCCACCAACCCTCCAGGTTACATTCCCGAATAGCTGACCGCTAAGACGTAGCTCAGCTTTGTCAAGCTCGAAAGAGCCGGAAGCAAAATTGATTTCTGCGTTTTGAATTACCCCTGTTCCCTGCAGTAATTCTGTAGTAAGTTTGGAAATATATGAGGATAAGCCGGAAGAGCCAAGTTCGCCAAAGTCGAAAATGCCTTTTTGAGAGCCGCTCTCAAATTCAGATTTGGTTTTACCCATAACCAGCAGGAACAAAGCATCCTGACTAACAATGGAAGAATCTCCAACAGCCGGGTTTCCATCAAGATTATAATCAAATCTTATGGAGGGTTTGTTCTTGGTGCCGGTTATTTTCATTATAACCTCAAATGGGCGGGAACGATTATCTTTCATTGAATAGCCTTTATAAACAGCCGTCAGGTCAATTCCCGGGTCATCAATAGAACCGGTGGGGAAGAATATATTTCCGCTTGTTTCGAATATTTTGAAATATTTGAGTCGGGAACCTTCTTTCAAAACGAGCTGACTGCCACTCAATTTGGGGATTCTGTCCTCACGGGATACTTCGTAGTGCAAGGGAACAAATCTGTCGGGTGTTCCAATAATTGCGAAAACCTGCCCAAGCTGATTTAATTCCATAGTTACAGTGAAAGGCTCCAAAATTCTAAGGTATATGTCATAGTTCAGTAAGTCAGCAAATCCAACTTCTTTCTCGGTAGTTCTTTGTTCCGAATTTTTCGTATCCTGTTTTTCTAGCTTGAGTGAATCCTGTTTAAGAGTATCAATTGATACACCCGGATTGTGAAGGAATTCGTATCTAACGGCAGTCATACTGCTTTGAACATTGGTGGTTGTTAGAGGCATAAAAAGCTCACTTCTGCCAAAGACGTTAATATCGCCAGCGAGAGTTGGGGTTTTCAGAGTGCCATAAAGTCTTAAGGGATTTGGGCTTGTTGAAATAATAAAATCACCGTAAAGAGTGGGCATATTTTTAATTGAACCACGGTTAAGAACCTTGAATCTTTTGGTATTGAAATGCAGGTCAAAATCATTTATCTGGTAATTAACCAGATTAATTTTCCCGTCAATTATGAATTTTCCATCAGCTAAATCTTCCTTGGTATTATAAAGATTGAAGTTTTTAATGACAACACTATCGGAGTAAAGCTCAAGCCCGCCATCTCCGTAGTATTTCATATTGTTGGGAGTAACCAGAAAACTTGAAGTTAAAATATCAAGAGAGCCGTTGAAGTTGAAATTATCAGGTGCATAGCCTGTAAACTTCAATTCAGCATTTGCTATTCCTCTAAGATTTTCAATTTGGGGGACGAAAGGACCGACTATTTCCAATGGAATAGATTTTCCGATTATATCAACAGAGATTTGATTCCGTGTATGGAATCTATCTTTTACGTCTGTGATAGATAAATCTATTGGGAAGGTATCAACTTTTGCACTTAATATCTTTGATGAATTAGAATATATTTCAAGAGGACCACTGATTATGGAATTAGTATGATGTAATTTCCCGGATAAAACACCGATATTAAAATTATTCAGAATAATATCCGAAGTTTTAAAATCGAACAGGATATCGGGGTTTGATAAGCTATCGTTGATGAGGATGTCAATTTTTTCGAATTTACCGCTAATCTGGTTAAGAAATTCGGTTTGTTCTTTTGGCAGAAATTTTTTAAGGGCATCAAAATTAAAATTAACAATGTTTATTTTTAGGTTATCAGCTTTGTTTAGGTTGACTTTTCCTTTTACATCAATTATTTCATTTTTTTCACGATTGAAATTTAGTTCTTCAATATTGTATCCGGTTGAATCAAGGAACGAGATTAATGGTTTAGTCAGAGACCAGACAAAAGAGTCATTCAATTTGAAATTACCATCGAGCAGTGTTAAATTGTATCTTTTGGGTTCAATTGTAAATAAACCGGAAATGTATGTTTTTATGGAATTATTTATACTAACCCCTGCACTAAATTTAGTGCTGTCATTTGAAATAGATGCAATTACGTTAGGTTTTTCGAACGAAATATTATTGATGTAGCTAATCGAAGAGGAAGACAATTCGACATTGGAAGAATTGATGACCGGAATTGAATCTTTCAAGACCAGAGAGAGAGCTGCAGAGATTTTTAAAGGATTAATATTAACGTCAGCCTGAGGATTTTTGAATCTGTATGTAATTAAATTCAAAGAATCTAATGATATGATGGCAGAGTCTTTTCCAGAAACCATATTCAAAGCAATATCAGCCCTAAGAGACATTTTGGCATCATCGAGAAAAATATTTACTGGAGAAATATCCTTGATTTTTCCGATTAAGTTTAATTTTCCTTCCTTGAAGGATTTGACTTTTCTTTTTGATGAATCTTGAGCCTGATAAGCAAGATGGTTTACCTTTCCAGTTATATAGTCAGCGATATAAATACCCTTATTAAGAATGAAATCTTCAAAATCTGAGAAATTAAATTTTCCACTGATGTCAAGATTCATAAGGTCAGACTCAATAATAATTTTTCTTTCCTCGTTCGAATCAATATCGGAATTAACGAAAAAATTGAAGGGAAGCAAGGCGCGATCCCCAAACAAACATTCTTCTACTTCTGTGAAAAATGTGCCGAAGATACTATCAGGATTAATTCCTCGTGCATTAATGTGAAAGTTACTTGTAAAAACCTGAGGTGCCAGATCATTTTCGGTGAGCTGGGCAAGATTAATATTTCGCAAATTCCCCGAAATCTGATATTCGGGTTTTTTCAGGTTATTAATGTCAATCATTCCATTAACAGAAAGGTCTGAATATTTCAAATTTTCATCAGATAGAGTATCCTGACCTTTGGAAAATAATCTTACATCAAGGGTATCAAGATTGATAATTGATTTTTCGATACTTGAAGAAAGATTAAGTTTATTGATGTTGAAATCGAAAACACGGGAATCGGTTATATCAATATTTATTTTTGAATTCATTTTTTTCGGGTCGGTGCCTTTGCCGGTAATCAATCCTGTAAGATTTAGTTGACCGGTTATCTGATTTTTTGTTAAACGTGTTAAATCGAGGGAATTAGCTTCGAGCTTAACATTATATGATAAATTTTCAGAAGGTTTAATAGAATAATCTGAGATGATATTACCTAAATCACTTTCAATATTTAATGAGCCATCTATTTGTTTTGAACTGCCGCTTGCTAAAAGCTTTTTTATTACAAGATTATTGAATTTTGGTATAGAGCCTGTTAAATTTTCGGGCAGGTATGCGGTCAGATCTTTGTAATCAATTTTTGAATCAGAAAGTTCCAAAGAAAAATTAGAATTATCAAAATCAAGAGGGTTATTAATTTTTCCTTTGAGAGTTAGGTATGTTTTTTCACCGAAAAGCAAAAAGTCAATGACTTCAATTGTTTCAGAGTTTCCTTTAATAAGAGTAGATAATAAAAACTTAGTCTGTAAATTAATTTTTGATTTAGTAAATATTGCAACGTCTGAATTATCAAGGCTATCAATTTGCAAAAAAATGTAGCCGTTAATCTTATTTTTAAGACTGTCATTATTACCAAAAATGTTAATATTTTTTATGCTGCTTGAAATTCTGATACCTGAATTCTTTGTTAATAATGATAAATTATTGACAGCTGTTCTATTTGTATCAATATAAATATCAGCAATTAAATTTTTAATTGTCAGGTTATTATTATTTTCAATAAATGAAAAAAGATTGATAGAAGAATTAATTTTTGATTTTTTTATGTTATAAGTAGCACTAAGATTGATATTCAATTCGGAAATTTTTAAATCAGTAGGATTAAAATTAACTGAATTGCGATTAATTGAAGTAGAATCATAAAGCAAGATAGTTCCATTGTTGAGAGCAAATTCTTTCAGATCAATAATCCAAGCGGGTTTTTCAGATTCGGTAGTATCCTCGTCAGTTTTTACAATTTTTTCGAAATTCCACAAACTATCGCTTAAGTTTCTGATTAATTTGAACTCAGGATTTTCGATTATAATATTATCAAGAATCAGACGCTTACGAAAAAGGGGAAAAAAGTCATATTTAATTTGTATTGATTTAACATCAGCAAAAATATCACCATCAGCAAAAATTTTTAATGAATCAATTTGAACGCCCTTAAATATATTAATTTTTATATCACTAACTTCGATTTTTCCGAGAAGTTCATTATTTAC
>Ga0129299_1000255_pt1 | contig 32527 bp, 31 predicted proteins | sample ConPoolayeCmetaG_FD_94477 | JGI IMG/M metagenome (GOLD analysis project Ga0129299, IMG submission 94477) | Hot spring microbial mat communities from California, USA to study Microbial Dark Matter (Phase II) - Cone Pool mat layer C metaG ...
GGCCGCCGGTGCCGGCGGCCCTCCCTAGTCGCCGGATCTAGGCAGTTGTGATGCTTACGCTTATTTTGCGTTTTCTGCTATAATATGTGGCAAGGAGCAAACAGCATGGAGCACACATCTGCACGGATTGCGGTAGTGACGGGCGCGACCGCGGGGATAGGTGAAGCGACGGCGCGGGCGTTGTGCGCGGCGGGGCACACTGTGGTTGGAACAGGGCGGCGTGCCGAGCGTCTGCAGGCGCTGGAACGCGAGCTGGGCGCGGCATTTCGCGGCGTGCCGGGTGACATTACCAACGCGGCGTTCGTGACGCAGGTATTTGAGGCAGCACGCGAGGCTTTTGGCGCTGCGCCGAGCATCGTGATCGCCAACGCGGGGCGCGGGCTGGGCGGGGCGGTCTCGAACGCTGACCTGACGCGGTTTGAAGAGATTCTGAAACTGAATGTCACGGCGACGCTGGCCGTGTTGCGGCATGCGGCGCAGCTGATGCTGCCGGTGCAGGAAGAGCAGTTTCCGGCGCGCGCGGCCGACATTGTGGTGATTGGATCGGTGGTGGGGCGGCATGTATCGCCGTTCAGCGCGGTGTATAGCGCGACGAAATTTGCTGTGCATGCGCTGACGGAAAGCCTGCGGCGCGAGATTGGCCCGCGCGGCGTGCGCGTGTCGCTGGTGGAACCCGGCATCGTGGCGACAGAATTCCAAGCTGCCGCTCACTACAGCGCGGAGTTGTGCCAGCAGTTTAACGAGCGCTTTGGCCCGGTGCTGCAGCCGGAAGACATCGCCCGCGCGATTCTCTTTGTGATCTCGCAGCCGCCTCATGTGCACATCAGCGACATCGTGGTGCGGCCGACGCGCCAGGACTATCCGTAACTTCGTTTACGAACCACAAGGAGCTTCATGAGAAAGAAGGATACAGCACCCGCCGCAGCCGCGCCGGGCACCGACGCAGCACGCACGCTCTACCAACTCAAAATTAGCCTGGACAACGTCCGGCCATCCGTGTGGCGCCGGGTTGTCGTGCGCGGCGACATGACCTTGGACGTGCTGAGCGATGTAAGACAATGCGTGATGGGCTGGGACGGCTGGCACGGACATGCGTTTACGATTAACAAGACAACGTATGGCGACACGGAATCCTGGGGCGACGACCGGATGGAAAGGGACTATACTGTGGCGGACGTTGTGAGCAAAGCCGGCACACAATTCCGGTATGAATATGATTTTGGTGACAGCTGGATACATACCATCACGGCAGAGAAGATCAGCACACCGAGCACACCGATGAAGGAACTGGCACGCTGCACAGGCGGGAAGAATGCCTCTCCGCCTGAAGATTGCGGCGGCCCCTACGGTTATTATGAGATGTTGAGGGCCATTCGTAATCCCCGGCATCCCCAGCATGAAGAAATGCTGGAGTGGCTGGGCGACGGGTTTGACCCAGCGGAGTTTTCTCACGAGGCAGCGGATATCGAGCTGAAGGCGCTGCTGCGGCGAAGTGGGCATGGCAAACGCCGTTGAACAACGCATTCGGGATCTGCAGGAAGTTTCGATCGCGATTGATTCATGGGATGATGTGTTTTCGGATTTCGACCCGCGGCCGTTGGAGGAGCGAACGTTGTCGGAAGACTTCGTCAATGAGTTGCAGAAGCGCCATTATGAACAGCCGTCGGGCGCGCTGCTGGTGAAGATATGGGCGCCGCCGCGTCTGCGGGACGCGGCCACGGAAGCGCTGGTGTGCCGGCGCTTGCAGGAGTGTTTCGCGCTGCGCGCGGAGCGGATGCGCACGGCCATCCGGCGCGAACGCAGACGCGGCGCCGTCTTCTTCGTGTGCGGCTTCCTCTGTCTCGCTGCGATGGCGTTCACCACCCTGTTCGTCACTCTGCCACAGGCGTGGCGGGCCTTGCTTGAGATCACCCTGATGCCGCTGGGCTGGTTTGGCATGTGGGAAGGCGTTGGCAAAATGGTTGACCTCGACCGCGAGGCCGTGCAGCAGCGCACGCTCTACCGCCATCTGGCCGAAGCAACATTTCAGATTTGTTATTTGGATGGGTAACACACACCACAGGAACTGCGATGAAGATGACCTTTGCACTTGGCATTGATTTCGGCACCAACTCTGTGCGCGCGCTGGTTGTGAATACACGCACAGGCGAAGAAGTAGGTACGTATGTCTATGATTTTCCAAGCGGAGAAGCGGGGATTATAGGAGATGAACGCGATCCGCATCTGGCGCGCCAGCATCCGCGTGATTATCTGAGCGGGCTGGAGGCGAGCGTGCGCGGGGCGCTGAAACAGGCGCGGCGCGCGCGCGGCTTCAGTCCGGAAGCCGTCGTGGGCATCGGCGTAGATACGACGGGCAGCACGCCGCTGCCGGTCGATGCCGATGGCACGCCTCTGGCGCTGCACAAAGAGTTTGCCAACAATCCAAATGCCATGGCATGGCTCTGGAAAGACCACACGGCGCGCGCCGAGGCGGAGGAGATAACTGCCGCGGCGCATGCCCACACGCCCGACTACACGCAGTGGTGCGGCGGCACGTATTCCTCCGAATGGTTCTTCTCGAAAATTTTGCACTGCGCGCGGGTTGACAAAAAAGTGTACCATGCCGCAGCCAGTTTTGTTGAACACTGCGACTGGATACCGGGAGTGCTGTGCGGCGACACGCGCCCGGCAGCGCTGAAGCGCAGTGTGTGCGCGGCCGGCCACAAGGCGATGTTTAACAAGCGCGCCTGGGGCGGCCTGCCGGCGCAGGAGTTTTTCTCCAGTATTGACAAACGGCTTGATGGCATCATCGCGAAGCTTTACAGCGACGCGTACACGGCCGGTACGCGCGTAGGCGGGTTGTGCGCGGCATGGGCGAAGCGGCTGGGCCTGCCGGCCGGCATCGCGGTGAGTGTGGGAGCGTTCGACGCGCATTTGGGCGCCGTGGGGTCTGGCATTGCGCCGGGCGTGCTGGTCAAAATCATTGGCACATCTTCGTGCGACATGATGGTGTTTCCCGACACGGCGGAGCTGGGGTTTATTCCGGGATTGTGCGGGATTGTGGATGGCTCGATCCTGCCCGGTTACTATGGGTTGGAAGCAGGACAGTCAGCCGTCGGCGACATTTTCAACTGGGTGGTGCGGCAGCTGCTGCCGGCCGATGCGGCGAAGCAAGCGGGCGCGAACCCGCACGGCTGGCTGATCGCGCGCGGCCTCGAGCAAAAGCCGGGCCAGCACGGCCTGCTTGTCCTCGACTGGCACAACGGCAACCGCACGGTGCTGGTAGACCAAAACCTGACCGGATTGATCGTGGGACTGACGCTTGGGACGCGCGTGGACGAAATCTACCGCGCCTGCATCGAAGGCACGGCGTTTGGCGCGCGCGTCATTATGGAACGGCTGGCCGACTATGGCGTGCGCGCCGGGGCGGTGATCGCCTGCGGCGGCCTGGCGGAGAAAAATCCGCTTTTGATGCAGGTGTACGCCGATGTGCTAAAAGTGCCGATCAAGCTGTCGCGCTCGGCGCAGACATGCGCGCTGGGCGCGGCCATGTGCGGCGCGGTGGCGGGCGGCGCGCATCCCTCGCTGCCTGCAGCACAGCGCGCCATGGGCGGCCTCAAAAAAGAGGTGTGCCGCCCCAAAGCCGCGCATGTCAAGGTGTACGACCAGCTCTTTGTGCTGTACAAGAAACTGCATGACGGCTTCGGCACACGTCAGTACACCGCCAACTACGCCGATGTGATGAAGGAACTCCTGCGCATCCGCGCGGCCGCGCAGTGAAGGCATGCCTGAATTACCCGAAGTAGAAACGGTGGTCAACGATTTGCGCGCCGCTGGCCTGGCAGGTTGCACGATCCGCACTGCGCGCGTGGCTTGGGCGCGTACCGTTGCGCCGCTTGCGCCCAGCACGTTCTGCCGCGGCGTGCGTGGCGCGCGCATTATTGCCATCCGCCGCCGGGGCAAGTACATCGTGTGTGAACTCTCAACCGGAGCACTATTTTTAACGCACCTGCGCATGACGGGGCGTTTGGAAGTGGTGCCGGCTTCCGCGCCGCGTGACGTGCACGAGCGCGTCATCATGTCTCTCGACGACGGGCGCGAGCTGCGCTTTCACGACCCCCGCAAGTTCGGCCGCATGGTGCTGACACCACCGGCAGCCAACCCGCTCGATGCGCTTGGCCCCGAGCCTTTTGATGGGGCCTTGACACCCGCGGTGTTTGCTGAGCGCCTGCGTGCGGTGCGCCGTATGCTCAAGCCGCTCTTGCTCGACCAAACATTCATCGCCGGCCTGGGCAACATCTACGTTGATGAAGCATTGTGGCGCGCCAGGCTGCATCCATGCCGCTCTGCCGCGGAGTTGACGGCGGACGAGGCGCGGCGCCTGCTTGAAGCCATCCGCATTGTTTTGCGGCGTGGCATCCGCAACTTGGGCACGAGTTTGGGCGACGGCCACGCCAATTTCTCGTCGGCTACGCGGCGCAAAGGGCGCAATCAAGAGCTCCTGCGTGTCTATCAGCAGACGGGCAAACCGTGTGCGCGTTGCGCGGCTCCCATCACGCGCATCGTGGCCGGCCAGCGCGGCACGCACCTCTGCCCGCGCTGCCAGCCGCTATGCAGAGAATAACCTCACACAAAGTCACCAAGACGCCAAGAGCTGGGAAAGCAGCCGCAGGCAGGCGCGGTGTGTTCAAGCGACAGTTTATGTCGTCTGCACCCGGCATGTTTTGTCATTTGAACCCTGACGGCGTTTGTCATGAGCCGCCGGACCCAGATGCGGCGACAAGGGAGGGCCGCCGGCTTTCGGCGGCCTGATGCACGCGGGGTACAAGGGCAATGAGGCCGTTGCCCCTCCATGTTTCGGTATCGGTATCGCAATCGAAATCGTCATGGAGGGCCGCCGGCCCGGCGGGCTAATGTACGCGGGGGTACAAGGGCAATGAGGCCGTTGCCCCTCCACGCCTATGTCGATGGTCGCCGGATCTGGGGGACCGCGCCGCTTGGCAATCACAGGCGAATCTGCTATACTAGGGTGCGATGGATAACCAGGGAGCACGTATGAATAGAATGTTTAGCATCTGTGCGGTGGTTGTTGTGTTGCAGGCGGGAGCAGTACTGGCGGATGATTTTTACGACGCGCCCGATCCGGCGCCCGCGCCACGTGCGCGGCAGCCGGCCTCCGCAGCCTCCCGCGCGCCGCAACAGGGCGTGCATGAACTTGGCGCGCGAAATGAGCCGTGGACATGGCGCAATCTTTTTTACGGCCCGCTGGAAATTCTGGCCTCGCCGATTATGCTGTTTATGGGCCCGGTGGCGGGCGCGAGCGCGGGATACGACGTGTTTACCGACCCGGACGACACCACGCCGATGGCGCCGGTGCGGGGCACGATGGGTGCGATTGGCGGTGGATTAGTCGGCTTGTTTGCCGCGCCGGCCGCGTTGTGCGTGGGGGTGTTTGACACGCTGACGTGTGGTGCGTTTACTGACGGGTATTTCTTCTACGATGTGGATTGGTAAGCGGTCATGGGCGTGATTATCACGTTGAGTGTAGTGTGCGCGCTGCTGGCGGGATTTGTGGCAGGGTGGGCGGCGCGTGCGTATGCGGCCGAGCGGCGGAAACGCACGGAAGCAGACACGCTCGGCGCCGTCCTGCAGCAGCTCGCTGCGCAGGAACTTGAGCGTGGCACGCAGCGCTGGCAGCAGCTTTCCGACGAAAAAGAGAAGCTGTTAAAAGAGCAACTAAGCCATCACGTGCAGCTGCTCAATACCATGCTCACGCCGCTGGCCGAGCATATCAAGGCGCTCGAGCAGCAACGGCAGGAAGCGTATGGGCGGCTGGACAATGCGTTGAAGGGCGTGGTGGAGGCCAGCACAAAACTGCGCGAAGAAACGGCGCACCTCAGCAATGCGCTGAGCCAGCCGCAGGCGCGCGGGCGCTGGGGTGAGTTGACGTTACGGCGCGTGGTAGAGCTGGCTGGCATGGTGCAGCGGGTAGATTTTTTTGAGCAGGTGTCTGTGAGCGGTGAGGACGAGCGCAGCCGGCCTGACATGGTGGTGCGGCTGCCCGATAACCGCAGCATATTGGTAGATGCCAAAGTGCCGCTGGACGCGTATCTGCGCGCGTGCGAGCAGACGGACGCTGCGCAGCGCGACGCGCTGCTGCAAGAGCACGCGGACAAACTCCGCGCCATGGTGAAAAGTTTGTCGGTCAAAGCCTACTGGGAAAAATTCGGGAAAGCGCCCGATTTTGTGGTGATGTTTGTGCCGGGCGATCAGTTTCTTTCGGCGGCGTTGTCCAAAGATGAAACGCTGTTGGAGGATGCCTTGAGCAAAAGAGTGGTACTTGCCACACCGTCAACACTGTTGGCGCTGTTGCGCGTGGTGGCGGAAGGCTGGCGGGCCAGCGACGTGCAGGCCAATCTTGAACTGATCAAGAAAATGGGCATCGAGTTGTACAAGCGCTTCAACACGCTGATTGGCCACGTAAAAAACATAGCGGAAGGCTTGGCGAAAGCAGTCAAGGCCTACAATGATGCCGTCAGTTCAATGAACAGAATGCTGTTCCCCAAGTTGAGGGAATTTGGGGAGCTGCAGGGAGAGAATGGCACAAGCATGCCAGCCCTGACGCCCATTGAGACGCCGTTGGAAGCGCCGCAAGAGAGAGAGTTGCTGTGAGAACACAAGGATGGTGCCGAGGGGCAGAATCGAACTGCCGACACACGGATTTTCAGTCCGTTGCTCTACCAACTGAGCTACCTCGGCGTGGGCGCTGATGGGCGCTGGCAAGTATTATATGTTTTTCTGATTATGAAGTCAACTGCTGAACTAAACCCAGATGCGGCGACTAGGGAGGGCCGCCGGCCACGACGGCCTGATGGCTGCAGAGCACAAGGGCAACGAGGCCGTTGCCCCTCCCATCGTTGGTATGGGAATCATTACGAAGGGCGGCGGGCCTGGCGGCCTTGTGCGCGCGGGGCGCAAGGGCAACGAGGCCGTTGCCCCTCTACGCGTACGTCGCTAGTAGCCGGATCTGGGCTAACAGCTAATCATGACGGAGTATAGCCACTTTAATAACTAGAAGTGCGTGAACGTTCCACGATGAGTAGTAACTCACTGACATGTAATCCTGACCCAAGAGGCTGCCTATGAAAGAGTTTTTGTTTTTGCTGAATGTGATTCAATTTGGGATCATCATGATCCTCTCCAATCCAAGCGAGCTGGATCACCGCGCCTATGTCGCGGAACAGGTGAAAACGCGCTGGCAGAGCGGCTCTACCTGGCTTGATAAACTCAAAGGCGCCGCGGAATCAGCACAAGGGTTCACGGCCGAATATCAAAACCGGTACTTTTATTCCACCTTGAGCAAAGATGGCAAGACGCTGACGGTGGGCATCCTCGGCATGGTGCGCTGGGTGGCGGATGACCAGCAGGCCGCGCCGGCGCCACAACCGGCCCAATAATCACTCATACAGAAAGCGCCACATGGTCTCGATATCAATCGTCACACGTGTTTGTTGTAGTGTCGCTGCTGTCGCCGTGCTGGCTGGTTGCAGCACGATGAACAAAGGGCTGGTGGCAGAACCCGAGGTAACGGTGCGGGATTTGCGCATCGAGAAGCTGGACTTTGACCAGGCCACACTGGCGCTGGATTTGGATGTGTTCAATCCCAATGATGCCGCGGCGAAACTGGCGGGGTTTGATTACGCGTTGAAAATTGACGACGCGGAATTTCTTAAGGGAGACCACACCAAGAGCGTGAGCATTGCTGCGCGCAGCAACAGCGTGGTTCAGGTGCCGTTCACCCTAAAATTTCGTGACGTTTACAACACGTTCACGTCATTGCAGGGCAAAGAGCGGTTCGCGTATGCGTTGGAGTGCGGGCTGAAATTCGATGTGCCGGTGCTGGGCACCCGCCGCCTGCCGATTAGCAAGAGCGGCACGCTGCCGGTTGTCAAGCCGCCCACGATTGATCTCGGTTCCGTCTCGCTGCAGCGCACGACGTTGCTGGATCAGCAATTGTTGCTCAGTATGAAGGTCAGCAATCCCAATTCGTTTGGCCTGCTGATCAATGCGTTGGACTATGACATCGTGATGAACGGGCGGCGCTGGGCGCAAGGGAAGACGGACAAACCCATCGAAGTGAAAGCGGGGGGCGAGAGCGAAATTGCCCTGCCCGTTTCGGTGGACATTTTGAGTGCGGGGGCGGCGCTGGCGGACATTATCACGTCGCGCAAGCCGGTGAGCTATAGCGTGAAAGGCTCGGCGGATATTGGATCGAGCCTGCCGGAATTTTCGCGCGTGAAGCTGCCGTTCAACCGCGCGGGGACGATTGCGATTGGGCGGCTGTGATGCACATGCCGGGGCGCGCATGCGGGCAGCAAAAACGGCAGGCGGACGCGGCTGAATAACCGCGGGGTTATTCACAGCGTGATACGTTCATCGCGGGCGGGAATGAGCACACGGGCATCGGGGCGGCGTTCCTGTACAGCGGCCGCCAGGTCGCGCGTGGCCTGCTGCTCGCCGTGGACGAGAATGAACGTTTTGCAGCGGGCGCCCACGCCATCTATGTAAGCGAGCAAATCGTTGCGGTCGGCGTGGCCGCTGTAGGTGTTGAGGACGACGCGCTCGGCGCGCATGGGGTACATGACGCCGAAAATTTTCAGTTCCGGAGCGCGGTCGACAATGCGGCGGCCGAGCGTGCCTTCGGCCTGGTAGCCGACAATAACAACGGCGTTGCGCGGGTCAGCCACATTATTTTTTAGGTGATGCAAAATGCGGCCTGATTCGCACATGCCGGAAGCGGAGATGATGATCATGGGGCGCGGGTCGTGGTTGAGGGCTTTGGATTGCTCGACATCCCTGATGTAGGTAACTGATTCATTAAAGAGAATGGTATCGCCTTGTTGGAGCAGCGCCGTGGTTTCGGCGTCGAACAAATCAGGGTGCTTGTGAAAGACGTGGGAGATGTCCACGGTGAGGGGGCTGTCAATGAAAATAGGGAGCGGGGGGATGCGCTGGCCGCGGTGGAGGAGGTTGAGGGTGTAGAGCAGTTCTTGGGCACGTTCGAGCGCGAAGGAGGGGATGATGATTTTGCCGCCGCGGGCGTAGACGCGGTTGATGACGCCGGCCAGCAGGTCTTCAGTTTGATTGATGTTGCGGTGAAAGCGGTTGCCGTAGGTGCTTTCGATGACCAGGGCGTCAATGTCGGTGAGTTGTTCGGGGTCGCGCAGGATGGGCAAGTTTTTGCGGCCGAGGTCGAAGGCATAGCCAAGGCGGAAGGTGCGGCCGTTTTCGTGGATTTCAAAGAGATGGAGTGCCGCGCCGAGGATGTGGCCTGCCTCGCAGGCGGTGACGCGGATGTCGCTGGTTACCTGGAGAGGCTGATGGTAGTGGTGGCCGCGGAGGAGCGGGAGGGTGGCTTCGACGTCGTCGAGGGTGTAGAGCGGCTCGACCGGGTCTAGTTTTTTACGTTCGAGGCGGGCGTTGATATATTCAGCATCTTTTTCTTGGATGTGAGCGGCGTCGCGCAGCATGTACTGGCAGAGATCGGCGGTAGCGCAGGTGGTGTGGATGGGGCCGTTGTAGCCGTTTTTGACAAGGGTGGGCAGGTTGCCGCAGTGATCAATGTGCGCGTGGGAGAGCACGACGGCGTCAATGCTGCGCGCGATACGGCCGATGTTTTTGCACCTGGCGCAGGCGTCTTTGCGGTGGCCTTGAAAGAGGCCGCAGTCGCGCAACACGGCGCTGTGCGCGGTTTGAATGAGATGGGCCGAGCCGGTGACTTCCTGAACGCCGCCGAGAAAAGTGAGGTGCATGGGGGTGGGGAGATGGACGTTATGGACGAAATGGACGAAAAGGACAAAATGGACAAAGTGGACTAGGAAGAATTGGATGGTCTAGGCGGGGCGGGCTGTCCCTGGCGTCCATTATGTCTATTTTTGTGCATTTTTTGTTGTTGTCTGCGTTGTTGTATAACGTGATAGAGGCGTTCGGTGAAACCGCCTTCTTTCTCGAAAGCTCTGGCTTGCGCCGCAATTTGCCGGACAAGGAGGGAGGCGGCCACATCAATCAATGTGAGCGCGGCATTGGCGGCGATCTCACGGCGCGACACGGGCTGGCCAGCTGCTTGTGCGGCATGATAGGTCTGTTCAAGCCATGCCGCCAACTCCTCAGCGGTCTGGCAGCAGCGGGAAATCAAGTCTGTGCGGCGCGGGTCGTTGTTGGGCCACATCTGCAAGCCGTGTTGGCGCAGAAAATCCTCGAAATCCAAGCGCAGCTCCTCCAGACTTGCACGGGCCACATTGGTCAGCTTGATTTCCATCTTTTTCGAGGTGCCACTGGCGGTGCTGCTCTCCGCGATGTTCTGTAGACTGGAAGGCGCTGCCTGAACCATTTGGTCATGCGTGCGGCTAGTTGGTGGAAGGTAATGGGTGCAGAAGCGGATGGTGAAATCGTAGAGCAGACGGGTCACCTGAAAACTTTTCAGATGGCGATAGGCGCCGTGAGGCGGACGCAGCAGAGAGGCACGGCCACCGGACATGCTGTCAGTCGGCCACGCGGGTGATGTGCGCGCCGATGGCGGCGAGACGCTGATCAATGTGTTCATAGCCACGGTCAATCATGTAGATGTTGTCAATAATGCTTTCGCCGCTGGCGCACAGGGCGGCGATGAGCAAGGCCACGCCGGCGCGGATATCGGGGCTGGTCAAGTACTCGCCGTGCAGCGGGGAGGGTCCCTGGACGACGGCGCGGTGCGGGTCGCACAGAATGATGCGCGCACCCATGCCGACGAGGCGGTCGGTGAAGAACAGGCGGCTTTCAAAAAGTTTCTCGTGAAAGAGAATCGTGCCGTCGCATTGCGTGGCAGTGACGAGCAGGATGCTGAGCAAATCAGCTGGCACACCGGGCCAGGGGGCGCTTTCGATTTTGGCGATGGCGCCGCGGAAATCATTCACGATGGTGCGCGATTGGTGGGCGGGGACGAGGAGATCGTTGCCGGCCTGCACGACCTCAATGCCGAGTTTTTGAAAGGCTTTGAGGATCATGCGCAGGGGGGCGGAGGAGACGTTGCGAATGGAGAGCGAGCTGTGAGTGGCGGCGGCCAGGCCGATAAAGCTGCCGATTTCGATGTAATCGGGAGCGATGGTGTGTTGGGCGCCGCCGAGTTCGGGGACGCCGTGAATGACAAGGCGGTTGGTGCCGATGGCGTCGATGCGGGCGCCCATGCGGTTGAGCAGGAGACAGAGTTGCTGGACGTGGGGCTCGCAAGCGGCGTTGTAAATGGTGGTTTCGCCCCGAGCGCACACGGCGGCCATGATGATATTCTCCGTGCCTGTGACACTGGCTTCGTCGAGCCACAGATCGGCGCCGTGCAGGCCGTCGCGGCAGGTGAGCAGATAGCTGTCGGATTCTTCGTACACGGCCGCGCCCATTTCTTGCAAGGCCAGGAGGTGGGTATCGATGCGGCGTTTGCCAATTTTGTCGCCGCCGGGGATGGGGATGGTGACTTTGCCGCAGCGGTAGAGCAGTGGGGCGGCGAGGGTGATGGAGGCGCGCAGTTTGCGAAACAAGGTGCGGTCGAGCTCTTCGCTGCTGATCTGCGTGGCGGAGATGTCCCAGGTATGCGGATCGCCTGGGCGGGGTGTCACTTGCGCGCCCAAGCCGCGCAGGACGTCGGCCATCACCAGCACGTCGCCGATCAGCGGCACATTGTGGAGGGTGACAGGCGCGCTGGTTAGTAAACACGCGGACAGCACAGGCAAGGCCTCGTTTTTATTGCCTGAGACATCAAGCGAGCCCGCCAGGCGCTGGCCGCCCTGCACAACAAATTTCTCATCACGCGGCATTTCAACCTCCCTGAGATGGCGCGCCAAACAGCGCCGTGCCAATGCGGATCATCGTGCTGCCTTCTTCCAGCGCGATGCGATAATCATTTGACATGCCCATGGAGAGCTCGTTGAAAGTGGGCGGAGCGCCGGCGGCGATGAGCGCGTCGCGCAATTCCCGCAGGGTGCGGAAGACGGAGCGCAGCAGGTGTTCATTGTCAGTATACGGCGCCATGGTCATGAGGCCGCGCAGGCGCAGAGATGGCAGATTGGCGCATGCATCCAGCACGTCACGGACGTCAGCCGGGTGCACACCATATTTTTGCTGTTCGCCACTGACGTTCACTTCCAAGAACACATCTATGGAGCGCTGGGCGGCAAGGCAGCGCGTGTGCAGTTCGCGCGCCAGGCGCAGAGAATCAACCGACTGTACACAATCAAACATGGTTGCAGCGTCGCGGGCTTTGCGCGATTGGAGGTGGCCGATCATGTGGAGCTGGACACCGGGCGTGGAGTGGCGTGGGTCCCATGGGGAGTATTTGGCGCGGGCTTCTTCGACGCGGTTTTCACCAAGCACGCGCGCGCCGGCCGCGAGGACGGCACGGATGTCGTCCAGCGGGCGCTGTTTCGTCACAGCGACGATGGTCACCGGCCCACGGGCATACCGCGCCACGTCTGCTTCCAGCGCGCGCCAGTTGTCTGCGATGCTCATGCTGCGGTTCACCGCGTTTATTGTTCGTCTACCAGCTGGTCGAAAAACTTGACTTTGTCGGCCATGTCAGGCGAGGCATTGTGCTTCATGGCCGCGCGCGGATGCTGGTTGCGGAAGCCGGTTAGCATATAGACGTGATCAAAGCCCCACAGCAGCTCTTTGCGCAGCGGTTCAATGTGGTCTTGAATGCACTGCAGAACCGGGCGCAGCTTGTACTTGGGATTGTGCAGGAAGCCCAGCAGGAGCTCCATGCGGCAGTTGCCCGCGCCGCGCCCCAAGCCGGCCATACTGGCGTCAAGCATGTTCGCGCCCTTGATAATCGCTTCGATAGTGTTGGCAAATGCCAGCTCGAGGTTGTTGTGGGTGTGAATGCCGACCTGTTTGCCGGCCTGCCGCGCATAGCGCAGATACTTGCCGATCAGGTAATGAATTTGTTCACTGTACAGCGCACCAAAGCTGTCCACGAGGTACAAAGTGCCGGCTTCCGATTCAGCCAGCAGTTCGAGGGCTTCGTCTAATTCGCGTTCGCGGACGACCGAGACGGACATGAGATTAACAGTGGTTTCGTAGCCTTTGTCGCGGGCATCTTTGAGCATGTCCAGGGCGGTGGGAATTTGATTGATATAGCAGGCCACACGCACCATGTCAATGACACTTTTGTCGCGCGGCAGAATATCGTCGTGATAGTCCGTGCGGTCGACATCAGCCATGACGGAGATTTTGACGCTACCCTGCTTGTCGCCGACCACACGGCGCACGTCGTCTTCCGTGCTGAACTTCCAACGGCCGTATTCATCGGGAGAATAGATGCGTTGTGACGCTTTGTAGCCTAATTCCATGTAATCAATACCGGCCTCGCAGCAGGCGAGATAAACGTTGCGCACGAGCTCCGGCGTAAACTTGTGATCGTTCATCAAACCGCCGTCGCGGATGGTGCAGTCGAGCACTTTGATATCCGAGCGATAGCCGACCCATTTGGCGGCTGGTCCGCTGTCGCGCGCTTTTTGTTCAGTGGCTTTGGCCATGTCATGCTCCTTGATTACCGGTTGATAACAGTGTATCAGTGTATCAAATCCGCAGCGGCAAGGCAAGCAGAGTGAGAGGCGATAGAGTGTGAGGGCGTGAGCGGCAGGCTGGCAGCGCCGCTGCGCGGGCGATGGAACTAATCAGAATGAAACGCGCGCACAGTGCGGCAACTTCCCTGGCGTCCTGTTGTGTGAATGCCAGCAGGGGAGCAAGAAAGACGCCGCCGCCTGTGCCAACCATAAACGGAGCAGGCACCGATGCAAGCAGCAGCGGCCGTACGCCTGCTAACCCAGATAGCCGGCGCGGAGGTAGCTGGCGGAGCTCAACAACACGGCGATGATACTGCACACCATGGCAGTCGGGACGAGGCTGTCATGGTGAATGCCGGGGACACAAGAGAAGATGGAAAAAGAGAGCGATGCGCCGCCAAAGCCGGCACAAGCGTAACGCAAAGCCTCACAAAAGAAAGCGGCAAGGAAGAGCTTGGAGAACACGGTACGGTGCCGGGCATGGGCGTGGCACGACGTGCCATGCCCATGCGCGCAGCTGGCCGGCCTGCCAGTTTAGATCAACAAGGACTCGGCAGGCGCGCCGGATTCGAGCGCGTCAAGAATGATGTCCAGTTTGGCTTGATCGAGGCCGCCATACCACCAGCCTTGCGGATACACCAGCATGACGGGGCCTTTGTCACAGGCCTTCAGGCAACCGGTGCTGGAGACCATGGCGTTGATGCCACGGTCAGCGATTTCCGATTCAAGGTATTGGAGGAGGGAAGGGGCGCCTTTTTTGTTGCACGTTCCCTGGGGCTCGCCGTTGAGGCGGAAGCTGTTGCAGACGAGGATGTGAAAATCAGGTTTTTCCATGGGTGTCAGAGCATGTGGGTGAAAAGAATGAACAAGAGAGCGGGCATAGGGCAAGAGAAGCTGGTGGGGCGGTTTACATGCATCCCTGGCCTGAGCCTTTACAGGCGGCGCCACATCCCATAAAGCGGCGGCGCAAGGCGGCGGGTGGTTCGATGCCGGCGAAAGCGGCCTTGAGGCCTTCTTCGATCAGGCCTTCCATTTCGACGATGTTCAAGCCGTGAGCAGTGAGAATGGCGCGCGGGGAGTGGCCGGCGCCGCTGACAAGGATGGCGCGGCAGTCGCTGAGCAGAGCAGCGAGCGCCTGCCAGCGCTGAGCGCCGCTGCCGGGAGGGGGCGCCGTGCGGATGGATTCGATGACAAAACCGCTCGTATCCTGCTTGTATACAGTGAACTGATGCGCTTCGCCAAGATGTTGATTGACCAGGAGGCCTTCGCGCGAGGCCACGGCCACATAGGGTCTGTTTTCGGCGCCGCGGGGAGGCATCTGGGCACAATGAGCGAGGGCAAGTATGTCTTCGGGCTGTTCGGGAGCGCCGATCAATCCGCAGGCATCGGCGCGGCAGTGCGCGCAGTGGGTCATTTGGGGCATGATGGCGCCCGCTTCCGCGCGGATGCGCTGCATCACGTCAGACGCCGGCTGAGCGAGGCGGGCAAATTCACTGCCTTCGGCTGGAATCATGGGCATGCAGTTCATGATGTGTGCGCCCATTTCTTTAACCGTTCTGGCGATGTCGAGGACATGTGCATCGTTGATGCCGGGAATGACGACGGTATTAATTTTAAGGATGATGCCGGCACGGACGAGGCGCCGCATGCCTTCCTGCTGGCGTTCCCAGAGCAGAGCGGCGCCGTCAACACCACGGAACGGCTTCTTGTCTGGGCGGATCCAAGCGTATATTTTGGCGCCGATGGCGGGATCAACTGCGTTGACGGTTACAGTGACATGGCTGACACGCAGTGCGGCGAGTTCATCCACATGTGGGGCCAGGGCGAGGCCGTTGGTGGCCACGCAGAGCAACATGTTGGGGAAGGCAGCACGGACGCCGCGCAATGTTTCGAGTGTTTTATCTGCGTCTGCCAAGGGATCGCCCGGCCCGGCGATGCCGACAACGGTGATGTTGGGGTGGCGTGCACATGCGTGGTGGAGATACGCCAGCGCCTGCTGGGGGGAAAGCACCGCGCTCGTGACGCCGGGGCGGCTTTCGTTGGCGCAGTCGTAACAGCGGTTGCAGAAGCGGCACTGCACGTTGCAGGCTGGGGCCACGGGCAAGTGAATGCGGGCGCAGGTGGCACGTACATCGGCGTTGAAGCAGGGATGACGGCTAAGTGCATCAGTATTCATGGTGGCCCTACAAATACGAATAACCAGTTTCGGAATCTTCCTGGCGCTGTTCGAGCACGGCATTGACCAGCCGGTCGAGCAGCTGCAAGCTGCCTTCGTAGCCAGTGATCATGAGGCGTGCTGCGCCGAAACGGTCATGAATTGGGAACCCAGTGCGAATGAGCGGAATGCCACGTTCACGGGCAACGGGATACGCCTTGCTGGTGCCGATGATTACGTCGGGCGCAGTGTCGTGGGCCGCATGAGCAACTGCGGCGAAATCAGCGCCTTCGATAATACGGGCAGTTGAGGAGATGCCAGGCGCAGCTTGTTCAAGCCAGGCCGCCAACCGGCCGGTGGTAGAGCCGGTAGCGCAGAGCACGGGCACGGCGCCTAATTCTGCGAGGAAACTGCACACGCCAACCACCGTGTCGGCATCGCCGACGACAGCTGTCTTGAGCCCGTATGTATATTTGTGAGCATCAACCATGGCATCGCGCAGGCGGCCGCGTGCGTTGTCCAGGGTGGGGTGTGCGGGCTGGCCGGATACGGCCAGCAGGGTGTGGACAAAAGCGTCACAGGCGCGCAATCCCACTGGGACATCCAAGACGTGGGCAGGTGTGCCAAAACGTTCTTGCAAAACAGCAGCGGCGGAGGTGCCTGCCGTTGCACTGCGGCCCACGTGCATGGCGGCAGCGCAGCTGGCGAGAGTGCGGATGGCTTCAATGCTCGTACCGCCCGGGGGGATGGGCACATAAGCCTCCGCCAGAGGAGCATCGAGGGTGTCGGAATAATCGGGCACGAGCAGGGCATCCGCGCCGCACATGGCGGCGATGTGGCGCAGGTGCCTATGATCGGCGGGGGAGAGCAGGCTGGGGAACAACACAATTTTGCCGGGCTGGCAGGCAGCCGCCCGTTCAACTGCCAAGGCACTGACGATCGCGCTTGTGGCGGCATGAAATCCATCTTCATGCGTGGCGGCATAACTAGGTGTGGAGACGAAAACGAACACCGGCAGCGATTCTTCGGCGCGCTGCGCGCGGTATGCGCGGAGCATGCCAGTGACGTTCTCGCCGATTGTTTCCGATAGGCAGGTCGTGGCGATACCGATCATGGCAGGCGCGTATTTTTTGCGGACGTTGTCGAGGCCAGTAAAGAAGCTGTTGGTACCGCCGAAAACAGTGTCATGCTCGGCGAGGCTGCTCGAAGCGATGTCAAACGGCTCTCGGAAGTGGCTGATACAATACCTGCGGATGTAGGTAGCACAGCCTTGGGAGCCATGGAGAAAGGGGATGGCACCGGCCACGCCGCGGAAGGCAAGAGAAGCGCCGAGCGGCGCACAGAGTTTGCAGGTGTTGCGGGCGCCGGCGGAGCCGGGCGCGTCGGGCGGCACGGGCGAGCCATCAGCGGCGCGGCTCAGCGGGCTGTGCCGGGCCGGTGCAACGGCGCTGGCACGCGCGGTAAATTCAGCAAGACAGGCCGCGGCGTGCGGGCCGGGGAGCTCTGCGCAGGAGACGGGCCTGCCTTTGACTGCGTTCCAAACCGGGCTGGTGACTGTGGCGTGGACTTCGCGGGCGAAATGAAACATGCCTTCAAACCCGGCCAGAGGGATTTTGCGCTCGTGATTGTGGTCACAAAAACCAATGCCGAGCTTGTAGGCGATGGGGCGCTCTTTGACGCCGCCGATAAACAAATCTACCTGTTGCTCTGTAAGGAAATGTGCGAGCTCGAGCGGATTGGAGTCATCCACGATGACGGTGCCCGTGTCGCAGATTTCCTGCAACTGCCGGTAATCCTCAGCGCGGCCTGTCTGGGTGCCGGCCAGCACTGTGTGCATGCCGAGGAAACGCAGCGCGCGCACCAGAGAAAAGGCTTTGAAGGCGCCGCCCACATAGAGGGCCGCGCGGCGCCCGGCCAAGCGTTGCTTGAATTCGTGCAGGGCGGGCAGCACGCGAGAAATCTCGTCGCGGACGAGCGCCGCGGTGCGCGCGCGCATGCCGTCATCGCCGAAAAAGTCGGCGACAGCATAGAGCGCCGCTGACATGTCTTCGATTCCAAAATATGACACGCGTATGAACGGAATGCCGTACAGCGCTTCCATGCGCTGGGCCAAGGGCAGCATGGAGCCGGAGCACTGGACAACATTGAGGCGGGCGCCGTGAGCGCGCCGGATGGCCGCGACGGTACCGTCGCCCGTAATACTGGCCACCACCTGCACGCCCATCTTATCGAGATAGTTTTTGATTATCCACGTTTCGCCGGCCACATTAAACTCGCCAAGCAAGTTGACGCAGTGCGGATGGATGTCGTGTGTGGTGCCTGTGCCGATGAGTGCCAGCAAGGCCTCGCAGGCGGCCGCGTAGCCGTCTTTCTTCGTGCCTTTGAAGCCTTCTGAATGAACCGGGATGACGGGAATATGCTGTTCGCGCGCCACGCGGCGGCACACTGCGTCCACATCGTCGCCAATCACGCCGACAATGCAGGTGGAGTAGACAAATGCAGCTGCGGGTCTGTAGCGCGTTATAAGCTCGGTCAAGCAGGCATACAATTTGGCTTCGCCCCCGCGGATCACGTCTTGTTCCTGAAGGTCAGTGGAGAAACTGTTGCGGTGCAGCTGCGGGCCGGAAGAGAGCGCGCCGCGGATATCCCAGGTGTAAGCGGCACAACCAATCGGGCCATGCACCAGATGGAGCGCGTCGGCCACCGGATACAACACCACGCGAGAGCCGCAAAAGACACACGCTCGCTGGCTGACAGAGCCGGCGGCGCTGCGAGTCGAGCAGGCGATGGGAGTGTGTTCCGCTCCCGTGCGAATGACCTGCTGCCTGCGTTCGCTGAGAATTTCAAGCATGGGTGAGGGGGCGGCCGGCATGTGTTACAGTATAGTTACATGACTAGTTCAAACGATTCTTCCGGCGAAGTGCGGTCTTTGTGATCCAGGAGAGCGTCCAGAATCTTCTCCAGCAGGCGCAAGCCGCCGTAATAGCCGAGAGTGGGGAAATACGAATGTCCGACGCGGTCGAGGATCGGGAACCCATAACGCACGAAGGGGATGTTTTCGTCGCGGGCAATGTACTTGCCGTAGGTGTTGCCGATCAACAAGTCGACCGGCTCCTGTTTGATCCACTGATGGAGGAGGAACATGTCGGCGCACGGGCCTTGGCGCACCTTTGCCCCGGGCACACGTCCCTGCATGGCGTAGGCGATGCGCGCTTCAAACGTGGGATCGGGCGTCCCGGTGACAATATAGACGGGCTGCATGTCGAGATCACAGAGAAAACCTGTCAGCGCCACGAGTTGATCCGGATCGCCCCACAGTGCGACGCGTTTGCGGTAAAAATACTGGTGCATGTCGGACATGACATCCACGAGGCGGCCGCGTTCTTCCTCGAGAGCCGGTGGGATTTCAACCATGGCGCGGGAAGCGAGTGTCTGGATGAAGGTGTCGGTGGCGCGCAGGCCAAGCGGCAATTCCGTGGTTTCAAAGGGGACTTTGCACTTTGCGTCCAAGGCGAGCGCGGCGGCGTGGGAGGCGGTGGGGCCCAGCGCCAGGGTCAGGCTGTTCGCGCCAGTTTTCATGAGCTGTTCGCACGTCACGCCGCCTGGTGGAAACATGGCAAAGGTGCCGGTCTGCGGCCCGTCGAGCACACCGGACGTATCGGGGAAGATCGTTGCGTCAATCTGCAGCATTGCCAGAATGCGCTTGAGCTCGCGAATGTCGGACGGTTCCACCCAGCCGGGGACAAGATTGATGCGGCGCACGCGCTGGCGGGCCGGTTCAGCCAGATAGGTAACCATGGCTTTGACCATGTTGGAGAAGCCCGTTACATGCGAGCCGACGTAGCTGGGCGTATTGGCATGAATCACGTGTTTGCCGCGGGGGATTTTGCCGTCTTCGCGCGCCTTGGCGATGATCTGCACGAGGTCGTCGCCGATTGTTTCCGACAAACACGTCGTGTGCACGGCGATCAGCTCGGGGTTGTATGTTGTGAAGATGGTTTCTATGGCTTGCAGGAGATTAGCCTGCCCGCCGAACACGGCGGCGCCCTCGGTAAAGGAGCTGGTGGCGGCCATGACAGGCTCCTTGTAATGCCGTGTCAAGGTGCTGCGGTGATACGCGCAACATCCCTGCGAGCCGTGGCTGTGCGGCAGGCAGGCATGGATGCCCAGCGCCGCATACATGGCGCCGATCGGCTGGCATGTTTTGGCGGGGTTAATGGTCAGCGCTTGGCGCTCGGTAACGACGGATGGAGTATGACGGAGGAGAGCCATGGTATGTTTCCGCGGTTAAGAGCGGACGTACTCCGCTTCAAGGTGAGGCATGCCATTCTGGCGCCAGGGCGGCGTAATCATTTTCCAGACGGTCGCGTTGATCATGCGGTCAATTTCGCGGTAGAAATTAATCGCGCCTTTGAAGCCGGCGTACGGCCCGCCGTAATCATAGCTGTGCAACTGTTTGCATGGGATGCCGTTTTTCTGGACGCCATATTTTTCCTTAATGCCGGCGCAAAACACATCCGGGCGCCACGTGTGCAGCAGCTCCTGTGTTTCATGCTCGCTGATATCATCTATGACCAGTGTGTGGTCATCCATCTCTGGCATCATGCCTGTATAGTCTTTGTGGGGCAAGCCGCGGGCCGCCATTTCTTCGGGAGAGATGCGCGGGCGGTATTTTACCGGATCGGGCTGCACATCTAACTCTTCGATGTTGCGGCTGTCGGCATCGACTTTGATCGAGGGGAGCACGCGGCGGCCTTCATAGTCGTCGCGGTGGGCGAATTCATAGCCGGCGGCCACTGTTTTCATGCCAATCTCAGCAAACAATTCCTGATAGTGGTGGGCGCGCGAGCCGCCGACAAACAGCATGGCGGTTTTGCCTTCGCAGCGCGAGCGCACGTCCGCGGCCACGGCGTTCACCTGCGCCATTTGTTCGGCGATGTATGCCTCGACGGTCTGCGTCAGCTGCGGGTCATCAAAAAATGCAGCGATCCGTCGCAGCGATTTGGCCGTGGCGTTGGCGCCGATAAAATTCACCTTGAACCAGGGCACGCCGTATTTCTTTTCGATCATGTCCGCCACATAGTTGATGGAACGATGGCACATGACACAGTTTACATCGGCCGTATGGGCGCGTTCAAACTGGGCGATGGTGGAATTTCCGCTCAGGGTGGCGACCAGAGTAATGCCGCACGCTGCCAGCATCTCCTCGATGATGAACGCATCACCGCCGATATTGTATTCGCCGAGCAGGGTGACTTTGAAGCGGCCTGCGGGTGGTTCGTCATTCAGCCCGATCACATGCTTGAACAACTGGTTGTTGGCGATATGATGGCCGGCGGATTGCGAGACGCCCTTGTAGCCTTCGCAACTGAAGGCGAATACGTTGCAGCCGTTTAATTTTTCCTTCATCTCCCGAGCGACGGCGTGGATGTCATCGCCGATCAGGCCGACTGGGCACGTGGCGAACACGCCGATGGCTTTGGGATGAAAGAGATCATAGGCTTCTTGGATAGCCTGGCGCAATTTTTTCTCACCGCCGAAGACGATGTCTTCGTCGCGCAAGTCAGTGGAGAAACAATAGGTCATGAAGTTTTCCGCGTCCGGGGTTTCCGGGCGCGTTTGGTTGCGCCGCGTCAGCCAGGCATAGAAACTGCAGCCGATGGGACCATGCACAAGGTTGATGATGTCACGAGTTGGGCCGAGGACGACCCCCTTGCAGCCGGCATAGCAACAACCGCGCTGGGTAATGATGCCCGGGCTGGTGCGGGTATTTGCCTTAATTTCCGGTACAGCACCGGAGGCGTCCTTGGTGTTCACGACAATTTGCCCCAAGCGCTTTTTAGCCACCTTGGCCGGGTAGCGCTTCACGAGCTGTTCACGCAGGCGTTCTGGAGCAGGACGATTTTTCATAGTGACGTTCCTTGAGGCTGTTGGTGTTCGTCAACGGCCGTATCACCGGTCTCGCCCGTGCGGATGCGAATGGCGTCGAGCACGGGCATAACAAAAATTTTGCCATCGCCAGGTCTGCCTGTCTGGTTGGCGCTCATAATCGCCTGAACAGCTTTGTCTTTGAGCGCGTCAGGCACTACCAGCATCATGATGCGTTTGGGCATCAGCTTGGGACCTTTTTCGGCGGGGTGGCTGGCTTCTTCGTATTGTTCCGCGCCGGCAGTGGGGCGGATCAAATACTCCACATTGCCTTTTCCGCGCCCGGCGCACTTGCGCGCCGTCAGCGAGGGGAAGCCGGCGGCGACCAGCGCGCGCTTGGTTTGGTTTACTTTGTCTATTCTAATGATGGCCCAAATTTCTTTCATGGCATGCGCTCCCGGTTAGTCCGTGTCTTTTACGCCCGAGCTGATGGTGTAAGCTTCCTCGACGGGTGTGACGAAGATTTTGCCATCGCCGTAAGCGCCCTTGGCGCCGGTACGCGCCGCTTTCATGATCGTGTCAACAACAAGTTGCTTGTCCTTGTCGGGCACAACGAGGATCAACAGTTCTTTCGGCAGCTCGTCATAGACAATTTCGCCGATTTTAATGCCACGCTGTTTGCCGCGCCCGAACACGTCGGTTTTCGTAACCGCAGGGAAACCGGCATACAACAATGCCGTCATGACATCCATGGCTTTTTCCGGCCTGACTATCGCTCTGATCATCACCATATCACGTTCTCCTGGTTGAGCTGCGCGCGTGGCGCGCACTTGGTTGTGAGTATTAATTGAGGACGCCGTATTCGAGCAGGAGCTGCTCTAATTCGTCGGTTTTAAGCGGTTTGGGAATGACAAACATTTTGTTGTTGTCAATGGCGCGCGCCAGGGCGCGGTATTCGTCGGCCTGGGGCGCAGCGGGGTTCCATTCAATCACTGTTTTTCTGTTGATCTCGGCCCGCTGCACGTCGTTGTCGCGCGGGAGAAAATGGATCATCTGCGTGCCCAGGCGTTCTGCCAGCGCGGTGATCAGTTCGCGTTCGTTATCAACTTTGCGGCTGTTGCAGATCAGCCCGCCCAGCCGCACTGTGCCGGATTCGGCGAATTTCACAATGCCTTTGCAGATGTTGTTGGCGGCATACATGGCCATCATCTCGCCGGATACGACGATGTAAATTTCTTCTGCTTTGCCGTCGCGGATCGGCATGGCAAATCCGCCACATACGACATCGCCCAACACATCGTAAAACACATAGTCAAGCTGTTCATCTTCGGCATACGCGCCCAGCTGCTCAAGCATGTTGATGGACGTGATGATGCCGCGCCCGGCGCAGCCCACGCCCGGCTCTGGGCCGCCTGATTCGACACACAGCGTGTTGGCAAACCCGCGGTGGCGTATCTGCGAGAGTTCGATGTCCTCGCCTTCGTCCCGCAGGGTGTCGAGCACCGTTTTCTGTGCCAGCCCGCTCAGCAACAGCCGCGTGGAGTCTGCTTTGGGATCACATCCCACCACCATGACTTTTTTCCCCATTTCGGCCAGCGCGGCAACCGTGTTTTGTGTGGTGGTCGACTTTCCTATGCCGCCTTTTCCATAAATGGCAACTTTTCTCATGCACATTCCTGTGGGGTTACAAACTGTCGTGTCACATCGGCTGAACGCAAACAGCGTGCCACATCCCGTTCAGGCAACCGTAAATAACTGCGCTGCACGACGATAAGAGCGGCCCCGCGCACGGCTTGCCTGTGCGCCACACTGTATGAAGGTCACCCAGAAGAAGTGCTTTCAGGTAAAAATCCTACCATTTGGTAGGATGCAGCCCTGCCGGTTGTGCCGAGCGTTCGTCTGCATGGGCAGCGTCTATAGCGGCGCGCTGCGCGGCTTCACGCGCCGGCACGCCGCGGCCCGCCTCTGCGCGCCTGCCGCGCCACTACCGCAACGCACCACTTGGCTTGTCGCGTGGCATGGAACCTGCCGCGTCCTCGCGCGGATCATAAAGCTGTTTCTTACATGGGAGAACTACGTATGCCCCCCACACACAGTTCGTGCATCATCCGGCCGGCCCGCCGCGCCGACATCCCTACCATGGCTGCGCTGCTCAATGATTTGTTCACGATCGAACAGGATTTCGTTCCCAACACTGCCGCGCAGCAGCGCGGGCTGGCCATGCTCATGGATCATCCTTCCTACGCGCACATATTTGTTGCGGACGTGCAGGGTAGTGTTGTAGGCATGTGTGTCCTGCACATTAGGATTTCCACCGCGCTGGGCGGCTGGGCCGGCGTCGTCGAGGATGTTATCGTCAATCCGTCATACAGGGGCCAAGGCATCGGCACCCGCTTGCTTGACGCCGCGGCCGCCCATGCGCGCGAACGTGGCATGATCCGTCTTCATTTGCTGATGGACAGGGACAACACCGCCGCACATCAGTTTTATCGCGCTCGGGGCTGGAAAGGAACACAGCTTGTCTGCCTTACAAAGAATCTGCTTCCTGACGCGACCAGCGGCCATCGCTCGGATGCCGTCCCATGAGCGCTTGCTTGAGCACATTTACAAGTTACAAGTTGCAAGTTGCAAGTTGCAGGTTGCAAGTTACAAGTTTCAAGTTACAAGTTTCAAGTTGCAAGTTGCAAGTTGGGAGGAAAGAGTGCGACGCAGTCAATCAACACCCCGCACACAACAAGCTGTGCTGATTGCAGACGGCCCAGAATGCTGATTAAAGGTTCGTATGGTTCGAGTGTTTCATGGTTAATGCCAGCCACGTTGTGTGCTTATCTTAGCGCTTGTGCGATGCCATTGCGTAAACCATTTGGCGCGCGGGCGATGACAGGACGGCGCCGCGCCCGCAAGCTCAGCGGATGTGCACCTGTCCAGGCCTGTGCTTCGACGAGATGCGCCGTGTGCGGTCATTACTTCGCGCCGAATGACAACGTTGCTATTTTTAGGGGGGGCGGCGCGGCGCGCGTGCCCCAGGCCTATCTGTCCGTTACGCAGCCCAGCGAGGCCGATGAGACGAGCTGGGCGTACTTGTGGAGGATGCCGCGCGTGTATTTTGGCGCTGGGGGCTGCCAGCGGCTGTGGCGGGCGCGCAGCGTGGCTTCATCGCATTCGACGTCCAGCCGGTGCGCGTGCGCATCTATGCAAATCATATCGCCGTCTTGCACCAGCGCCAGCGGGCCGCCCACGAACGCCTCGGGGGTGATGTGGCCAACGACAAAGCCGTGCGTGCCGCCGGAGAAGCGCCCGTCGGTGATCAGCGCAACGCTTGAGCCTAGTCCCGCGCCCATGATGGCCGCGGTGATGGAGAGCATTTCACGCATGCCGGGGCCGCCTTTGGGGCCTTCATAGCGGATGACCACGACACAGCCGGGCGTGACACGCCGTTGTTCGACCGCCGCCAGTGCGTCGTCTTCGGAATTGCAGACGAGGGCCGGCCCGCGGAAGCGCAGCCCTTCCTTGCCGGTGAGTTTTGCCACGGCGCCTTCGGGCGCCAAGTTGCCGCGCAAGATTTGGATGTGGCCGCTGGGTTTGATGGGTTGATCGAGCGGCGCGATGATCGTTTGGCCGGGGGACAAGCCGGGGAGTTCGGCGACGTTTTCGGCCAGCGTGCGCCCGGTGACAGTGAGGCATGAACCATCGAGCAGGCCGGCCTCTAAAAGCAGTTTTTGCACGGCGGGGACGCCGCCCACCTTGTGCAAATCTTCCATGACATAGCGGCCGCTGGGTTTCAAATCGGCGAGGTAGGGCACTTTGTCACTGATGCGCTGGAAATCATCTATGGTGAGGGGCACATCCGCCGCGTGCGCCATGGCCAGCAGATGCAACACGGCGTTAGTCGAGCCACCGAGGGCCATGACCATGGTAATCGCATTTTCGAACGCGGCGCGCGTCATGATGTCGCGCGGTTTGAGATCCAGTTCGAGGAGGCGGCGAATGGCGGCGCCGGCTGCATGGCATTCGTTCAGTTTTTCCGGATAGACGGCGGGAATGGATGAGCTGTAGGGCAGCGACATGCCGAGCGTTTCGATTGCCGAGGCCATGGTGTTGGCGGTGTACATGCCGCCGCAGGCGCCCGCGCCGGGGCAGGCGTGGCGCAGGACGTCCTGCATCTGCGGCTCGGTCATGCGGCCTGCGACGAACTCGCCGTAGGCTTCGAAGGCCGAGACGATGTCCACGGCTTTGCCGCAATGGCTGCCGGGCTTGATCGTGCCGCCATAAATCATGAGCGACGGGCGGTTGAGCCGCGCCATGGCCATCACGCATCCAGGCATGTTCTTGTCGCAGCCCGGCACCGCAATACACGCGTCATACCACTGCGCACGCATCACGGTTTCGATCGAATCGGCGATGACATCGCGCGACGGCAACGAACATTTCATGCCTTCCGTGCCCATGGAGATGCCGTCGCTGACGCCGATGGTGTGAAAGATCAAGCCGACCAGCCCGGCGTCTGTCACACCGGCCTTGACGTGCCGCGCCAGTTCGTTAAGATGCATGTTGCAGGGATTGCCTTCCCAGCCCATGCTGACGATGCCGACGTGTGCCTTGGAGAAATCTTCGTCCGTGAGGCCGATGCCATAGAGCATGGCTTGGGAACCAACTTGCGCGCGGCGCTGGGTAAGCGTGGCGCTGTAGCGATTGAGAGGAGGCTGTGTATTCATAGTAGTACCATTATATCACAATGAGCGAAATAATGCACGCGGGAGACGGGCGGGTAATGCGCCGTGTGTAAAGCTGCGCCGCGAGATGCAGAACGGGGCGGGCAGGCTGGCGTGTCAGGTGGCGGTGCTGCCGCGCAAATCGCCGCGCCAGTGAAGCTTTTCGCGCAGGACATCAATGAAGGAGCGGCGTTTGGAGTGAATGAAGCGCGCCGTGTAGGCGCCGAGCTGCACCACGACGCGCGCGTCAGGCGGCAGCGGGCGTGCGACTTGTCCGTCCAGCGAGACATAGACATCGCGGTGCGGAGTGCCGACGCGCACATCAATCTGGTAGCCGCGCGGCAGGATGATGGGCCGGTTGGTGAGTGTGTGCGGGCAGATGGGGGTGAGCACCATTGCTTCTGTAGACGGAAAGAGAATTGGCCCGCCGGCCGACATCGAATGGCCGGTCGAACCCGTGGCGGTGGCGATGATCAGCCCATCGGCGGCATAGGAGGTAAAGAACGCGCCGTTCACCATGACATCCAAGACAATCAAGCGGGCTTGCGCGCCGTGGATGAAGGCGACGTCATTGAGCGCGGGCGGCAGTTCAACCGTCTGCCCTTCGTGCAGCGCGTAGAAGGTGGTAGCGAGGGTGTGGCGCTCGATGATGTGGATGCGGTTGTGGCAGACGTCGTCGAGCGTGGCCGGCAGGTCTTCGAGCAGCGTGTCGGTCATGAAGCCGAGCGACTGGCCTGGGTTGACGCCAAGGAGCGGGATGTCAAAGCCGGCTGCTTCGCGCACGGTGTTGAGGATGGTGCCGTCACCGCCGATGGCGATCAGCCACGACACGGCGCGGAGGAGTTTGGCAAAGGCGAGGCCATCAGCGGGGCGGCCGATACACTGTGCCGTCGCTTGTTCGAGGCGCCAGGCGATGCCACGCTGTTCGAGTTCTGTGATCACGCGGCGTGTGGCTTCAGCGGCGTTTGCCTTGGTTACGTTCGCCACGATGCCCGCCGGGGATCGAAGATATGCATCACTGTTCATACGTGCTCCGTTGTGTCAGAACCACGCGAAAGGTGGGTGCCTGCGTGCGGCAGCGGCCACATGCGCGCTGCCAACAGATACTCGACATTGCCCGCCGGGCCGCGCAGCGGGCTTTCGCACACGCCGATGACCGCGCCGCCATGCTGCTCAACGCAGCTACGTACTTTTTCTACGGCTGCGAGGCGCACGGCTGCGTCCTTGACCACGCCGCCACGTGCGACGTGGTGCGGCCCGCATTCAAACTGCGGTTTAACCAAGACGATCATCCAGCCCCCCGGCTCGATCACATCCGCAATCACCGGCACAATTAGCGTAAGCGAGATGAACGAGACATCCGCCACCACGATCTGCGGGGCCGCGTCCAAGTCAGCGCGCGTGAGAAAGCGCGCATTGCAGTGTTCGCGCACCGTGACACGCGGATCATTGCGCAGCGCGGCGTGGAGCTGGCCGGTGCCGCAATCCACGGCGACGACGTGCGAGGCGCCGCGCTGCAGCAAACAATCGGTGAAGCCACCCGTGGAGGCGCCGATGTCCAGCGCGGTCATGCCGCGCGGATCAATACCGAAAGCGTCCAGCGCCGCAGCCAGTTTGAGGCCGCCGCGGCTGACGTACGGCATACGCGCGCGCACGGTGATGGGCAGCCGCGTGCGCCCGCGCCATACCTCCAGCCCGTCCGCACCCTCACGCACCGAGACGCTCATGCCTGGCTTGGCGTCGCGCCGCCCGCCGATTTCAACGGCGCCTGCCAGCAGGGCGCGTTGGGCCTGCTCGCGCGAGGCATACAGCCCCAGCCGCACCAGCGCGGCATCCAACCGCGTTGTGACCGCTGTTCTGCTGTTGGCGGGCATGGCGCTTGTGAGCGTGCGTGATTGCCAGCCAGCTAAGCGTGCGCCTCCATCAGATCAACCGAGTGCCTTTGGCATCCACGGTGGTGATCCAGCTTTGTGTGGCCACGCCAAACTGGCTGAAGGTGATCGTCATATGTTCTTCAATCGTGCGGGCTTTTTGCATACTGTCTGTAATCGCAAACACCGTTGGCCCGGCGCCGGAGATGGTCATGCCGTCGGCGCCGGCCTTGAGCGCGCACTCTTTTACGGCATCAAAGCCCGTGATGAGCTTGGCGCGCACGGGCTCGATCACCACGTCGTTCAAACTGCGCGCGAAGAGCGAATAATCGTTTTTGGCAAAGGCCGCGGTGATGAGGGCCGTGTTGGCCATGTTGAAGACAAAATCTTTCATGGGAATTTTGGCGGGCAAGATGCGCCGCGCTTCGCGCGTGAGAATGACAATGCGCGGCGTCACCACCACCATGATCAGTTTTTCAATTGAGCCGATTTCGGTGATGTCCAGCGGCATGCAGCAGCGCGTGAGCGTGGCGCCGCCCAGCAAGGCGGGCGCGGTGTTGTCGGCGAAGAACCCGCCGGACACCGCTTCTTCAGCTTTGGTTGCCGGGAGAATCAGCTGCTTGCGGCTCAGTTTTCCGCCGTAAAGATAATTGGCGGCAAACGCACCCGCTGCCGCCGAGGCGGCGCTGGAACCAAGCCCCGAACCGACCGGCAGCCCTTTGATGATCTTCAGCTCAATCCCCCCGTCTGCGCCCAGCAAATCCAGCACGTGCCGCGCCGCAATCGCCGCCGTGTTCTTGGCCGGGTCCTTTGAAAGCGGTTGCGGCGATTTTATTGCGCTCACTTTTACGCCCGACTTGATACGCCGCGCGTGCACCACATCGCCCGGGCCTTTGATCGCCAGCCCCAAGACGTCAAAGCCTGGGCCGATGTTTCCGATCGTTGCCGGCGAAAATACCTTAATCCATTCCATGCTCGTGCCGCTTTGTTTGATCAGCGATGCCGCTGTGAGTTACGAAAAAAACGTGCCGACATTCTCGCCGGCGAAAATGCGCTCGAGCACACGGTCGTTCTTGCCGCGCGCAATCACGGCGAGCCCGCCACGCTCCACCGCCGCACGCGCCGCGTCAACTTTGCTCTTCATCCCGCCGGTGCCGCCGGCGCTGGTGGCCGTGGTGATGCCCAGCTCGACTTCGGCCCACGTGGCGCGCGAGACGCTGGCAATGACGCGCGCGTCGCCGTTGTGGTCGCCGGGCGCCGCCAGTACGCCCTCGACATCGGTCAGCAGAATCAACGCGTCGGCCTCCGTGATCTCAAACGCCAGCGCGCTGAGATAATCGTTGTCGCCAAACTTGATCTCTTCCACCGCGACAGTGTCATTTTCGTTGATGATCGGCACCACGCCCATGCGCAAGAGCAAATTGATCGTGTTGACAGCGTTGCGGCAGCGCAGCTTGCTGTCCAAATCGTCATACGTCAGCAGAATTTGGGCGACGGGCAGGCCGGCTTTGCGAAAAGCATCCTTGAAGACGCGCATCAGGCGCGGCTGCCCCACGGCCGCGGCGGCTTGTTTCTCTACCAGACTCTTGGGCCGCGTTGCCAGCTTCAAGACATGCCGACCCGCGCCGATGGCGCCGGACGACACCACGATCACTTCGTGCCCCGCGCGCTGCAGCGTGCGCACTTGGGCCGCAAACGCTTGGGCCCAGCGCGCATCCACATCACCGTTCGGTTTCGAGACCACGCTCGTGCCGACTTTGATCACGACGCGCCGCGCCTTCGCCAAGTCTTTTCGTGTCCGCGTCCGCATCAGCCCTCTTTGACGCCTGGCACCGCGGCGCCCGGATGCAACCGCTTCAAGCGCTGCAAGTGCGCGTATACTGCTTCCGTCACGCGCGTGGCCACGGCCAGCGCGTTGCGCCCGTCTTCGCCCGACACGAGCGGGCGCGTGCCTTGCTGCACGCTGTTGACGAAACTTTGGATTTCCTTCTGCAGCGGCTGTTCGCCCGAGAAGTTAATCACTTCGTCCAGAATCTGCCAGCCCTCGCGCCGGTAGATTTTTGCGTTCTGCGCCACGTAATCCAGCGAGATGTACGCGTCGCTCTGGAAGAAGCGGATTTTGCGCATACGCTCGGCGCTCACCCGCGACGCTGTGACGTTGGCGACACACCCATTGGCAAACATCAGGCGCGCGTTCGCAATGTCTTCCTTTTCTGTCAGCACCGGCACGCCCACGGCATCAATCTGCTCGACGTCTGAACGCACAAGGTGCAGAATAATGTCCAAATCATGAATCATCAGATCCAGCACCACGCCTACTTCCGTGCCGCGCGGGTTGAAGGGCGAGAGCCGGTGGACCTCAATAAAGATCGGCTGCGTCAGGACTTTTTGGATGCCCAGAATCGCGGGATTAAAGCGTTCGACGTGCCCGACCTGCAGCACGCGGTCGGCGCGGCGCGCCAGCGCCAGCAGTTCGTCGGCTTCCGCCACCGTCGCGGCCATGGGCTTTTCCAGCAGCACATGCTTGCCTGCTTCCAACAACAGCTTGGTCACTTCAAAATGTTTGTCGGTCGGAACAACGACATGCGCCGCGTCAATTTTGTCGAGCACGTCGCGCACGTCCGTGGCATACGGGACGCCATGTTCCTGCGCCACGCTGCGCGCGGTAGCCTCGTTTACATCCACCACCGCGACGAGTTGGATGGCCGGCGATTCCGCGCAAATCCGCGCATGATACTTGCCCAGATGTCCTACCCCAATGACGGCGGTACGAATACTACTCATGCTGCTCCCGCGCCGTGAGGCGCGTCTGAAGTTATCTGCACACCTTCGTCCGGCCGCACGCCGACGATGGCCAGCTTGTGCGCATCGGCCAGCGCCAGCGTGCGCGCACGGTCAACAATAAACGTCGCGCCTTGTTCTACTGCGAGTACGGCGCACTCCGCCTCGATCATGGTTTCAATCGTCGTGGTGCCCACGCACGGTACGTCGAAGCGGAAATCCTGGCGCGGCTTGGCCATTTTCACCACGACGCTGCCGGGAATCAACGTGCCGGCGCGTTTGATGCAGGCATCCGTGCCTTCCATGGCCTCAACGGCGACGACGGCGTGTTTGCGCACGATCACCGTTTGGCCGATGTCGAGCGCGCCGCTGTGGCGCGCCAGCGCAATGCCGAAGCGGATGTCCTGCCATTCTTTTGCCGTGGGCGCGCGTTGTGTCAACGGGCCGTGCTGCGCCAGCAGATGCGGCAGACAGCGCGTGGTGGGGACAAGCGTAATGCCGTCTTTGGCCAGCTCTGCGGCGATTGCCCCGAGCACGCTGTCGGCGCGCCGGTCGCGCACGCGCGCGGCCAGGAGCACCATGCGCACATCCAGCCGCACATTGGCGATCGTCAGCCGCGGCGACAAGCTGCCCAGCATCACCGCCTGCCGCACGCCGTGGCGTGTGAAAATTCTGATCAACTTGCCCAATTGGCCAACGCCGATTTCTTCGTAGTGTGCGACGCTGGCGGCAATCTCCGGCGGTGTATATTCACGGAACCCCACCGCGACGATCTGCTGAATCCCGAGCTGGCGCGCCGTGCGCACAAACTCGACAGGCAGACCGCCGCCCCCCGCGATCAGTCCAAACGGCTGCGCGCTGTCAAACAAAGCTTCTGGCGGTGGTGCGTTGTTCACTAGGCAGGTATTATACTTGAACAGCGCGCGTTTTGCAATCACGCGCCGCCGTTTGCGGGCGTTATTGCGTGCCTGGGCAGCGCTCATTGCCACGGCTACCGCCGCGGCTACGGCTTGTGAAGCTGCGCCGTCGGGCACGGCCACACATGCTGACTGGGCGGAGCGTTCAAACGACATTTTTTGTTGATTGCAACCGACACATTTTGTCGTGTGAAGTGGCGCGGAGCAGCTCAGTAGGTTAGAGCGTGCGCCTGTGGCAGTTTGGAGCTGGAGGCGGGGAGCGGGCGCGGCGCCCTTTGACAAGCATGCAGAACCGCGCCCAAAGTGGCAAATGTTGTCGTTTTTAGAAACGGTGAAGATGGATGAAGTCTGGCAGGCGGACATGCGCCAGAACGCCGGTAAACACTGGTCATCCGGCCTTGTGAGAGCTGGCGCGCCGGAGAGGATTCGCACCTCTGGCTTGCTGATGAAAAATCAGTTGCTCTATCAAACTGAGCTGACGGCGCATGTATGTGTACTTCAAACACATAAACGGTGTTGTGCCAGTCTCTTGACGCGCACGGGTTTCGTATGGGGAATTTGTACACTCTGGAAGAACGCAGTTGAGAACCTAGATCCGGCGACCATGGAGGGCCGCCGGCTTCGGCGGCCTTGTGCGCGCGAAGCATGAGGGCAA
>Ga0129299_1000257_pt1 | contig 32487 bp, 28 predicted proteins | sample ConPoolayeCmetaG_FD_94477 | JGI IMG/M metagenome (GOLD analysis project Ga0129299, IMG submission 94477) | Hot spring microbial mat communities from California, USA to study Microbial Dark Matter (Phase II) - Cone Pool mat layer C metaG ...
ACCCCCTTGCCCCCTCCCCACGCCGCCGAGCGGCGTGGGGAGGAGGAACTGGGGAATGGGGGCGTGGGCGGGCGGCGCAGCCGTCCGCCCACGCTCCCGCTCCCATCTGCCTCTTCTCTCCCCGCTATGCGGGGAGAGAAGGGGGCAGGGGGATGAGTGGGGTTGTTCCCAAGTAGAGACAAGGCACTACCAACTTCTTAAAATCCATTCATTCGGGAGCAGGAAATTATCTTAAATTGTCTGAACCCGTCCTTTTCAAGTTGACAGCGCGAGAGAATCGCGCTATAGTAGGAGTGAACAGAATACGCGAACCTTCGGGGCAGGGTGCAATTCCCGATCGGTGGTAGGTCTGGTGCCCTAGTTGGTTGCGCCGATGCAAGGCGCGACATTACCCACGAGTGCACTGGACGAGCCCACGAGCCGCGTTCATCGCGAGGTGAACAAAGCACGAGTCGGTCCAAAGCCGACGCCGACAGTGACAGTCTGGATGGGAGAAGGTTTTTTACGTTACCCCGCGCCTACACGCGTGGCGGTATTGTCTTTTGCGCGCGCCCCGAAGAATCACCTTCGGGGCTTTTTTACGTACCGATGAAGCACACTCCGCTTATTCGAATTGAATCCGTGAGCAAATACTACCGTGCAGAACCAGGTGGCGTTTGGGCTTTGCGCGATGTGTCGCTCGATGTCTATGCCGGCGAATTTCTTTCGATTATTGGTCCTTCTGGATGTGGCAAATCCACCTTGCTCAAAATGATGGGCGATTTACTCGAGCCGAGCGCGGGACGCATCCTCATCAACGGTCAAACGCCGGCGGCGGCGCGGCGCGCGCGCGCGTATGGGATTGTCTTTCAAGCGCCGACGTTGATGGAGTGGCGGACGGTGGTGCGCAACATCGAACTGCCGCTGGAAATTATGGGGCTATCGCGCGCTGAACGTCAGGCGCGTGCGTACGCGCTACTCGATTTGATTCGGCTGCGCGATTTTGCTGCGCGCTATCCCACCGAACTCTCGGCGGGAATGCAGATGCAGGTGGCGATTGCGCGCGCGCTGGCGTGTCAACCTCGCATTTTGCTGATGGATGAACCGTTTGGCGCGCTGGACGAAATCACGCGCGAACGGCTGGGGCGAGAACTGCTGGAGGTGTGGGCGCGTACCGCCGTGACGATTGTCTTTGTCACGCACAGCGTTCCCGAAGCGGTGCGTTTGTCGGATCGGGTGGTGGTGATGACGCCGCGACCGGGGCGCATTCAACAGAGCATAACGATTGATTTGCCGCGCCCGCGTACTGCCGCCACGCGCGACCTGCCACGCTATTGGGAACTGTTGCGCCAGGTGCGCAACGCGCTCGGCTTGAATGAAAGTCAGGATGGAGTGAGATAGATGAGTACTTTGCTCTGGAAGGCAGATAGAGGTGTACCCGCGTGGGTGCGTAACAACATCCAATACCTGTTGCTTCCCGTTGCGTTTGGATTGTTCTTGTGGCTGTGGGAAACGTTAATCGCCGTGCAACAGTATCCCTCGTTCATCTTGCCCGGTCCGCGCGAGGTGGCGCAGAGTTGGAGCGAATATTGGCAGCGCGGGATTTTTCAGTACCATATGAGCATCACCCTGTTCGAGGTGCTGCTCGGCTTTAGTATCGCGCTTGCCTTTGCGGCGAGTGTGGGCTATCTTCTGGCTAAATTGCCCTTGCTCGAAAAAATCGTTTCGCCCTACCTCGTGGCAACGCAAGCGATTCCTCTCGTGGCGATTGCGCCGCTCATTATCATCTGGATTAGCACAGGCATTGTGCAGAACGCGCTCATTGCGGCAATGATTTCGTTCTTTCCGATGCTGATCAACACGATTGTCGGCGTGCGCAGTATCCGCGCCGAGTATCGCGCGCTGCTGCGTTCGTTCGCCGCGACGCACTGGCACGTGTTCAGTAAACTCGAAGTGCCCGCCGCGTTGCCGATCTTTTTGGGCGGCGTGCGTGTGGGCGTGACGTTATCGGTCATCGGTGTCGTTGTGGCGGAGTTGATGTGGGCAGATCGCGGCCTGGGCTTTCTCATCAATTTCGCGCAGGGGCATCTGGATACACCGCTTTTGTTTGCCACCGTGATTACTCTTTCAATGATGGCTATCACGTTATACCTCGTGGTAGTGCTCATCGAAAAAATATTTTTACGCTGGAGGAAAAACATCCAATGAACAAGTGGATCGTTGTGGGCTGGTTGGTGTGGCTGAGTCTGGTCGTGTCCTGTTCGTCGAGTACACCCACGCCACCTGTCCCCACCGTCAAGCCAACGGTTGCGCCAACGCTGGCTCCCGTTCCCTCAGGTCATTTGACCGAGGTGACTGTGGTGATGGGCTACATCCCTAACGTGCAATTTGCACCCTGGTTCGTTGCGCAAAGCAAAGGGTACTTTGCCGAAGCAGGACTCAAGGTCAAATTCCAGTGGGGGTTTGAAGTAGATGGCGTGCGACTGGTGGGCGCGAATCAAGCCGAATTCGCTATGCTCGGAGGCGATCAGGTTCTTCAAGCGCGCGAAAAGAACATCCCCGTCGTCTATGTAGCGAATTATTACAATGGCTTTCCAATTGCCATCTTTTCATTAAAAGAGAAAAAGATCGAAAAGCCCCAGGACCTGGTAGGCAAAAAAGTAGGCTTGCCCGGTTTCTTTGGAGCCACCTATACCGGTTGGCGTGCCCTGTTGTACTCGGCGAATGTAAAGGAAAGCGATATTAAAACGCAAGAGATTGGTTTCACACAGGTTGCTGCCGTTACCCAGGGTGTGGTGGATGCGGCGGCAGGATACTTGAACAACGAGCCGGTACAATTGCAAATGCAAGGCCGCGAGATTAACGTGATTCGGGTAGCCGAGTACAGTCGCCTGGTGGGCATCGGCCTGGTGACCAGCGAAAAGATGATGAACGAGAAACCGCAGGTCGTGCGCGGAATGGTCATCGCGTTGATGCGTGGTATCCGGGCGACGCTGGACAAGCCCGACGAGGCGGTGGCGATTTTTGTGCAAGCGGTTCCCGAAGCGGGCGGTTCAAATCTCAAGATGACCGAAGCCGTTTTCCAAGCCACACTCGATTTGTGGATGAGTCCACATCCGGGCTATGTGGATCCCGCGGCGTGGGCGGCATCCTACAAGTTTATGAAAGACGCCGGCTTTATCAAAACGGACTTTGATATTACCAAAGCGTACACGAACAAGTTTGTGCCGTAAACAAAGAGGGGGCGCGTGACTCACGCGCCCTCTCGACATTTTTATACCCACAAACCACCGTGCACATTCACTATGGCGCCGGTGACATAGCGCGCCTTGTCGGAGACAAGGAACGCGACCATCTCGGCAATATCGCCGGGCATGCCGAGTGTGCCGAGCGGCACGAGTGGTGGCAGTTCACGCCGATCGGCTTCGGTGGTCGCATACGTCTCGATGAAACCGGGATTGACGGCGTTACAGCGAATCCCATAGCGCGCTTCGCTCCGCGCGACCGATTTGGTGAGCACGATGACGCCGGCTTTGGCGGCATTGTACGCTGCCGTCGTCGGCGCGCCGCGCAACGTTTCGATGTTCAGTGAGCCGATATTGATAATGTTCCCCTTTTTCCGTTCGCGCATCGAAGGCAAGGCGTATTTGATGCAGTAAAAGACGCTGGAGAGATTACTGTCCAGAATGTGGCGCCACTCGTCAATTTCGGTATCCAGAACCGATTTAACCAGAAAGGGTCCCGCATTGTTGACGAGTACATCAATTTGTCCAAGGGCGCGCAATGTTTCGTCAATCAAATGTTTAGCACCTTCGGGAGTGGATACATCGGCTTGAATGGCGCGCGCGCGTGGCGCATGTACCTGAACGCGCGCGAGTGTTTCCTGCGCGGCGTTCGCATCGCTGCGATAGTTCACCACAACGGTATAGCCATCTTTTGCAAGGCGTACAGCAATCTCGCTGCCAATCCCTTTGGCACTGCCGGTCACAACAGCGATAGTTTCATCAGTCATTGAGAATTCTCCTTGTGCAGTGTTCGGTGTTCGTGTTTATACCTTCAACGGTCGCAAACTTGCATTTTGGTTTGCACAGTACAGGCTTGACCCCACTCATCCCCCTGCTCCCTGCTCTCCCCGCGAAGCGGGGAGAGCAGGGGGAGTGAGGGGGTTGGTGGCGGGCGGCTTCGCCGCCCGCCACCAAACTGTTCTTTTACTCCCCCTCCCCGTTGGGGCGAAAGATTTTTCGCCCCCCCAACGCGGAGGGGGCAAGGGGGGTGGGGCACCACCTCCTCAAGAGGCTGCATCTGGCTGTTGCAGCATAGCCCGATGAGTCCGAATTATGTGAAAGAGGATTATGTTGTACTGCCTGATGATTGACCACGCTTTGCTCTGGCTTTGGTCACTGGATCGTAAATGATGAAAAAGATCATCCCCGCCAGAGCAATCCATCCCATCCAATCGCCCCACTGAACGGCGAGTGCATCGCCACGGCCCAGCGGCACATCGGTGATGACCGTCTGCCCGCTCTTGTCGCCGCCGGGAGTTATCGCCGAGGCGATAATCCGACCATACGGGTCAATGATGACCGAATCGTTGCCGCTGTTATCGGCTTTGACCATACTGACGCGGTTCTCGATGGCACGAAACACGAGGTGGGTATAGTGCGTTTTGGCGATGGCGGGCCAATCGTGCGAGGGAACAAGAATCAATTGCGCGCCATTGCCGGTGATCTTGCGGGCGGTGTCCGTAAAGTCGAGGTCGTAGCAGATGATGGTGCCGATTTTACCGAACGACGTATCGTAAACCGGATAAGTGCCGCGCGTCGGGCTGGTCTCTCCAGCAAAGACGACCGGATGGTCTTTGCCATAGACGCCCAGGAATTGACCTTGCGGGGATAGCACGGTGGTTTCGTTACGCCAGACCTGTTCGGTTACCTTAGCAAAGTAGCCCAGCACCAGATACGCGTTGGTCTCGGCAGCCAGTTGGCGAAATTCGGCGGTACGCGTTACCTGCGGATCACCCTCGATGGCAATTTCGGGCCAGACGACGATTTGGGCGCCATCCTGAGCCGCCTGACGGGTGAGTTCGCTGAATTTGTCCACCCCGCTCCACGGTACGCCTGCGTCGTAGTGCAGCGCGGCGGCGCGCACCGTCGGAGTGGTTGGCGTGCGGAAGAGAGCCAGACTCAGTGCTGTCCACGCCACGAGCGCAACAAGTACACCCAGCGTCCATGCGCGAACTGTGCGCGGCGGCAGGGAGGGGATGTCGGCATCCAGTTTCCAGCGTCGGTCGAAGAGATACAACGCGCCCAATCCCAACCCGTAGTTGAAGAACATAATAAGCAGGCCAAGACCGAAAATGCTGAAAATGCTTATCGGCTGAATCAACCAGGGTTGGCTGTACAGCGTGTTGGCAACAAAGCCCCAAGTGCCCATAATGGGAATGAAACTGCGAATCATCTCAAAGCCGACCCAGTTCACCGCGCCATACGTAGCAAACCAACGATAGGCGGTGCGTTCATGGAACGCGCGCACGCCGCTATCTGCCAGATAACTGATGCCGGCAATGAGCAGCGGCAGCCAGGTCATATAGAGACCGCTGCCAGCAAAGATGGGAGTCAGATAGCCGCCCAGCCAGCCACCGATGGTGATCGCCGAGGCGAGACTGGAGAATTTGCTGGGTAGGACGCGGAATTGGGCGACCAGCATCGGTACAAAGCCGATCCAGATGAATAGCCAGAGATCGTAGGGCGGGAAAGATAGAGTTAGCAGGATGGCGCTGACAACTGATAGGAGGATGCCGCTACCCATGCGGATCCAGAAAATTTTGTGAGATGGGGACATTTTTTTCTCCTTGAGGCGGACTCGCGGCACGCGTAGAGCTGCACGCGTAGCGAGCAGAGGGTTGTCCAGTGCTTGCATCTATTTCGGCGCGATTCTATCTTACCTAAAGACTCTTGTCAAGACCTATGGCGAAACGACAGACAATTAAGCCCTGTAGCCGTTTCTGAAACCCGTGCTAGCCATCGCCAAGTTGCCCCACTCCCTCGCCCCCTGCCCACACCGCCGAGCGGCGTGGGGAGGGGGAACTGGGGAATGGGGGAGTGGGCAGGCGGCGCAGCCGCCCGCCCACTCCCCGCCTTCCATCTCCCCCTGCTCTCCCCGCTTTGCGGGGAGAGAGCAGGGGGCAGGGGGATGAGATGGATTGTCCCCAAGTAGAGGCAAGGCATTACCAATTTATTTCCTTAAAATCCATAATTTGCCACAACGCAGAGTGATGTCCGCCTGCGCGGACAACATCTGCCGACGCCGGTCGGCATGGCTGTGGCTTGCTGCGACTTGCAGTCGCCTCGCGCGATTTTAATCCATCGCGCACGCCAGGCGTACCAAACCCAGCACGATGACCACGCCCATCGCCACAAGCGCGAGCGCGACCGCCGCGTCGAGAACATTCGTGCCGAACCACAGATACGCGAACAGCGCGGGATACACCACCAGGTACGACTTGATAGCGAATGGCAACGGCACGCGATAATGATTACACAAGTAGAGCGTCAAATTGAAAGCAGGATACACGATACCGTAGAGTCCTGCCAGCAACGGATTCAGCGCGCCCCACAAGGCTAGCCCGGCGATGACCAGCACTTCGCGGAAATGATCGCAGTATTGATCGAACAGCGCGCCAAAGTTCGAGGCACGATTGGTCGCGCGCGCAAGCGCGCCATCTATGCCATCGAGCGCAAGCGCGATGACGAACAGCACAAACGCGCCGCGCGGTTGCGTCGGCATCAGCGCGACAACCAGCGCGCCGAGTGGCACTTGCGCAAACGAGACCGCGTTTGGCGAGACGCGCAGCGCGACGAGCACGCGCACAATCGGCGCGAACAGCGCGCGCAACACGCGTCGTGCCGGCGCGAGAAAGCGTCGTTCGAGTGAGGAATAGGAATCGTTCATCGGCGGTTCACTTTTCTTGTTGTAACTACTGAGTAATTACGAATACCTTTGCATTCTACATACATCATCCCAACCTTGGCAACTACCTGTAACCTGCAACCTGTAACCTGAAACTTGTAATCAACACTCCCGCCCGCTTGCACTTTTTCGCGGTGCTGTGTAGAATGGCGCGGCGATGACGGATATTTTTTACGATCTGGAGACCAAAGAACTACTCGACCCGAATGCTCCCGATCAAGAGATAGCCATCCGCGCGCTCACAATGTCGGTGGGAGTGACGTGGTGCGAATGTCACAACGCGCAAACATTTCGCACTACGGCACCGCTTATCAAACATCTGCTCGCGCACGATCGCATCATCGGCTTTAACATTGTGCATTTCGATAACGCGGTGCTGGCATGGTCGCCCGAGCGTCCCGTGCGCGACCCGCTCGACCCTGATTCGTTGCGCGTGCCCGATTCGCCGACGGAACTCAAAAAACTCCTCGATCAAAAAAGCTTCGATTTGCTCGCGGATTTAGAGGCGCGGCTGGGACATCGCGTTGGACTTGCCGCGCTGGCGGAAGGTTCGCTGGGCAGGCAAAAGTTGGCGACGGGTCCACAAGCCGTTGTGTGGAATCGGCTGGCGGTGACGCTGCGCGAACGGTGGCCCCTCGCGCTGACGAACGTCGGCGATACCGAAGGCGCCGAGCGGGTGAACGAACTGGGCGCGTGGTTTCAGGAACGACTTGAAAAATATTGCTTGCAGGATGTACTACTCGTCAAAAAAATCTTCGAGTATGGTGTTGTGAACAAGCGCGTCGCCTACATTGATTTTGAGGGCGAGCGGCGCGTCGTCCGAGTGCAGTGGCGGTAGTGGGAGTGGGTGATTAGGTGATTGGGTGATTAGGAGATTCCTCTTTCGTCATTCGTCATTCGTCTTTGGCTCATTGGCACATTGGCTTATTGGCTCATTTGTCATCACAGGGGCATCTATGTCTTTCTCCAACCAATCGGTGCAAACTTTTCTCGACGAACTCGCGTCGGCGGAAGCGGTGCCGGGCGGTGGCACGGTTGCCGCGTTGAGTGGCGCGCTCGGTGCGGCGCTGGTGGCAATGGTGTGTCGCTTGACCATCGGCAAAAAGAATTATGAGGCAGTCAGCGCGGCGATGCAAACGATGCTGCCGCGCGCAGAAGCATTGCAACGCGAGTTGACCGACTTGATGCAAGCCGATACGGACGCGTACGCGCGCGTGCTGGACGCCTACAGGTTACCCAAGACGACAGAGGAGGAAAAAGCGGCGCGCACACAGGCGATTCAAGCCGCGCTTCAGCATGCTGCCGATGTGCCGCTACGCGTCGCCGAGTGTTGCGCGGAGGTGCTCTCACTGGCGCGCATCGTTGTGGAACAAGGCAACCAGAACGCGCGCAGCGATGGCGCGGTCGGCGCGCTGATGGCGCACGCGGGCGTGCGCGGCGCGGCGTACAACGTGCTCATCAATCTGCAGAGTATCCGCGATGACGCGTTTGTGCAGGAACGCCGCGCGCGCGTGACGATTCTGCGAAGCGAAGCAGAGCGTGGGCTACACAAGGTTGTGGAGATAATGGACACGTAGGGGCTAGCAGCGCGGTATGCACAAGGCGTTGCCAGAGTAAAATGGTGGGGTGACTGCTTAAAGCAATCACCCCACCATTTTTTGGAGATGGTAAAATGCGTCTTGCGTCACGTACGGATATGTCCGTCGTGCTGATCGCTAATCGAGCGCGACAAAGATTTCCCCGTTCTCTATCTGGATGGGATAGGTTTTGATGGGGAACATTGCCGGCATTTGAGTCGCGGCACCAGTCGCAGGATTAAAGCGTCCCCCGTGTCGCGGGCATTCGATCTCTCCATCAACCAACCTACCATCGCCAAGGGGACCGTTATCGTGCGTGCAGAGATCCTGTGTGGCAAACAAGGTGCCTTGCCAGTTCGCAATCAAAATAGATTCGCCGTTGACCTCAAACGCGCGGAGAGAACCAACGGGAACGTCTGCCAGTTGAGCCACTCGAACCAGGCGTGCCATTCTAGTCTTCCTCTTCTTCATCGGGCCAGGTGTGGATGCCATACACACCGGCTTTGATCACTTTGAGCGGCAAGAGCGCGCATTTGATTCGCGTGGGTCCCAGAGGAATCCCTAGCAAATCGAGCACAAATTGCTTGTCCATTTTTTTAATTTCATCGAGCGATTTACCGATGAGTTCATCCGTCAGCATCGAAGCGGCGGCTTGACTGATGGCGCATCCCTTGCCATTGAATTTCACATCTGCCACGATGTTGCCTTGCAATTTAATGTCAATCCGAATCCGATCACCACACAGGGGATTGGAATCTTCGTACGAAACATCCGCATCCGGAATTTCACCATGATTGTGAGGATGTTGATAGTGATCGAGAATGAGTTCGCGATAGAGATTGTCCATAGTCAATGCGCCAGTGTGTCAATGTGCCAATAAACCAATCCCATTCGTCATTGGTCGTTCGTCCTTCGTCATTCATCTCATACGGACTGGAAGACACGCTGTACTTTTTTGATCGTTTCTACCAGTTTGTCCACTTCGTCTAGTGTGTTGTAGATGTAGAACGAGGCGCGCGTCGTGGCGGCGAGACCATAGTGCTCGTGCAGGGGCATAGCACAGTGATGACCGGCGCGCACACACAGCCCTTCCCGATCGAAGATTTGCGCTACGTCGTGTGGATGAATGCCAGCAATATCGAAGGCGATGACTCCGCCGCGTTCCGCCGCGCTGGAGGGACCCAGTACGCGCACGCCAGCGAGCGTGCGAAACTGCTCCAGCGCGTACGCAGTCAACTCTTGCTCATGCGTGCGCACATTGTCCATTCCCAGCGCGGTCAAATAGTCCACCGCCGCACCCAGGCCGATCGCTTCGGCAATCGCCGGCGTGCCGGCTTCGAATTTCCAGGGGAGTTCGTTCCAGGTGGCGTGGTCTAGATATACCTGACGAATCATATCGCCACCGGCTAAAAAAGGCTCCATCGTTTCCAGCAGCGCGCGCTTGCCGTACAGGATGCCCACGAAGGGCCCCAACATCTTGTGGCCACTGAAAGCAAGAAAATCACAATCGAGGGCTTGAACATCCACCGCAAAGTGTGGAACGGCTTGTGCGCCATCTACGACGACACAGGCGCCAACGCGATGGGCGCGCGCGATGATTTCACGAATCGGCGTGAGTGTGCCGGTGACATTCGATGCCATTGTGACTGCCACCAAGCGCGTTCTTTCGGTGATGTGGGTCTCGATGTCTTCCGCGAGTAGTCGCCCCTCGTTGTCCACGCGAATAAATTTCAAGCGCGCATCTTTTTCCTTTGCCAGACGTTGCCACGGCACCAGGTTCGCGTGGTGCTCCAGTAGCGTCAAAACAATGTCATCGCCGGCGCGAATGTTGGTGCGTCCCCACGAATATGCCACCAGGTTGATCGCTTCGGTGGCATTGCGGGTGTAGATGATTTCGCGATACGATTTGGCATTGATGAATTTCTGAACCTTGCGCCGCGCGGCTTCGTACTGCGCGGTGGCTTGCTCGGCAAGCGTGTACACGCCCCGATGAATGTTCGCATTCGTCTGGCGATAGTACGTGTCCATGGCGCGCAAGACGACGTCGGGTTTTTGGGTGGTGGCGGCACTGTCGAGGTAGGTGACGGGCTTGCCGTTGACTTTTTGTTGCAGAATCGGGAAATCTTCCCGAATCGCTGACACATTCAAACCGGCGGTGGGCATAGCGCATTCCTCTACGTGATGATGGTTACCAGCCTAACAGCAACGCGGGATCTTCCATATAGTTCGGGTCCCATAAATCGGGCAGAACCGTAATCTTGATGTCGCGTCCCGCCGTATCTCTGGCAAGGTCTTTGACCTGTTGAATCAGCCACCCAGCGTAGGGACAAAAGGGCGTCGTCAGCATCATTTTGATTTCGGGTTCGTCTTGATTCAAATTGATTTCGCGAATCAAGCCGAGTTGCACCACATCCAATCCCAGTTCAGGGTCTTTGACCTGACGCAAGGCTTGTTTGATTTTTCCTTCGATGCTCTCAGGTGGATAATCGGGAGCAGGTTTGTGGTCAGTGATTGTGAACTCGTTCATTGGAAACCTGTTAAAGGCAAAACCCCGTCGTCGTGGCAAAAGACGGCGGGGCATTTGCCGACGCAAAGAAATTTTACCATAGGCGGTGATTTTAGGCAATTTGGAGGGGTTACACCCATCCGGTATGCGCCAGCACGATAGGTTGAATCAGTTTTTGACCCAGGGACTGACGTGTGGGGTACTCGCGTGCTGCTCCTTTTAACGTGTCTATCCCCAACGTCGCACAACGCAGACGCGATTTGAACACGCCTTCGCCCATCTGGTCAATCAGCACCTGATACGGCAGGGCTTCGATCTCCGCGAGGGTCATCCCTTTGACCAACTCTGTGATTATCGAAGCCCCAGCCATACTCACTGTACATCCGTGTCCTTCAAAGCGAATATCTACAACGCGCTGCTCGGCATCCAGACGCAGGTACATCGTGACGACGTCACCACAGCCGGGATTGCCTCCGTTGACCAGAATATCAGGGTCGGTCAGTGTACCATAGTTGCGAGGATGTTGATAGTGATCCAGTATCAGGGCGATGTGCTCTTGTTGATCCATCGGTCCTATTTCTCGATAGGCACGCCCACGAGATTACCCCACTCGGTCCATGAACCGTCGTAGTTGCGGACGCGCGGATACCCCAGGAGATAGGTGAGGACGAACCAGGTATGACTGGAGCGTTCACCGATGCGGCAATAGGCGATGATGTCTTTATCGGGAGTGATGCCTTGTTCTGTGTACAGCGCGCGCAACTCTTCCGCCGATTTGAAGGTGCCATCCTCGCGGACCGCCTTTGCCCAGGGGATATTTTTAGCCCCCGGGATATGCCCTCCGCGTAGAGCACCTTCTTGGGGATAGCCGGGCATATGCAGTAACTCACCGCTATACTCTTGTGGCGAGCGCACATCCACGAGCGGTTGACCGCTGGCAATGTGTTGCATCACTTGTTCGCGAAAGGCACGAATCGTCTTGTCATCGCGCTCTTTGGCTACATAGTGGGTGCGTGGATAGGTGGGGATTTCTTTGGTTAGCGGACGATTCTCCGCAATCCACTTTTGACGTCCCCCGTTCATAACGACACAGCGCTCGTGACCAAAGAGTTTAAAGACCCAAAAGGCGTAACAGGCCCACCAGTTGTTCTTATCGCCGTAAAAGACCACGGTTGTATCATTCGCAATGCCGCGACTGGACATCAACTCTTCAAACCGCGGGCGACTGACATAGTCGCGCATCAGCGCGTCTTGCAAATCGGTATGCCAGTCAATTTTGACGGCGCCAGGAATATGTCCCACGTCGTAGAGCAGCACATCTTCATTCGATTCAACGAGGCGCACCATCGGATCGTTCAGATGTTGCGCGACCCATTCGGTTTCGACGAGGACTTCGGGATGGGCATAATCACTCATACGCGACCTCCTTACGAAAATCCGTTTGTCCACGAAGGGCACGAAGGAACACGAAGAAAAAATCTTCGTGAACCTTCGTGTTCTTGGTGGATCTATTCATCCGTTGTGGCAGACGCGTGCGTCATGAACAACTCCTGTTAATCTTTGAGTTACGAGTACATACGGCGTACTTACGCCGTACCGATCTTGTTCTGGATGACATGTTCTAACGCTTCTCGTACCGCTGTCAGTGGAATCTTTTGCAACAAGGGCTCAAAAAACCCTTCGACGATCAGACGTTCGGCTTCGATTTTGGAAACACCGCGCGTCCTCAGGTAAAAGACCTGTTCGGGATCAATCGGTCCCACCGTTGCACCGTGCGTGCAACGCACATCGTTCGCTTCGATCTCCAGTTCGGGAATCGAATCAGCATGCGCGTGTTGGCTCAGGAGCAGGTTGCGATTGGCTTGATATGCATCGCTGCGCTGTGCGTTCGGATTGACGCGAATCAAGCCGCGAAAGACCGCGTAGGCGCGATCTTTCAGCGCACCTTTGTACAACAAATCGCTGGCGGTTTGTCCAACGAGATGATTCTGGAAGGTGTGTTGATCAAAGTGCTGTTTGTCGTCACCAAAGAAAAAGCCAAGCAAGTTGGCTTGTGCCCCCGCGCCAATGAATTTGCAGTCGAGGAAGGCTTTGGTGGTCTGGCTTCCCAGCGTGCCGTTGAGCCACGTCAGTTGCGCGTCGCGCTCTAACAGCGCGGTTTGCGAAGTAAAGTGCCACACGTTGCGTGCCAGGTCTTGCAGATGAAAATACTGCAAACGGGCGCCCGGTTTCAGAACCAATTCGACGGCGGTGTTGGAAAAGCGCTGGGCTTCGGTCGCCTCGGAGGTGAATCGTTCAATCAACGTCACCGACGCACCCTCCTCGACGATGACGAGCGTGTGGGCAAGGAGCGCGACGTTTGGCGCGTCAAAGTGGATGAGCGATTGGAGCGGCAGTTCCACCACGACACCGCGCGGCACATACAGAAAAGTACCCGCGTTGAAAAATGCGCCGTGCAGTGCAACGAACTTTAAATCGCCAATCGTATCACCGTACGCCGCGCCTTCGCCTTTGGTTGTCTTGGCACCGGCATAGCGATTTTCGGTGTACGTGACCGCGCGCGTCATCAGGTACTCGCGAACAAGTTCGGGATGTGTTTGGATCGCGGTGTGGAGATCGGTGAAGATGACCCCACGCTTTTTCACATCCTCCGCCAGCCATACATCCGCGAGAGTTATGTTGTATTGTGTCACCACGCCGCCACCGCGCGCGTCCTCTGCGATGCGCAGCGATGCAGGCAGTGCGGTACTCACAGCGGGAGCGAACGGGATGGCAGCATCGAGTTTCAAATTCTTGAGCGAGGTGCGCCGCCACAATTCATCATTGGGCGCGGGCGCCGGCGTTTCTTGGTACAGGTGCCATGCCTCGCGCCGGCGCGCGCGCAGCCAGTCGGGTTCGTTCTTCGCTGCCAGCAGGTATTCGAGCGCGGCGGGTGAGAATCCGGTTGCGAGTTCAAGTGTTGCGACTGTGTTGGTCATCTAGCCCACCGATCCTTCCATTTGCAGTTGAATCAAGCGATTCATTTCGACAGCGAATTCCATTGGCAACTCTTTCACAATCGGTTCGATGAAACCACTGACGATCATCGTCGCGGCTTCGGCTTCGCTCAAGCCGCGCGACATTAGATAAAAGAGTTGCTCTTCGCCGATTTTCGACACGCTGGCCTCGTGACCGATTTGCACATTGTCCTCGTCCACTTCGATGTACGGGTACGTGTCCGAGCGCGAGGTTTCGTCGAGCAGGAGCGCATCGCAACGCACATTCGATTTGACCCCTTCGCAACCGGGATACACTTTGAGCAACCCGCGATACGAAGTCCGTCCGCCGTCTTTGCTGATGGACTTGGAGGTGACGAGCGATGAGGTGTACGGCGCGCCGTGTACCACTTTGCCGCCAGCGTCCTGATGTTGCCCCCGCCCGGCAAACGCTACCGAGAGAATTTCGCCGCGCGCGCCTTTGCCCATCATATACACCGAGGGATATTTCATCGTCACTTTGGAGCCCAGATTACAGTCCACCCACTCCATCGTTGCATCTTCGTACGCCACCGCGCGCTTGGTCACCAGATTGTACACATTCATTGACCAGTTTTGAATCGTGGTGTAGCGCACGCGCGCGCCTTTGTGCACGATGATCTCAACGACCGCGCTGTGGAGTGAATCGCTGGAGTAAATCGGTGCGGTACAGTTATGCGAGACCACTCCTTCGCCGATGTACGATTCGTCTTCCTCAACGGAAAAGTTATAAACGGTCGTGTCCATCTCTTCGATCTCGATGGCGCGAATGGGGACGTAAAGGTAGTGTTCATCGAGATAGAACGGCAAATCGTTTTGTTTGCCGTCCGGCGCGGGATGCCCAACGAGGGCGCCAAATTTGGAATTCCAGGGTGATGAAACGACGACGCTGAACATGTCCTGGCGCGGCTCTTCGCGCATCTGGATATTGATCGAAGCGGCAATGCCCAACCGCAACAAGGCATCACGAAACGCGTACGCGAGGTTGCGCGAGATCGTGTTGTAACGGAACATATTTTTCTTGGGATCGTAACTGCCATCGCCGCGCCACATACCGCGTACCAGTTCCGCCAGACAATCCAGTGGAGCGTTCTGCACCCACGCCGGCACGCGTTTTTCATACACTGTAGAACCGAATTCATTCGCAAAGACGCGCGCTACTTCGGTCGAGGCTAAGACAAGCGTCTGTCCATTTTGATATGGTTTGTTTTCGATCCTTGCTTTACCGAAATAGCGCTGGGTCAGTTCCTTCACCTCCTGGAGATAGTCTGTTTCGCTGGTGTTGAAAGAGAAAGAAAGGTAGTGCTCATTGTCCACGTGCCCTTCGGAGTAATAGTATCCAAACAAGCGGAACAAATCGGGTTCCAACGCAAGATTGACGGCGCGTTCGATGGGAGCATGGCGTCCTCGTCCGATCCAGATGGCTGTGGTGTACGTTGTACCGACGTGTTCGTCAGGCGTGGGAACAGGGATTGTCAAATAATCGCCCGGTTTCAAATCAGCGGCGGTTAGCCATTCGGGAGCGAATTGGCGATTCCGTTCGTTAGCGCGCTCTCTACGCACCGCCAGTAAGGGATGTTCTGCAGTGACGTGCAACGTCTGACTGCTATCCCCAAAATAGCGGATGTGATAGATCGCACCCGAGTAGGGGCGTTGCATCGTCCGATACACCTTGCGAAAGCGTCCGCGATGGGTGAGCACCTCGTCACCGACGCGAATCTCTTCGATGGGTTTTTCACCCTCGCGTGTTCGCACGCGCGCGCCTGCCAGAAAGCACCCTTCGACATAGTGCACGTACGAACCTTCGTCCGCGATAATCAGCGTGCGTTCGAACTGACCCATATTTTGCGCGTTGATGCGAAAGTACGCCTGAAGCGGCATTTCGACGCGCACGCCTTTGGGGACGTAGATAAACGACCCGCCCGACCACACCGCGCTGTTCAGCGCGGCAAATTTGTTATCGGAAGGCGGAATCACGGTGCCAAAATACTTTTTCACCAGGTCAGGATATTCTGCCAGTCCTTGATCCATCCCCAAAAAGATCACGCCTTGCTTTTTTAGATTTTCCTGGATGTTGTGATAGACCACTTCCGAGTTGTGCACAATGAGGCCTTCAGCGACAAAGTTGTGTGGACCATCTACCTCGATATCGTACACGGGTTCCATACCCGCTGGTGTGATCGAGTCAATTCTAGCAAAACCGATGTATTCGTTAGTGTGTGTGCGGAAAGTAGTTCCTTTAGCACTCGAAAAGTTGTGGTGGTACTTGCGTTTACCAAAGCGGGTGGTCCGTTGCGGAGAACGCGAACGAACTCGCTCAGAGTTACCGCTAATCTGCATACGGTAGCCAACCGTTGTGCGATTTTCATCCAGCGGATGCCGCGATTCAAAGTGGTGAATCGAAGAGGTGGTCAAGCCGCATTGAGCGCACAGGTTCTGGATATCCTGCAATAGGGCTTGGTTGGCGCTGGTCAGTACGAGATCATGATTCTTGGGATGATGGCGTACGTAACCATCGGCATCCAGATAACCACCCAAAAAGTCAAGTTTCTGCTCTTGGGGTAGTGAAAAGACCCATGCGGGGATTCGTTTGGTGAGCGCGTCGCCGGCAAATCCATTCTCTTCCAGATAACGTGCCAGGATAGTGGAGTTGATGGTCATACGAGACGGATCACCATTGGTGGGTGACAGAGCGAAGAGATGCTCCGTCACGCGCGTGAATTCTTGTCGCAGCGGTTGATCTGTTTCGGGAATGGCAAAACTGACCCGTGCCTTGTCGGCACCGTTCTGATGATGAATGTAACCATCTCCCAGGTACAGCCCAAGCCACCACATCAAATCGGGTGAAGTATGCTCTGGCAGGTTGATGGGATTGTAGCGGTTTGAAATATCGAGGGCGTACTCGACGGACTGATTACGTCCAACGACGGTTGTTTTGATTTTGGGATGACGCAACGTAGCCGTTGTCCCTACATCAGGAATTTGTTTGGCTACAGCGACGAGGTCGCCCGGCTTGAGTTCATTGAGATATTTCCAAACCCGGCGATAGCGACCGCGTAATCTATCTACACCGCGTCGATATTCGAGCGTCAAAAATGGATGATTCGCCGTCGCTTTGATCGTTCGCGTGCCCACGCGCACTTGAAAGACCTCACGTGTCCCTTTGGCGGCTGTGGCTTTGACCGATGCAGGGACAAGCCGGTTGCTTTCTTCGTCGAAAGAGAACACAACGTCCCCGGCGAGAACATCCTTGATGGGCACCAGCCCGCGCGCGGTGTAGACCTGTGTGTCTCCACTCAGACACTCATACTGCGCGCCTACGCCAGCCAGAAACTTTTTTTCCGCTTCGGGAATGCCCAGCCGGTCGAACGTCTTTTTGATTTGCTCCGGCACATCGTCCCACGAGCGTTCCGTGCGGTCGGTCGCGCGCACAAAGTAGTAAATGTCATCAAAGTTGATGTCACTCAGATCGGCGCCCCATTTGGGCATTGGACGTTGCTGGAACAGTTCCAGCGCGCGCAAACGAAACTGGCGCATCCATTCGGGTTCATTTTTCATCCACGAAATTTCTTCGACAATATCCCGGTCGAGCCCTTTGCGCGCTTTGAAGACATATTTCTCCGGATCGTAAAAGCCGTATTTTTCTCGATAAACGGAACTCGATGCGCCAATATCAAATGTAGATTTATCAAATTGTGTCATCGTGCCTCCTATCAGGTTACAGGTATGCCAACGCAACTTGCCTGTCTACCCTGTTACCTGTCTACCTACTTGTTACTCTCCACAATCCAATCGTACCCTTTTTCTTCCAACTGCAAGGCAAGTTCTGGACCACCCGAGATAGCCATTTGACCATTCATCAGAACGTGAATAAAGTGAGGTTTGATATAGTTCAAGATACGTTGATAGTGTGTGATGAGCAGAATACCCAGATTCGGATTCATCAGGGTATTGACTCCTTCGGCGACGATGCGCAAGGCGTCAATGTCCAGACCCGAATCGGTTTCATCGAGGATGGCTAATTCGGGATTCAGGACTGCCATCTGCAAAATCTCGACGCGTTTCTTCTCGCCACCACTAAAGCCATCGTTGAGATAGCGCGTTGCAAACGACGCATCGAGTTTCAATAGTTGCATCTGTTTGAGTAATAATTTGCGAAATTCGGGAATGCTGATGGCTTTTGCCTCGCCGTTGGCACTCGTCGCTTTGCGTTTGGCGTTCAGCGCGGTGCGCAAAAAATTCGCGACGGTCACGCCGGGAATCGCCATAGGGTATTGAAACGCCAGAAAGATGCCTTTCTGTGCCCGTTCATCCGGTCCCCATTCGAGGATACTTGCGCCTTTGTACAGAATGTCGCCTTGCGTGACCGTGTACCTGGGATGTCCTGCGAGGGTGTTCGCCAGCGTGGACTTGCCCGAACCGTTGGGACCCATAATCGCGTGAATTTCGCCCGCGTGAATCGTCAGGTTAATTCCTTTGATGATTTCTTTCCCTTCCACTTGAACGTGAAGGTCTTTGATTTCCAATTGGGGTGTCATTAAATCCATCGCTCCTCTCGTTTTTATCATCTTGTCAGCGTTCATTCTAGAGTTGAACTATAAAAGGAATGTAAGAAAGTGCAGGTGCTCCTAAAGAAATTGTTAGAATTGACAGACCTTGGCAGGCAGGGTAGAATAGCGCAAAAGGTTATAGGAGCAAAATGGCAACGGTATATCTGGTGGTTGTGCTTACCGCGCGGCATTCCATTTCTGGCGAGATCACCTTGCACGATCAACGCCTGTCCGATTTTTTGAATGATCGTCGCGAGACGATGATGCGTTTGGTGAACACGCAGGTTGCGCGTCTTGCCGATCCTGGCAAGGTAATCCAGCGTGGTGCCGAGGCGGTGATTCCCAAGGCGTTGATTAGTGTCGCGTTCGAGCCGCCCCAGAAAGCCATTCCGCCGTCGCGCCGTTTGTTTGGCTATGTGCGCAAACAGCAGTACGAAGTGTTTTTACTGTTAGAGGGCCTGGAAATTCACGGCACCCTGCACACGACTGGCGAACTGGACTTGTACCGCTATCTGGCGAACACTACCGATAGTTTTTTGCCGATCACGCGCGCCACGGTGTATCTCGAGGCGAGTGAGCGTTATGTGATCGAGCAAGAGGCGATTCTGGTGAACGCGCGCGGGATTCGGTACATTGCACCCAAAGAATCTACGGCCGTGACGTCGCGGGGAGCGGATTGATGTGGCGCGGGTAACAAGTGCATCGGCAAAGGTCGCGCTTTGGCCGATGTTTTGTTTGGCGCGCCGACTAGCCGCGTCCAAACACGTACAAAATCGTCACGATGCAGAGCCCCCACAAGAACACGGCGCCCAGCAACCACCGGTCGCGCCAGAGCATCTCTTCGGGACTACCTCCTTCACCTTTGATGTGGACCAGATACAGCAAACGAAACACGACAAAAAGTGCAAACGGAATCGTCAACATCATCGCGTTGTTCGGAGGCAAGTTCTTTGCCGAGAAGGTGTACAGCGAATAAGCCATCACGAACGACGCGGTCGTTACCGAAATCATTTGATCCAGCACCTGGGGTGTGTACTCTTTAAGAATAAAGCGGTGATTGGTCGCATTGTTTTCCAGTAGCACCAGTTCGTGGCGACGTTTAGCAAAGCCGATAAAGAGCGCGAGGAGTGCTGTGCAGACATACAGCCAGGGTGACGCGGGCACATGAATCGCGGCGGCACCACCGAGCGCGCGCAAGACCAATCCAGCGGCAAGCGTAAAAACGTCCAGAATGACAATGTGTTTCAAGACATACGAGTACGCGAGCATCAACACGAAATAAATCAGCGCGATGACACCGAACCACCCTTCTAGCGCGAACGAAGCCGGGAGTGCTATCAGCAGCCACACGATGATCGCGACCACCGCCACCGATTTCGATAGCGCGCCTGACGCCAGCGGGCGAAAGCGTTTTTGGGGATGCAAACGATCCTTTTCAATGTCCACCAGATCGTTGATGAGATAGATGACGCCAGAAAGGATGCAGAATAAAATAAAACCCACTGTGGCTTTGCCAAGCAAAGCCCACATTTCGGGTGAGAAGGGACGCCAATATTCCCGCAAAGTAAATGCAAATGGAATGAACACCATTAGATTCTTGGTCCATTGGCGTGGACGCATCGTCTTGAGTAGGTGAATCAACATTCTGCCTCCGATAACGAATATCATACACAGAATTACGCTAAATGACAAATGACGGAGGGCGAACGACGGAGGACTAACGATGGAGGACGAACGACGAACGACGGAGGACGAACGACGAACGATGGAGGACGAACGACGAAGAGACCTTGTTATCATTTGTCATTCGTCTTTCGTCATTCGTCATGCAGCATTCGTCATTCACATTTGACTTTTTCCCACCTTGCCCTTATCCTTGCGCTGTGGCAAAGAAACGCCTTGATGTACTGCTGGTCGAGCGAGAACTTGCAGAGACACGTCAGCGTGCCCAGGCACTGATCCTTGCCGGCGATGTGCGTGTTAATCAGCAAGTGGTGACCAGAGCGGGTGCCCTCGTTGCAGAGAATGCCGAAATCACCGTGAACGCGCCGCTCCCTTACGTCAGTCGCGGTGGCGTGAAACTCGCTGGCGCGCTCGATACGTTTGGCGTGGATCCACGCGACAAGATTTGTGCGGATGTGGGAGCCTCCACCGGCGGGTTCACCGACTGCTTGTTACAGCGCGGCGCGGCACGCGTCTATGCCATTGATGTGGGTTATGGGCAATTGGCGTGGAAATTGCGCACCGATGCGCGCGTCGTCGTGATGGAGCGCGTCAACGCGCGCTATCTCGATACGTTGCCCGAAGCGGTGGATTTGGTCGTGATTGATGTATCGTTCATCTCGCTGACTCATATTTTGCCTGTGGCGTACCACTGGTTGCATTCGCGCGGTGAATGTATCGCGCTCATCAAGCCGCAGTTTGAAGCCGGACGCGAGCAGGTGGGTAAAGGTGGCGTGGTGCGCGCCGCCGAGGTGCATCGTGCAGTCCTCGAAAAAATCGTGCAGTTTGCAATTAATCATCATTGGGGCGTGCGCGCGCTGTGTCGTTCACCGATTACTGGTGCAGATGGTAACATCGAGTTCTTTATCCATCTTGACAAAACGACCATGCCACCGATTCCTAATCTCCAATCTCTAATCTCCAATCTCTAATCTCAATCGCCAATCTCTAATCTCTATGCTCACACCTCTCGAATGATGCTGTTATTCAAGACACACGAGTTGCCTGTGGCGACCGAATTTGCATACCTCCCGCGACACATCGGTTTGATGATGGACGGCAATGGCCGCTGGGCACAGCAGCGCGGTTTGACGCGCCTGGAAGGACATCGCTACGGAACGCAAAACGTGCGCCGTGTGCTGGATGCGTGCGCGCGCTACGATATTCGCATTGTGACGTTGTACGTTTTTTCCACGGAGAACTGGGGCAGACCGCGCGAAGAAGTCGAAGGTTTTTTCAAACTACTCGCCGAGGTGATTGATCGCGAGACCGAAAATTTCCGACGGCAGGGAGTGCGCCTCATTCATAGCGGTTCTCTGGACGGTGTGCCACCGCTACTGGCAGACAAGGTTCGTCGCGCCATAGAAATCACCCGTGAAAATCGCGACTATGTATTGAACGTCGCGTTCAACTATGGTGGGCGGATGGAGATTCTGCGCGCTGTGCAAAAGATTCTGGCCGATGGCATCCCCGCTCACGCGGTCACCGAAGAACTGTTTGAACGTTATCTGTTCACCTCTGGCCTGGGCAATCTGGATCTGGTGATTCGCACCGGCGGTGATCAACGCCTCTCGAACTTTTTTCTGTGGCAAGCCGCGCAGAGTGTCTTTTATTCCACGCCGATCTACTGGCCCGATTTCGATGAACACGCTTTGCGCGAGGCACTGCTCGCCTACAATCGCTTTTGGTTGGACTATGACGCGGCAAAGGTGAAAGAACAATGAAACGTTTGTGGACTCCCTGGCGTATGGTGTATTTGAAATCATCTGCTAAAGCAAAACAGTCTGGTTGCATCTTTTGTACCAAAATCAAAGCACATCGCCGCAGTGATCGCAAAAATCTGGTGGTGCAGCGCGGTGACCGCGCCTTTGTGATGATGAACCTATATCCATACACCAGCGGCCATCTCATGGTCGCGCCGTACGAGCATACCGGTGCGCTGGAAGATCTCGATGGCAAGACGTTGCAAGAGATGATGGAGTGGGTGGGCACGAGCATTCGCGCACTGCGCGCGACAATGAATCCCCAGGGGTTCAACATCGGCATCAATTTAGGACGTGTGGCAGGTGCGGGCGTGGAAGATCACGTGCACATTCACATCGTACCGCGCTGGAATGGTGACACGAATTTTATGCCTGTGCTTGCCGAAGTGCGAATGATTCCTGAACTTTTGCCGCAAACGTACGACAAATTGCGTGAGGCGTTTCAAGCCCTCACCGGTCCACCCACTTCACGCAAACGCAAATCCTGATCACGCAATCTCCAAATCCCTAATCTCTACTCGCAGGAGGAGCAATGACAACACAACGACGTGAAGTTTTGATTGTGAGCGGAGCCAGAACTGCGATCGGAAAATTTCAAGGTACACTCGCGCCGATTCCAGCGCCCGAATTGGGCGCGGTAGTGGTGCGCCACGCTGTGCAACGGGCGAACATTGCACCTGAACGCGTGGAAGAAGTGATTGTGGGCAATGTAGTGAGTGCGGGTCTGGGACAGGCGCCCGCGCGTCAGGTCGCGCTTCAAGCCGGCTTGAAAGACACGATCAACGCGACTCAAATCGGCAAGGTGTGTGGTTCAGGTTTGAAAGCGGCGATGCTTGCCAGCGCGATGATTCGCGCCGGCGACGCCGATGTGCTGGTGGCGGCGGGAATGGAAAATATGAACCGCGCGCCGTACCTGTTATCCAGCGCGCGTTTCGGTTATCGAATGGGTAATGCCGAGATGCTTGATGCGGTGATCTTCGACGGTTTGTGGTGTCCCTTTGAAAACTGGCATATGGGGCGCGCCGCAGAGTTTATCGCGCGCGAGTGTGGGATCACGCGCGAAATGCAAGACGAATTCGCGCTCAACAGTCATCGCAAAGCCCTTGCCGCGATGCAAGCCGGCAAATTCAAAGACGAAATCGTGCCTGTCGAGGTTCCTGCAAAAAAAGGCATGCTTTTGTTTGATACCGACGAAACCCCGCGCGCGGATACTTCCCTCGAGGCGCTGGCAAAACTCAAACCGGCGTTCGAGGCAAATGGCACAGTTACGGCGGGTAACGCGCCGCCGCTGAGTGATGGCGCAGCGGCAGTTGTCCTGGTGAGCGAGGAGGTGGTGGCGCGCGAAAACCTCAAGCCACTGGCGCGCGTGGTGGCATACGCTCAGGCTGGCGTAGAACCCAGGCGCATCTTCTGGGCGCCGATCTATGCCATCCAGCGCGTGCTCGAAAAATCCGCCTGGACGTTGAACGATGTGGATTTGTTCGAAATCAACGAAGCGTTCTCGGCGCAGGTGCTTGCCGATGGTAGAGAACTGGGCCTTGATTTTACGCGCGTGAACGTCAATGGCGGCGCCGTCGCGCTCGGTCATCCGATTGGCGCGAGTGGCACACGTATTCTGGTGACACTGTTGTACGCTCTCAAAGATCGCGGTCTAAAACGCGGGCTGGCCGCGTTGTGTCTGGGCGGCGGTGAGGCTGTGGCAATGACCGTGGAGATGGTGTGACAGTGACGAAGGACGAAAGACGAAAGACCAAGACCGTTCGTCTCTGGTCATTCGTCATTCGTCGCATTTTCAAGGAGGAAAAATGAATCTTCAACTCACCGAAGAACAGCGCGCCATTCGCGATCTGGCGCGCGAGTTTGCGCAAAAAGAAATTGCGCCTATCGCGGCGCAGATTGATGAGACGGGCGAGTTTCCTTACGAGACGGTCAAGAAAATGGGCGAACTCGGTTTAATGGGCATCGAAATTCCCGAAGAGTATGGTGGCGCGGGATTGGACTGTGTGAGTTACGTCCTCGCTGTCGAAGAAATATCCAAAGTGTGCGCATCGCATGGCGTCATTATGAGTGTGAACAACTCGCTGGTATGTTATGGACTGAACAAATTCGGCACCGAAGAGCAAAAGCAAAAATTTCTCATCCCTCTCGCTTCGGGTAAAAAACTCGGTGCGTTCTCGCTCACCGAGCCGCAATCGGGGAGTGATGCGGGTAATATGAAAGTGCGCGCGGTGCTGGAAGGTGATCACTATGTCATCAATGGACGCAAATCCTGGATCACCAACGGTCCCGCCGCGGATTATATGATTCTCTTTGCGTCAACACAACCCGAATTGAAACATCGTGGCACAGCGGCATTTATCGTGGACACGAAACTCCCCGGCTTTGAACTGGGCAAAAAAGAACCCAAACTGGGCATTCGCGCCAGTGCAACATGCGAAGCCACGTACGACAACTATCGCCTGCCGGTTTCGCATCGTTTGGGTAATGAAGGTGATGGTTTCAAGATCGCGATGAGCATCCTCGACGCGGGGCGCATCGGTATCGCCGCGCAGGCATTGGGCATTGCCGAAGCCGCCTACGAAGCGAGCGTCGCATACTCGAAAGAGCGTTCCGCCTTTGGACAAAAGATTTGTGAATTTCAGGCGATTCAATGGATGCTTGCCGATATGGCCACACGGATCGAAGCGTCGCGCCTGTTAATCTACAACGCGGCATTGAAAAAGGATCGCAAGGAACGCTTTACGCGCGAAGCCGCGATGGCTAAACTCTTTGCGAGCGAGACGGCAATGTGGGTCACCACCAAAGCCATTCAAATTCACGGTGGCGCGGGCTATAGCAAAGAGTTACCACTCGAACGCTATTTTCGTGATGCTAAAATTACGGAAATCTATGAAGGTACCAGTGAGATTCAGCGTATTGTGATTGCGCGCGCCGCGCTGGATGAAAAATGACATTCTCCCTCCCCACGCCGCAGAGCGGCGTGAGGAGGGGGAAACGAGAGGAAGGGATGTGTGGGCGGGCGGCGCAGCCGCCCGCGCACACACCCCCTCCCGTCTTCCCCTGCTCTCCCTGCTTTGCGGGGAGAGCAGGGGGGCAGGGGGAGGAGAGGGGTTATTCCCGTAGAGGCGAAAGATTTTTCGCACGTGCAGCGACAGCGAAACAACGAGCACGTCACCTTCCGATGGCGGAAAAGACTTGTGCACACCTACTTAAGTAGGATGTGGTGGCGGGCGGCTTCGCCGCACGCCACCACGTCCTACTCACCCTCTTTTCTTCCCGCCACGTGGGAGGGAAGGGGGCAGGGTAAGAGTGGCAAACCAGAGACCTGAGCGCACAGTTCTTGAAAATTTCAAATGCAAGGAGACAAATCCAATGGCAATTGATCCTAAAATTCTCGATCTGCGGCAACGCCGCGAACAAGCCCAGTTGGGGGGTGGTCAAAAGCGTATTGACCAGCAACACGCCAAAGGCAAATTGACCGCGCGTGAACGTGTTGCGTTACTTTTGGACGAAGGCTCGTTTCAAGAACTGGGGGTGTTTGTCACCCCGCGCACGCCGGGGATGACCAATCAACACTCGCTCTATGGCGACGGTGTCGTTACAGGCTATGGCACCATCAACGGGCGTCTGGTCTATGTCTTTTCACAGGACTTTACCGTGTTTGGTGGCTCGCTGGGCGAAGCGCACGCGGAGAAAATTTGTCGGCTGATGGATCACGCGCTCAAAAACGGTGCACCGCTCATCGGTCTGAATGATTCGGGTGGCGCGCGCATTCAGGAAGGTGTCGTTTCGCTCGGCGGGTATGCGGACATTTTTCTACGCAATGTGATGGCGAGTGGCGTCATTCCGCAAATCAGCGCGGTGATGGGACCGTGTGCAGGGGGCGCCGTTTATTCGCCCGCGCTCACCGATTTTATTTTGATGGTCAAAAACACCAGTTATATGTTCGTCACCGGACCCGATGTGGTCAAAACCGTGACGCACGAGAACGTCACGTTTGAAGAATTGGGCGGCGCAATGGTGCATAATGAAAAAAGCGGTGTGGCGCACTTTGCCGCTGAAAATGAAGAGCATTGTATCGCTTTGATTCGCAAGTTGCTCAGTTATCTTCCCCAGAACAATATGGAAGACCCGCCGCGCGGGCGTACGACGGATGATCCTCTGCGCGCCGATGAAGAACTCGATTCGATTGTGCCCGATTCCCCGACCAAGCCGTACGATATGAAAGAGGTGATTCATCGCGTTGTGGACGATGGTGAGTTTCTCGAGGTACACGAACATTACGCGCAAAATATCATCGTGGGATTTGCACGGTTGAATGGACGCGTGGTCGGTATCGTGGCACAACAACCGATGGTGCTGGCAGGGTGTCTGGACATCAACGCCTCGGTCAAGGGAGCGCGCTTTGTGCGCTTTTGTGATTGCTTTAACATTCCTTTGATCACCTTTGAAGATGTGCCGGGCTTTTTACCGGGCGTGGGACAAGAACACGGTGGCATTATTCGACACGGCGCCAAGTTGCTGTATGCCTACTGCGAAGCCACGGTGCCCAAACTGACGGTCATCACGCGCAAAGCGTATGGCGGCGCGTACGACGTGATGAGTTCCAAACACATTCGAGGTGACCTGAATTTTGCCTGGCCCACCGCCGAAATCGCCGTGATGGGACCTGATGGCGCGGTCAATATCTTGTACCGCGAGGAACTGGCACAAGCCGCCGATCCCGACGCGTTGCGCCAGAAACTTGTTGCCGACTATACCGCGCATTTTGCCAATCCGTACATCGCTGCAGGACGCGGCTATATTGATGATGTGATCGAGCCGCGCCAGACGCGCGCGCGCTTGATCGCCGGGTTGGAGATGTTGCAAAACAAGCGCGATCAGAATCCGCCTAAAAAGCACGGGAACATTCCGTTGTGATTTGCGCTTTTGATTAACGGTGCTATAATCCTAAAATTGTGAAAACACAAATCGTCCTTCCCACGTACAATGAAGCCCAGAACATCGAACTGATGACCCGGCACCTCCTGGCACTTCCGCTGGAGGATGTGCACGTTTTGATTATTGACGATGCTTCGCCCGATGGCACCGGAGAGATTGCCGAGCGTTTGCAACAGCAACAACCGACGCGCGTCACGGTGATTCATCGGGCGGGAAAATTTGGATTGGGGACGGCCTATGTGATGGGATTTCGTTGGGCGCTGGAACGCGGCGCGGATTACATCGTTCAAATGGATTGTGATTTTTCCCATTCGCCCGACTATATTCCGCACTTTGTTTCCAGAATGAACGAGTACGATGTGGTGGTGGGTTCGCGTTATGTCCCTGGCGGCAGATTGGATCCGCGCTGGAGTGGCTGGCGTTACCTGTTGAGCAAATGGGCAAACAGTATTTGGGTGCACTATATTCTGGGTACGCAAGTACGCGATGCGACCGCTGGTTTCAAGTGCTGGAGTCGGCGTGCGCTGGAGCGCATTCCCTTGGAGGGAGTGCGCTCCAACGGTTATGTCTTTCAAGTGGAAATGGCTTACTTGAGTGAAAAGTTGGGGTTGCGGATTCTGGAATGGCCCATCTACTTTGAAGACCGTCGCATTGGCAAATCGAAAATGACGGTACCGATTAAACTCGAAGCCGCCTGGCGCGTCGTGCAAATTCGGATGCGCTATGGCGCGCTCTCACACAACGCGCAGGTGGACTATCAACGTGTCTAGGCGCGATCTCCAAGTGGTCTTGTTACTGGTCGCGCTGGCGGCGTTTTTTTTTGCGCCAGTGATTTTTGGCGGCGCGACCCTCGTCCCTTTCGATAACCTCTTTCGTTTTCCCCCCTGGCGCGCGTTCGCCGCCGAGTTCGGTATTACCACGCCGTACAACGAACTGGCGAGCGATCTGGTACTCGAAAATTACGTCTGGAAGCAATTCATCGTCGAGTCGTTGCGCGCCCGAGAGATTCCCCTGTGGAATCCGTACCTCTTTGCCGGGGTGCCCTTTCTTGCAGCAGGGCAGCATTCCGTGCTCTATCCCTTTTCGGTGCTGTTCTACCTCTTGCCTATTCCGCGCGCGTTTGGCATTTTTGTTGCGCTGCAATTCGCGCTCGCCGCGCTGGCGATGTACGCCCTGGCGCGGGTGCTGGGGCTATCACGTTTTGCGGCAACGCTCAGCGCAATCACGTATGCGTTCAGCGCGTTCTTCTTCGTCAGCGTTACCTTCCCGATGGTGATTGCAGCGGCGGCATGGCTGCCGGCAATCCTTGCCTGTACCGAACTGGTGATTCGTGCGACCAATTCCGCGCGACAAATCTTTTGGGCGCTCCTCGGCGCGATTTGCATCGGCATCCAGTTTCTCGCCGGACACATCGAAATTTCGATTTACATTTTGATGGTCACCGCGTTTTACGCCGCGTGGCGCATCGTCGCAAGGCTGTGGTCTTCAGGCGGCGGCCTGCGATCGTTGGTCAGCATGCTCTTTGCGCTGGGCGCGATGATCATCATCGGCATTGCGCTGGGGGCTGTGCAACTGGTGCCGCTGTACGAACTGGTGCAAAATAATTTCCGCAGCGGTTCGGCGTCGTATCACGATGTCATCGGTTGGGCGTATCCGCTCAAACAACTCATCACCTTTTTCATCCCCGACTTTTTCGGTAATCCCACGCATCATTCGTACGTGGACGTGTTCGATTTCACCACGCGCGCCGCGCCGAAGGGCACAATTTTCTGGGGCGTCAAGAATTACGTCGAAGCCGGTGCGTACGTAGGCATCTTACCCTTGTTGCTCGCGTTACTGGCGCTGGTGGCAAGTTTAAGGTTGCAGGTTGCAGGTTCGGATAACCTGAAACGTGAAATCTGGCAACCTGTAACGTGGCTTTTCGCAGCGCTGGCGCTCGTCTCGCTGCTCTTTACCTTCGGTACACCGTTGTATGCCATTCTCTTTTTTGGTGTCCCCGGTTTCAATCAACTCCACACACCGTTCCGCTGGGTTTTTCCATACACGTTGAGTATGGCAGTGCTGGCGGGAATTGGCGCGCATGTGATGGAGATTAGAGATTGGAGATTAGCGATTGGAAAATGGAATCTCCAATCTCTAATCTCTAACCTCTCACTACTCACGGGTGGTCTGATTCTTGTCGCGCTTGGCGTGTCATGGGTGTTCCGCGAACATACGCTCGTACTGGTGGAACGCATTTTGCACGCGTCCGAAATGGCGCAACTGGCATTCGATAGCGCGCGGATGTTCTACTCGTACGAATTTCGCAACCTCGCGCTCTTTGCACTCTTGCTGATGGGTGCTGGTTTCGCGCTACGGGTTTCAGGCTTTACGTTTCAAGTTGCGCGTTTCAGGTTCAACACCTCGCGTTTCTGGCAACTGGTTGCGCTGGGCGTTCTCATTGCCGATCTGTTCATCATTGGTACGCCGTTCTATCCGCGCGCCGCGCCGCATCTGGTTGACTTTGTGCCGCCGGCGGTGAAATTTCTGCAACAGGACCGTTCGCTCTATCGCATCACCAGTTATGATGCACCGAACGAAAAAGTGTTCAATCCGAACGTCGGAATGTTTTTTGGCATTGCCGATATTCGCGGTTACGACTCGATCATTCCCCGACAGTACGCCGAGTTGATGGGCGCGCTGGCGCCGCAGGGAGAACTGCTCTATAACCGCATTGCGCCATTCTACGAACCTGCCCCCTTTGATTCGCCCATCGTTCATCTCCTCAACGTCAAGTACGTGCTCACGACGCGCCCCTTGCCGAACGCGGGATACACGCTGGTGTACGACGCCGAGATTAAAATCTATCGTAACGAGCGCGTGTTACCGCGCGCGTTTCTGGTGCCGCACGCGCGCGTGATTCCTGATCGCGCCGCGCTCCTCGCGCAGATGCGCGATTTCGATCCGACCCGCGAGGTGTTGCTGGAACAAGACCCCGGCATTGCCAACGCTGCCGCGTGCGCGTACGCGCCGGTGACGATTACAAAGTACAGCGGCAATGAGGTGATTATCCGGAGCAAGCAGGCGTGTGCCGGCTGGCTTGTGCTCGCCGATTCATATTTTCCCGGCTGGTTGGTGTTCGTTGATGAAAAGGAGGCGCCCCTCTATCGCGCGAATTACAATTTTCGCGCCGTCTATGTTCCAGCGGGCGAGCACACGATTCGCTTCAAGTACAGCCCGGTGTCGTTTCGCGTGGGTGCCATCGGTTCGTTTCTGGGCGTGATGATGCTCTTGTTCGGCTGGGCGTATCTGGCATGGCGTCGTTTTTATCGCGCCGAAATCGAAACGCCGGTGATTCGCGTGGCGAAGAATTCGATTCTGCCGATGGCGACATCACTTTTGACCAAGTTGCTAGACCTTGCCTTTGCGTTACTGTCGCTGCGCGTCCTCGGTCCCACCGGCACCGGTCAATATGGCTGGGCAATCACCGTCTGGCTTTTGGCAAACACGCTGACCGATTTTGGCCTGGGCATTCTGGTCACGCGTGAAGTATCGCGCGCGCGGGCGCAGGCGAATCGTTTTCTGATCAACTCTGCCATTCTGCGTTTTGTGTTGTGGGCAATCTCATTGTTCCCTGTCGCTCTCATCACGGCGATTTATCTGGCGTTTTTCGATCTGGCGTCCGGCACCGCGCTCGCGCTCGCGTTGTTGATGCTGGGCATGTTGCCCAGTTCACTTGCCGCGTCGCTGGCGTTTCTGTTCAATGCATATGAAAAGTTCGAGTATCGCATCGCGGTAGATTTCACGACGCGACTGCTGGCGGTGACGCTGGGGGTCATTGCACTCGTGGCGGGGTATGGCTATGTGGGGCTGGCCGTGGTCTCTATCGTTACCAATCTGTTTACCTTGACGATGTTCTACCTGCTCGTTCGGCGTACGTTATTTGTGCCGCACTGGGAACCCGATCGCGCGCTGGTGCGCTGGATGTTCTTTGAATCGTTCCCCTTGATGATCAACAATTTGCTCTCGTCGCTCTTTTTCCGCATTGACATTTTGATTCTCAAGCCGTTCAAAGGGGATACGGTAGTCGGGTATTATCAAGCCGCGTATAAATTTGTTGACGCGCTGAACTTTATCCCTTCCAATTTCACGCTGGCGATTTTCCCGGTGCTGTCGCGTATGGCGGCAGATTCCAGAGATGCGATGCGGCGTGCGTACATCCTCTCGCTGAAGATTTTGCTGTGGCTCGCGCTCCCGATTACGGCAGGGACGGTTTTCATCGCGCGCGAACTGATTATGATTTTCGGCGGCGATGCCTATTTGCCCGATTCTGAGATCGCGCTCCAGGTGCTGATCTGGTTTCTGCCGTTCAGTTTCATCAACAGTGTGACGCACTATGTTTTGATCGCGCTAGGGCAACAGCGGTTTCTGACCAAAGCATTTATGATCGGTGTGCTGTTCAACGTCATTGCGAATCTGTTGGTGATTCCTCCGCTCAGTTATGTGGGCGCGGCGTTGACGACGATTTTGTCCGAGATTGTGTTGCTGATTCCGTTCTACTACGGCGTGCGCCAAAATCTTGCCGCTGTGCCGTTTCTCGCTATCGCCTGGCAGCCTGTCGTCGCATCGGGGGTGATGGGGCTAGCGCTGTGGTGGTTGATCGCGCAAGTGGGAGTGCTTTTGGCGGTGCCGCTGGCAGGAATCGTTTACGTGGTCGTTCTGCTGGCGCTCGGCGCGGTGGGGCAAGACGAGCGCGCGCTGCTGCAACGGATGCTGCCGCGACGATAGCACAAAAAACGAAGGACGAAAGACCAACGCGCTGGCGTCTTTCGTCCTTCCTCTGAAAAACAAAGCATTTGCCGTCGGGTGGGCAAATGCTTTGTTGTTAGTGAGCCAACATTTAACCTTCCTCTTGCATTTGGCGCAGGCGCATCAAGCGCGCCCGGCGCCGACCCTTGCGTTCGTCCATGCGGCGTTGCTCGCCTTTGGGAATGAACCAACGGCGGCGACGCAGGTCTTTCATAATACCGCCTTCCATCACTTCTTTGTTAAAGCGACGGAGCAGACTATCGAAAGACTCGCCGTCACGCAGTCTCACGGTCACATCGAATCACCCCTATCTAGCTCAAGATTATAGCATTGGTCTAGTACGGGCGCATATTACCACCTGAGCAGGGAATTGTCAAATGCGCGGCGCCACCCTGGGTGTATTTTAGTTTGGAGGCAAGTTTCTCCGCCCACCTTTTGCACTTGTGCAAACGCATAGCCCCATCCCCTGCCCCCTCCCCGTTGGGGCGAAAAATCTTCGCCCCAACGGGGAGGGGGAGTCAAAGGACGGTGTGGTGGCGGGCGGCGAAGCCGCCCGCCACCACACCGTCATCCCCCTTCTCTCCCCGCGTCGCGGGGAGAGAAGGGGGCAGGGGGATGAGAGGGGATTGCTCAAGAGCACGGCTGCGAAATTTATGGCTCAAGCGGATTTGCCCTCAA
>Ga0129299_1000258_pt1 | contig 32306 bp, 30 predicted proteins | sample ConPoolayeCmetaG_FD_94477 | JGI IMG/M metagenome (GOLD analysis project Ga0129299, IMG submission 94477) | Hot spring microbial mat communities from California, USA to study Microbial Dark Matter (Phase II) - Cone Pool mat layer C metaG ...
CTATGTTCTTTTGCTTTTGCCTCTGCTTTCGCTTTTAGGAAAAGCTAGCGGCTGGGAGACCCGGTTGGGGCTTTTGCTTTCCTATCTTTGGAGCGCCGTGGTATGCGTTTTTGCCGAACGGGCGGAACATGGCGCTCTATTATGGGTCAGCGCCGCGATCATGGCTTTGGTTTTATTGAATGAGTATAGGGCGAAGGACAGTTCGTAGAGACTGGAAGCGGTCTCATAAGTGTGGAATAACACTGCCTCGCGGTCTTTGAGAGGGTGCCTGGGTCTGGTCTAGGTCTGTGAGAACCGAGCCGTGCAAAACAAAAGTTAGACTTGCGTTTTGCACAAAGGTGTTGTGGCATCGTGTCATGATTAGGCGCGATGCCGCGCAAGAGTTGCTTCGAGCCGCCGCCGAGTAACCCTGTAGTCACTATCCTCGGCCGGCGGCAGTCGGGCAAAACCATTCTGACGCGGATGACGTTTCCAGACATGCCGTACTTTTTCCTTGAGGACCCGGATGTGCGTCTGGCGGCCGAGGCGGATCCACGTGGTTTTCTCGCACGGATGGAAAACGGCGGTGTCTTGGACGAAGTGCAACGGCTTCCAGTTCTCCTTTCCTACCCCCAAGGCATGGTCGACAAGACCGGGGAACCTAGGCGGTTCATTCTGACCGGCAGCCATCAGCCGAAAGTGCATGAGGCCATCAGTCAATCGCCGGCGGGACGGACGGCTATGCTGACTCCGTGGCCGTTTTCCCTGCGTGAACTGCGGCATTACGATTCCGCTTGGGACCCCTTCGATTTGATTCATCGCGGGTTTTTCCCCAGGCTGCATCAAGAAAAGCTGGAACCGCGCCGTTTTTTCATTGGTTACCTGCAGACCTATGTCGCGCGGGATGTCCGCGCTCTGATTCAGTTGGGCGATCTGTCGCGGTGCCAGAAGTTTCTTGTCTTGTTGGCTGGCCGGGTGGGACAGCTTGTCAACCTCGCCTCGCTGGGCAATGATGTGGGCGTCTCCACCACGACGATCAGAAACTGGTTGTCGGTGCTGAAGGCTTCATACATTGTGTTCGAACTGCCCCCTTTTTTGAAAACAGCGGGCAACGGGTGATTAAATCGCCCAAGATCTATTTCACCGATGTGGGGCCGGCGCTTTTCTGCTTGGTATCCACAACGCCAGTCAGGCTTCTCGCGACCCGCTTACAGTAAATCACTGTTAGCTCGTCCTCAAAGCATCTTGCCCAGGCGTTTTCTTCTGCAAGGCGTTCAATAAGTCCGGCCTGAAAGCTTTTTCGCAGAAAAAAGGCGTCGATTTTGTCACGCTCGGCAAGTATTTGTGGCTCTATCCGCCCTAAAGCAGCATTGTTATACTCCAGCCACTTGGCCCGATCATATAAGTACAGCCGTCCGTCGATTGCTACTTGCCATTTTCCGGGCATCTCCCATATTAAGCCGCCGGCCCATTCGCGATAATTGTAAATGCGCCCTTCGGGCAGGATTGATTTCAGCTTAAGTATAGCTCCGCCGGGATAGTCCCGGCCGAAATCAGGGGCGGCCCTCAATTTAAACAAACAGACCAAGGCGAAAAAAATCGAGGCAGCTGGCGCATAAAACTTGCGGGAGACGCACGCTTTATCCTGCCAAGCCCAAATTCCGGCAGGCCAAAAAAAATGTAGTAACCTCAACCACAAGGGAATGTTCGCCAAAGCAAAGAACATTGCAAAACGTGCGGCGTAAATCGAGAGCGCAGAAAAAGCCGCAAAGAGAAGGATTTCTTCCCGCTTGAGACGTTTTATATAGCGAGCCACCAGCGCGAGAGTGCCTGCAAAAAGCAGCCAAAAGGGAATCATGGCTTGCCTAACTATAGGTTTCCAGGCCGGAACCCACTCACTTACCCCAAGCCAGTGACGCGCCGCCTCAAGGTTCCGGCGGTTTGTTTCGAAGACCGAGGCACCTTGAGGAGTTGCGAACTGAAGGACTATAGTAAGTATGCTTAACAACAGTAAGGGCTGTAACTCCTTCGTAGTTCTTTGAGTTTGCGGCGTGCTTAGTCTCGCAAACAGCACTACGGCCAATAAAAGGAGCCCCAGAGTGAGGGAAGGGTGAGCGTTCTGCCAAAGCAGCATGGCCAAGGCTGCTTTCGCTACTTGGCCGAAACCGATTTTGGGCTTAAGAATAGTCCCTAGCAGCCAGCCAAAGCAGCCCAGCGCAATAACTTGAGGACGAACGCTGCTATTGCTCGCCACTGTAAAAAAAGCAGTGAGGGAGCTTAGAGCTATGGCCACCAAGCGCGTACCTTGATTAGGCTTTTGCTTAAGATTCGCCGCTGCCTGGCTGGTAACCCATACGATGACCCCAGCCAAGCAGGCATCACTGCATAGTTTAAGCAGGCTCAAACCTCCCAGGCTGAAAAGCCAGGCAAAAAGCACTTGGGCCAGCCAGCCTGGATTTGGAAGTTTGCAGTTGGAAAGTGGATAGCTGAAAACCTCGGGAATGGCTACGCTTTTGGCTTCCAGGATTAAGCGGCCTAATTGAATTTGGGTAAGAGTGTCAAAGTCATCTAGAGGTCTGGCCTGCAGCAGCAACACCAGGGCCAACCAGATTAGAGTTAATAGCACCGTTGAGCGCTTTATCATGAGATTGCTTCCTTGGGCGGGGCCGTCCGCAGGAGTCGGTACACCGATAGGTATACAACCAGATTAACCAAGAAAAGGGGCGGGATGCTGAAAGATTGCCTAAGCAAAGTAAAGATCGCCATGAGGACGATAAGAATACAAAGCGCCGTCATGTGCTTGGTGTTGTGAAGGTCGGCAAGCGTGAAGCAGGCCGATAAGCCAATCCCCATATCGTAGAACAATGTCTGGGGCGATATCAGACAAATAGCGGGGCCGACTAATAACCAGGCCGGCGCTGTGCGTGGGTTGCCTTTATGCCGCCATAACTCTTGAGCTGTCTTAACGATTACAGCAATTGTGAATAAAACCCCGAGCCAGAAGGCGAATCGAGCAACTAGGCCTTGATTACCCAGAACATTTACCACAGCCTGGGCTGCACCTATGATTGAGATCTGCTGGTGTTGGTTGGCGAGATAATTCTCCGAGGAAAAAGCTGATAAAGCCTTAAGCCAGACTATTGGCCAATCCATTCCCATAGTTCGGGCGCTGAGAAGATATAAGCCCAGAGCGACACCCAGAGCGTTTAAGGCAGCCCATATTTGCCCGCTCAATATTGCATAGGCCAGGGCGATTAAGCCGAACTGAGGCTTAAAAAACCAAAGACCGAGGCCAATCCCCGCCGCCAGCTTGTGTGCTCTTCTGTGGTTATGTTCCAGGCCCCATACAATGACGGCGTATAGAAGCATCGAAAAACCGGTGTTCTGACCGCCGAACACTCCACAAAAGACGGGTGCGCAGCAAAGCAGAAATGCGAAACGCGGTAGAAAGAGGTGCCGCCCCTTTGGCTTCAGTTGACCTAGTATCCACACAGCGGCAAGCATGCCAAGTAGGTTTGCAAGACGAAACAAAAACCCCGCTGAAGCAACATTTATATTGGCCAGCGGTTTAAGGAACGCCCCGATAAATGGCGGATATACTGACATGTAGTATGCGCCATTAAACTCCGGCCAGAACTCGTTTTCTATTTGGGCCTGGAGAGCGGGGTCGTACAAGCGGGATTGAAGTCCGCGCTCAAGAATAACCGCCTGTACAAAAAGGCCCGGAAAATCACCGCTTATTAAAAGTAAAGCTCTATCCCGTCCTAAATTCAGGCTTATGACCAAAGCAAGCACTAGGCCCAAAATTGAAGCCCAGCTTAGACGCTTTAGACGCGCCGTGTTCCAAAACACATTCAGATGTGCCTGAGGAGCTGCCGGCTTAGTCATGATATTATTAGCCTATATCAGCCTGGCATCTATTAGCCACAGGCTCTTTGCCATTTGGTAAAGTGGTTTTTATCGGCGGACCGCGGGAGGTCTCTCCGGCTCGGGGGGACGTTGAGAGCACCTTAAAACCGCCGGTGCATTTTCCTGCCCTGCCTTTCCAACACGTATCGTGCGAGGGGCCGACTGGACTTTAGACCACCTGAATCTTCTTAGAGTCTTTTCTGTTGAATATATCCTGCGGCGCACACTCGAAGCTGAATGAAGGCAGCACCAACAGGACGCCGCGATGTCTGAAATGAGTGGCTTTACGGGTTTTGCAGGATGTTATTCTTAAGCTTCCGGGCAGGGCAATTTGCTCGATTTCTTTGATATACTCCAGGGCCTCGCGCTTTGAATTGGCGATGACCTCATAAGCGCCGAAGAATTGAGAAGGATTGCCAGGATAGAATGAGGCGATAGGAGCAGCGCCTCTGACCTGAATTGAATAATGGCGCGTTTCCCGGTTTGTGCCGGGGTTTAGAGTGCGCAGAGCAGCCAAAAGCATGGGGTTGGCTGGATAACGCCTTAAGGCTTGTAAAACTTCACAGCGGGCTTTGTGCGGCTCACCTTGCCGCTGGAGAAGCCTGGCCTTGGAGCAAAGCACTCCGGCTATATGATCAGCCTTGGCTGGATCCCCTTGGTAGCTTTTTAGGTCTTCATCTATTAAATCGGAAGCCGGGGAAAACCGCCCGATCTCAATTAAGGCGTCAGCCAGAAGTTTCCGTGCCTGGTAAAGGCCGCTTTCCAGCTCCAGAGCTTGAGTAAGAGGCAAGATAGCAGCTTGGGCTTGACCTCGCATAAGCAAATAAGCCCCTTTTAGGTAGAGGGCCGTTGCCGACTCGGGCCAAAGCTGGAGCAAAGCTTCGATCATGTTTTGGGCATCGTCTATTTGCCCCATGCAGAGCGTGATTTCCGCCTCTTTAAGCAACAGGTGTTGATCCTTAGGGGAAAGCTCCAGGGCTTTACGGCATTTCTTAAGTGCGCGGCGAAGGCGGCCTTGGTGCATACAAGTGTTAATCTCGCTGAGAGTGGTGGTTGTGTTTGTATCCATATAATTTCTCCGCGGGTGGCAGGAAAGCAAAACGGGCAAGCCTTCGAACTCAGGCCCCAGCCGTGGTATCTTTTGGGCCGGCCTCAAACCTGACCTGCCGCGTTTTGCTTATTTCAATCGTGAAAAATGGGAAAAAGTTTCTTGTGCGGTCCGGTTTTATTATGGTGTGGTTGTAAAGGGGATAAGCCAGCCTATGAGTGCTGATACAGTTCTTTGGTTGTACCTGACGGTTTTTTTTCTCTATGTGATTTTTGACGTCTTGCTGAGTGTCTTGAACATACACCATGTGCAGGCCCACTCAGGAAGGGTACCTGAATTCTTCGCTGCTTACGTTGATGATCAAATATATCAGCGTTCGGCGGCCTATACCCTGGCCAAGAATAAATTTGCGGTCTTTTCAAGCTCTTATTCAGCTGCAATTATATTGACCTTTGTATTGGGCGGCTTATTCGGCCGGCTTGAGCGCTTTGTGGGTGTCTTTAACTTGGACCCCTATTGGTCCGGAATCGGGTATGTCTTTTTGGTGAGTTTTATTTTTTCCCTGCTTCATTTACCGTTAGAGCTCTATTCCATCTTCGTTCTTGAAGAGCGTTTTGGGTTTAACAGAACGACCTTTAAACTTTGGTTTTGCGACTTGCTGAAAAGCATTGTGCTGAGCCTGTTATTGGGGCTTCCACTTTTATGCGCTCTTTTTTGGTTTATCGAAGCTGCCGGACCTTTTTGGTGGGTTTATAGTTTTGTTTTAACGGCGATTTTTGAGCTTTTTGTCGCCATGCTTTATCCGACTTGGATTGCTCCTTTGTTCAACAAGTTTACTCCTCTGCCGGACGGGGCGCTTAAGGAGGCGGTTAGGGCTCTGATTGAAAGGGTCGGCTTCGAAGCTTCCGGCCTTTTTGTGATGGATGCCAGTAAAAGATCGACGCATGGCAATGCTTATTTTACCGGCTTTGGACGGAGTAAAAGGGTGGTGTTGTTTGATACATTGCTTCGGAGCCTGACCAATGAGCAAGTGGTGGCGGTTCTGGCTCATGAGATTGGTCATCAAAAAAAACATCATCTAAAAAAATCCATCCTTCTTTCGTTGGTTGTAACACTGATTGGTTTTTATGTTCTTAGCATCCTTATGCGGAGCGCCCCTGCCTTTCAGGCCTTTGGCTTTGCCGGCCCAAGCTTGGGCGGGGCTTTGATCCTGCTTTCCTTTCTCTCGGCGCCGTTTGTCTTTTTTTTGTCGCCTCTTTTATCGGCGCTTTCGCGCCGCTTTGAATACGAAGCGGATCGCTTTGTCCTTCAGAGCGGGGTTGGGGTAGATAACTTGATTCAGGGCCTAATGGCGCTTTCCAAGGAGAGCCTTGCTAACCTTGTGCCGCATCCTTGGTATAGCTTTTTCCATTATTCTCATCCGACCTTGGCGGAGCGAATCCGGGAACTGAAAAAGTGCGCCCAGGCTTCTTAGATAAATTGAGTCTTTGCTTTTATTCGCTTTTCGCTCAATAGATCGTGTATAAAGAGAATCATGATCGGATCGAGCAAAGAGAAAATAATGCCCCGCGAGGAAATTGCCGTACTTTGCCGCAAGCTTCAGGCCTCAGGCCGAAAGATTGGCTTCACCTCAGGTGTTTTTGATTTGTTGCATCCCGGACACGTCGATTATTTGGAAAAATCGCGTAGCCTGTGCGACGCTTTGGTGGTGGGAGTGAATTCGGATGCATCGGTAAAGCGCTACAAAGATGAGCTGCGGCCCATCTGCCAGCAGCAATATCGCGCCCAGGTGGTGGCGGGACTGGCTGCTGTTGATTACGTTTTTGTCTTTGATGAAAGCAATAATCAGCGAAACGTTGAGCTTCTTAAGCCGGACATTTATTTTAAGGCCGCCGATTATTCCAAGGCTAAACTTACCTCCGCCCCGCTGGTGGAGTCTTGGGGCGGAAGGGTGGAGATTGTCCCCCGTTTTGGCGATTATTCTTCTTCGGCGGTGATCGACCGCGTGTTGAATACTTTTCTGCACAGCAAGGCGGGGTCGATAGTCAGGCCGCCGCTTGAAATGCGTCCGGCTGTGTTTCTTGATCGTGACGGCACTCTTAATGAGCATATTGAGTACCTGCATGAGCCGGAGAAATTCCGGTTGCTGCCGGGAACGTTGGAGGCGCTCAAGAAACTTAGTGTAGCCGGCTTTCGTCTGGTGGTAGTGACAAACCAACCTGGTATTGGGTTAGGTTATTACAAGAAGGAAGACTTTTTTGCCGTTAACAAGGAGCTGCTTAGAGCCTGTGGCAAGGCCGGTGTGCTGATTGATAAGATTTATTTTTGCCCGCACAGCCAGAGCGAGAATTGCGAATGCCGCAAGCCAAAGACGGCATTGCTGGAACGCGCGGCGAAAGAGCTGAATGTCGACCTTAAGCGAAGCTTTGTAATCGGCGACATGAGCAGCGATGTGATGTTGGGGAAGAATGCAGGATGTAAGTCGGTGTGGGTCCGGCCGCCGGGCGTTCAGGCGGACAAGCTTTTTGACGTGACAGCTGATTTTAATGCTGAAAACCTGGAACAGGCTGCAGAATGGATTATCAAGGCTGCTAAAGAAGAAAGCAAAGAAGAGAATGGCTAACGTTTTGTGATGACCGGCCCCTGTGGCAGGTCCTTGACAGCGAATCCCCTTTCTTCGATGGCCTGGCGCAGCCGATCGGCGGTCGGCCAGTCTTTAGCCTGGCGCGCTTTTTCGCGCTCGGCCGCAAGAGCCTGCACTTCTTCGGGGATTACCAGCTCTTCAACGGTCCAGTTCGGCATGTCCAAGCCCAGCACTTCATCGAATTTATAAAGTAGCGACAGACGATCCTCCACTGACAGCTCTTTATCGGACAGCAGCGCCGAAACTACAGCCAAGGCTTTGGGGGTGTTAAGATCGTCCCCTAGAGCTTCGCCGAACCGTTTAAGATGGTCTTGGGCCTTGGGTGTGACGGGAATGCCGCTCGGTACCAGCGGCGCTTGAGTTTTGAGCGCCGTCACCGCATTTTTCAGTTTTTTTAGAGCGCTTTGGGCGTTTTCTAGGGCCTCCCAGGAAAAATTGAGCTGCGATCTATAATGTGAACTAAGGCACAAGTAACGATAAGCCAGAGGTTCGACTCCCAGGGCTATTAGATCGTCAAGGACTTTTAAATTGCCTTTGCTCTTTGCCATCTTGTCGGCATTCATCAGCAAAAACTCGCCGTGCAGCCAGTAGTGGACCCATTTTTTTCCAGTGGCCGCCTCCGATTGGGCGATTTCATTGGTATGATGCACAGGGATGTGGTCGATGCCGCCGCAGTGAATGTCAAAGCTGTCGCCCAGGTATTTCATGGACATGGCGCTGCATTCAATGTGCCAGCCGGGATATCCTCGTCCCCAGGGTGAATCCCACTGCAATTCCTGATTCTCGAACTTGGACTTGGTAAACCAAAGCACAAAATCAAACGGATTCTTCTTACCGGCATCAATTTCCACCCGTGCTCCGGGGAGCTGCTTTTGTATGTCGATGCGCGCCAAGCGGCCGTAGTCGGGAAACTTGCTGACATCGAAATAAACATTGCCATTGCTGATGTAAGTAAAACCGTTCTTTTCGATGCGCTGGATGAGCTGAATCATGTCGGCTATGTGCTCGGTCGCTTTACACACAACATCCGGGCGCTGGATGTTAAGTTTTCGGCAGTCAGCGAAGAACTTTGCGCTGTAATAATCGGCAATCTCAGAGGACCTCTTTTTCTCGCGCCGCATGGCCAGCACCATCTTGTCTTCGCCTTCGTCGGCGTCGCTCACCAGGTGGCCGACATCTGTAATATTCATGACGTGTTTTACCTGGTAACCGGCGAGACGCAGGGTCCGTACAAGAACGTCCTCAAAGAGATAGGTCTTAAGATTTCCGATGTGCTGGTCAAGGTAAACAGTGGGACCGCAGCAATAGATCCCTACCTGACCGGGAACCAGGGGCGCGAAGCTTTCAAGCTGGCGCGAAAAAGTGTTAAAAAAGCTTATCGGAAACAATAGTTCCACGCTGTGGTCTCCAAGCGGAAAGATTACTGGATTTATAATAGAGGGTCAGATGAAGAGAGTAAAGATTGCCTTGTTTTTATTGCTCATGATGCTCGGCCTTTCGCTCCCGGCCGGGCCGCTTTGGGCCGCGGATGCCGTGACGCTGATTTTTAAGAGCGGTCAAGTTGTTAAGATTGACGACGGCTATCGCCAAATAGCAGAAGCGATGAAAACTCTTAACGTCGAAGATCGCTTTTATAAGATAATTGAGCTGAATATCGGCGGCGGCTCTTTCCTGCTGAACGTGGCCGAAGTGGTGATTGTATGCCGGGACAATTGTGCGCCGTTAACTGTGCTCCATCAGCTCGATCCAAAACGCGGCGTTGCTCAGGGGGAGCGGGGTTAGCTCAATTGCCGGCAGTGACAAGGCTATCCCTCGCGGAGGTGGCAGGTTTTGCCGGCGTAAGCTATTATTCTAAGGCGGTGGGGATTGTGGGCGGGAAAAAGAGTGTGCGCCAAGCGCCGGGTTGGGCATAATAGCTTAGTTGTTGGTGGCGAAAGAGGAGAAGAGTATCTTTAAGCTTATCGGCCAGCGCTCGTTCGCGGCTCCTTAAGTTATCTTTGAAGAGAGGATCTCTTTCGATGTTGAAAAGAAATTCTTGATAAGTTCTCTGATCGAGGATGAAGATCCAAGGATGGACGATTATTCCGTCCTGAAAAGTGGTGGTTTGTAAGGTAAGAAAAAACGGACGTGGGCTAACGTGCGTCAATGTATCTTTAGATGTCAGGACAGATTGGCCTTGGAAATTGTCATGCGGCGGCAGGCCCAACAGGTCAAGGATGGTCGGTGCTATGTCGATGTGTCCGACTGTTCTTTGGACTTGGACGTGTTCTTTGCCTTTTATGGGGCCCGAGATAACAAGGGGCACATGGATTAGAAGGCTATTAAGACTTAATCCATGTGTCACACCTTGCCCTTCATTAAAGAGTTGCCCGTGATCGCCAGTAACCAAGAAAATGGTTTGCTCAGACTGCCCGAGGCTGTCAAGGGTTTGTATGATGAGGCCGATCTGATGGTCAAGGAAGCGCAGGGAATTCCAATATCGGTTTCTTAAGATGGACGTGTGCTGTATGGGGTAGGCAAGAAAAGACAGGTCTGGCGGCATATCAAACGGCTGGAAAATTGGCTGTGGTTCCGGCGGGAAATAATAGGGGAAGTGAGAAGAACCTAGATATATCATAGCAAAAAACTGTTTCTCTTGCTTGATAGAGTTAGCCAGGAAGCGTTTCAGGCGCTCGAGATTTAGTAGATCGAAGCGCATCAGGTCCTCGGAAATTAAAAAGGTCTGGTCAGTAACGAGGTCATCTAACTTTTCAGCACTTTCGTGTACCGGATCGGAATAGAGCCCCACCTGCTTGGAGTAGGTAAGGCGCTTGGTGGCCTTGATCTCAACTGTCAGGTAAGCTGTCGCATATCCCAAATCTGCAAGGAGGTCATAAATGCGAAGAAACGGATAGGTTAGGTCATAGTTGAGGGGGCGCGTCTGCGACTTTAGAGGATGGAGTGAGGTTACTATAGTTGCTTGAGAATAGGCTGTTTCTGGCGAGTTGGTGTAAGCATGGGGAAATGAGACGCCGGAATCAACTAATTTGTTGATCCAGGGGATGATTGCCGGGTCTCCGCCGTTGATGGCTAATACATCTGAACGTAGACTCTCGATCAAAAAAACGATGACATTTCGAGAGGGTTGCCACTCCAAGGGTATTTTCTTTTTGTACATGTCTAACCCGTAGGCCGGGATGGGGGTGAAGGCCTTGGTTTTGTAAACTGGGGAGCGCCGGGATTCAAGCAACTTTAGGCTGAATGCCAGCTGCGGGCCGCTCAACTGACTCAGCAAAAAGAAGCCTTTACCGGAGGGCGAGCGAAGAGGGGGATAGCGGAGCACCAATAGCCCAGCTGCTGTAACAAGCGCCAGAGCGAAACCTAAGGTCAGCGCGCTGTGGCGTGCATTAAAACCAGGAGCTGCTGAGAAAAACAGCCCGCTGAAAAGAAGCGCAGCCGCCGCCAGCAACAAGGCCGCTTGCGCGTCGCCCTTGACAACCCAGCTTCGTAAGATTGCCGGTTCATAAAAGGCTTGCCAAAGGGATAGATCCTCCAAGGTCAGGAAGGCACCCCTTAAGTCGAAGTAGATCCAACTTGCGCAAAGAAGGGTGACATAACTTGCTAGTATCACGACTCCTAATATGAATACTGACAGGCGTATTACCCACTGGTGCCCTAGCTTGGTTACCAAGACCTTGAAGAGCGCACAAAGATTAATGATCAACAACGACTCAGCGACTAGAACTGCAAGCAAAGGTACAAATACAATCTTTAGATTTACTTCTGTACCGATGTCGTACCAAAGCAGCTGGTGGAATTGCCGGCGCAGTAAAATAAAGGGGAGGAGGTTAAAGACAAGCCAGAGCGTGCTAAGTCGAACATACGGGATCACCGTATCTATACCTTTGTTCTGCCGCTCTCGTTTCATTCATGATTACTCCCGGTTTTTGCCGTATGAGCATCTCGCTAGTGGGTTGCCTCTCGGTTGCTTAATCCTTGTGTCATACTGGTCGCTGAAAAAACTGTTGCAGCATTAGTCGTCCAAGGCGCGAAGCTTTGGAGGATATTCCTTTGGGGTTCACCACAATCACCGCCAGCGCCAAGCTTGGATCCTCTACTGGCGCGGCGGCAATAAACCAGTTGTTAATCCCGCTTGGGTTTTCACCGCGCAGGGTTCCGGTTTTGGCAGCCACCTTAATTCTTGGCAGCAGCGGTTTATTATGCTTGAAAAATTCATGACGCGAAGTGCCGAGCGTGGTGGTGGTTTCCATCATGGACAAGAGTTTGCGGGCGGTGTGCGGGGAGACCATTTGCCGGATCGGTTCCGGGTTGAATTCGTAAAGCAGAGATCCAGCGGGCGTAAACACTTTTTCGAGTAGGGCCGGCCTTAACAAAGTACCATTGTTGGCAATCCCCGCCGCAATTAGTGCAGCATGAATGGGGCTTATATAGACAGCGCCGAAGCCGGCCGCTGTACGGCTGAATTCATAGTCATTTTCGGGGATTATCGCAACGCTCCGGTGCAGTGGAATGTCAAAATTAAGCTGCGCATTAAAACCAAACGCCTTGGCATAAGCCGACAGCAAATCCGGACTGATGTAGCGCAGAGCCAAACGGCCGAAGACTGGGTTACAAGAGCGGCCCAAAGCCTCGGATAGCGTCATAAAGCGGTGGTCCTTACGCGGGTCGGGACGATAATTCGATTGATTGAGGGTGTAGTTCCCGCCCCGGAAAGCAATCAACGAATTAGGCGACAAGCGGGTTCTTTCTAACGCTGCGGCCGCTGTCACAAGTTTGAAAAGAGAAGCCGCCGGGAAACCGCTATGCAGCGCAGCATGCCGCAGTGTTGCCGATTTCGCTGCTATGGCGAGAATTCGACCGGTCTTAGGTTCTATTGCCACAATCGCTGCATGAGGTGCTCCATTGCGCTGAACAAGCCGTTCGGACAAGCCTTGTAAAGCCGGGTCGATGGTGTAGAGTGCATGTGCACCATGAGAGTTTAAGCCCCCGGTATGGTCTTGCAGAAGAAGCTTAAGGCTGGGAAAGGACGAGAGAGTTGGCCGCTTGTCGTTCTTAAAATAAGACAAGTCGGCAGATGCCCGTTTGCGTTCGGGTTCCAGGTTGTTAAGCTTGACTGTCGAGGTGTTCCGCCGCCGATTTACTTTGCGGGGTGTCAGCGCTTTAGAGGTATGGTTATGCACCCCTTCCCCGAAGTTGGAAAAACGGGCTTTTCCTTCATTTTGAATGCGCGCGCTGTACAAGCCCTTTTCGGTCGCCCCGGCGTCGGCTGGAAAAAGACAATAAGTCGCTATAGCTAAAGCTAATAAGCTGCTCGTGGCTGCTTTGAGTGCTGAAATATGAGGCTGCATAACCCTAGCTTCCGCCCAGCGCACGTTTTAGGCAAAGCCTTTCCCGGTGCCGACTTATCGTGTTACATCCGCTTTCAGGCCTTGCTTGTAGATTGGATGCAGGCCGTCAAAACCGGGATGTTGGGCATCGATTTAAAAATCTTAACAGTGTTTCGCTGGAGTGCCAATATCCATTGTTCTTGGTTCTGTGTTAATTAGCTGAGTAGGTAGAGACGTTTCCGGCTTGACTATGCTAGAGAATGGCTATTTTCCTAAGCACTCGCTATCATGTGTAAAAGTATTTTGTTTTATTGACGAGGGGAAACGTGGCGTTCTGGAAAAAGAATTTGGATTCTGTCCCGGGCTCTGATTTAGGCTCAGGAAAGGCTTTGTCCAAACAAAGGTCTCCAGTAAAAGAAATTATTGAACCAGACGATTCACCTGCTTTTAAAGAAGGGTCTCCCGGTTTCCAGAGCGGAGTGTCCAACTTGGATGATTTGGTGTCCGAAAGATTCGGTAAGATACGTTCTGCCTTGGGCCCAGGCACGGTTATACAGGGTAAACTCAGCTTTGATGCTCCAGTGCGTATAGATGGCAAGCTTAGCGGTGAAGTATTTTCATCGCGTGTGCTGATAGTCGGGCAAACCGGCCGGATTGACGCTCAGGTGCAAGTCGCCAGTTTGATAGTAATGGGGTCGGTAACAGGCTCCATTAAAGCCGCTGAACGCATTGAGGTTTGGAAAGGCGGCGAACTTAACGGCGATATTCACACGCCGATACTGGTTGTCCAGGAAGGAAGTTGGTTTTCAGGGTCTTGCAGCATGCCTGCGGTCCGCAACAGCGGCCCTTTAAAAACCACCCCCTAACGCTTGCCTGATTTTAGGCTTGATCTTATTTGTCTTTTGCCGGTTCATCGGCGGGAGGCGCTTCTTCTGTAGCTTGAGGACTAGCGCCAGCCTCCTTCTCTTCGGCACCGGATTCAAGCTCGGCATATAGACGAGATTTGATTTTGCCTGCTTTGCCACGAGCCTTGCGGAGATAAAAGAGTTTAGCTCTACGGACCATCCCGCGGTTGACGACCTCGATCTTTTCAACACGCGGGCTGTGCAGGAAAAATGTTCTCTCAACCCCTACGCTGTAAGACACCTTGCGTACAGTGAAGGTAGCGGAGCTTAGATTTCCGCGTCGCCGCCTGATTACCACTCCCTGAAATACTTGAATTCTTTCCTTGGCGCCTTCAATGATACGTACGTGGACCTTGACCGTGTCCCCTGCTTTAAAGGCTGGAATGCCTTTCTTGATGTGGATTTTATCCGCGAGGGTAGAAGAAGTTAAATTAGGCAACCCCGCCGTCATGGTTCAACCAAACTCCGAGTCAAAATTACCGTTTACAATATAATGAGCTGAGTATACTATCAAAAAATATGTAATAAACAAGCATGTGGCAGCTTTTTTTGGTGTTTGTTCTAGTTTTTGGAACTTATTGAAGGCAATGAAAAAATGGAGCGAGGGCCTCGAGTCATCACGTCAGCAGGGAAAAGAGAATACCGTTAAAGAATTATGCCGACGGCTTGAGAAGATCGGCTATCGAGTGCGGCGCGAGCGGCTAAAACAAGGACCGGGTTGGAAGGCGGTGAGCGGGAAATGCCGCCTGGGCGAAGAGCGGATGATTTTTGTCGATCGCAAGAGCCCGCTTGATGATCAGCTTCTTTTTTTGCAGGGTTTGGTAGACTCCCTTGGAGCGGCTTAGGCGGGGCTGGTCTTTAGAACGGGACAATGTTAAACACCTAAGGCGTTGTTTTTGTAACAAGTTCTTGTTTAACCTTGAGCCTTCCGCGGGTGAGAGGGAACTATGTTTCTTGATTCATTAAAAGCCTTGTTCTCGAATGATTTGGCTATCGATCTCGGAACAGCCAATACAGTCATTTATCAGAAGGGTAACGGGATAGTCTGTAATGAACCATCAGTGGTGGCTGTTCAGCATGATCCAGCGACAGGGCGGCGTAAAGTGGTGGCGGTGGGGGCGGAAGCCAAGAATATGCTGGGACGTACGCCTGATAGCATCGCTGCCATCCGCCCGATGAAAGACGGTGTAATAGCGGATTTTGAGATTACCGAAGAAATGTTGCGGCAGCTCATTCGCAAGGTTCGCAACCGCCGCACCTTGGTGAAACCGCGTATAATAATCTGCGTACCGCACGGCATTACTGAAGTGGAAAAACGAGCGGTTCGTGAATCAGCCGAATCAGCCGGCGCTCGCGAGGTGTATTTAATTGAGGAGCCGATGGCGGCAGCCATAGGTGCCGGTCTGCCAATTACGGAAGCTTGTGGCAGCATGATTCTTGATATCGGCGGAGGGACTTCGGAGATAGCAATCATTTCCTTGAAAGGCATTGTATACTCGTATTCTTTGCGTTTGGGTGGTGATAAAATGGATGAAGCTATCGCCAATTACGTGAAGCGCCGTTACAATGTTTTGGTGGGCGAACGGACAGCAGAGCAGATTAAGATTGCTATAGGTTGCGCGTTGCCCACTGGTGAGAATCTTTCCATCGAGGTGCGGGGGCGGGATTTGGTGCAAGGGGTGCCACGTGCCATAGTCGTAAGCGAGGATGAGGTGCGCGAGGCTTTGCTCGAATCGGTGAATCAAATTGTTGAGGTGGTAAGAACAGCTCTTGAAAGATGCCCGCCTGAACTTTCTTCGGACATTGTCGAACGGGGAATTACTTTGACCGGCGGCGGTTCCTTGTTGCGTAATTTAGATAAGCTTATTTCGCAGGAAACCGGCCTACCGGTGGTATTGGTCGATGACCCGCTTTCAGCTGTTGTGCTGGGATCTGGTGCAGTGTTGGATCAACTTGAGCTCCTCAAGGATGTTATACTCCAATAGAGCGGGCGGATTGCAAAAAAGCACTCTTTTGCAAAACCTACCGTCCTTATTCAGAGCACGACAAAAAACAATTGAAGCGGCCGAGTGTTCTAGAAGCGGTTTCATAAATACTTTTATGAGATCGCTTTCAGGGCGGCCACGGATGGCCGCCACAGCGGCTGAGCGTTAGCGAGGGCGCTGGAGTGCGGTTTCGGCGGGGTGCATTAGGGTCCCCGCCAAAACCTGGCGCGACTCATAAATGCCATGGATGGCATTTATGAGATAGCTTATAGTACTTTTATGATTGGAAGTTACAATATTATTATGTCAGATCTTTTTTCCTCTTGAACGGTTATCGATGGCCGGCGCTGTGCAAAATAGATCGAAAGTGACGGTGACCTGTTTTCTGCTCTTTTGTGCGGCGCTGGCCTTAACTTCATATAGTTCTAAGAATCCGTCCTTAACGGGAGTCGGGGCCTTGATTACAAGCGAGTCCTTGCGCCCTTTTCAGAAACTTTTAAGTGGCACATCTAAATGGCTGGTTAGGCTTTGGGATGGTTATGTCAACCTGATTGATGTGCAGCAGGAGAATCAGAGGCTACGGGCCCGTCTCCAGGCATTGGAGGCTGAGAACTCGAAACTCTTCGAATGGCAAGAAGAAGTCAAGCGCCTTAAGTCGCTTTTGGGTATCGCCCAGGAGTATGGTTTACAAGGCCTGGCGGCGGAAGTAATTGGCTACGATCCTTCAAACTGGGTGCGGGCCGTGACCGTAGACAAGGGCTCACGTGACGGGATTAAGCGCGGCATGCCGGTTATTAAAGGGAACGCCTTAGTTGGGCAAGTGGTTGTGGTTTCGCCAAACACCTCACGTGTTTTGCTGATTATTGATCACAGCAGTGGAGTGGACAGCCTAATTCAATCCAGCCGAGTGCGGGGGGTGGTAGAAGGCTTGGGGCGTGATGTTTGCGAGTTGCGTTATGTTCCCAGGGAGGAGGAAGTTGCCATAGGGGACCGGATAATTACTTCGGGAGTGGATGGTGTATATCCTAAGGGGTTAATGGTCGGTCTTGTTTCCGATGTAGACAAAGGGGCAGGCTCGTTATTCTGGTCAGTTAAGGTCAAACCCGCTGTGAATTTTTCCCGACTGGAGACGGTACTAATCATAACCAGTGCCGGGCAGGTAATGGCAGAAGAAAGTTCGAGTCAGGTGCAAGATGACGCTAAGGGCGGCTGAGCCGTCGTACAGGCGTAAGTTCTGCCTGGCCAGGAATCGATAGCCGAGATGGAGAATTATCATGGGGTAGTAAAGGAACAATGCTTATCTTGCGGAAAATCGTGCTGATATTAGTTTTAGGATTGTTGGCGCTGTTCATCCAGGGGACGTTGCTCAAGTCCCTAGAGCCTGCTTTCATGATCGTGCCTAATTTGTTTTTGGTCTTGGTGTGCTTTCTGGCGTTCTATGAAGTAAGCGTTTTAGGGGCGGTGTTGGCCTTTGTTTTGGGACTCGAGCTGGATATAGCTTCCAACCTTTTGTTGGGGCCATGGGCGGCTTCCTTCATCGCCGTTTACGGCATGCTTTCTTCAATCTCTCAAAGGGTTTTTGTCGAGTCTGTCGTGGCGGTTTTTTTAGGGGTGCTGTGCTCTTGTATTCTAGCCACCTTCATTTATCTAGTAATTGTTTTTCAGTTCCAGCCTACAGTGGGAAATTTACTCTCTTACTCACTGACCTTGATGGTGGAAGCGTTGTTGACCGCCGTTTTGGCGCCTTTAATCTTTGCCGGCCTTAAGGTCTTTCTTTTACCGCGGAGCTCTGCATCTTCTAGCCGGGCGTAAGTTATTTAGGTATAATCTTGTGTAAGATTAGATGCCGGTTTACGAAAAAACCAACCTTAATTTAGCCCTGCGCGTCAACGTTGCTTTGGGTGTGGTGTTTTTTTGTTTCTTTATCATCGGGCTTCGGCTTTGGTATCTTCAGATCGTCAAAGGTGATTATTTTCGCGAGAAATCGGAGAGCAACCGCATACGCATTGTCTATGTCCGGCCGCCGCGGGGACTGATTTACGACCGCGATGGGGTTGTTCTTGCTAAAAACCGGCCGGCCTTTAACATCGAGCTTGTGCCCGAAGACTGCCCGGATCCCAAACAAATCATCAAGCGTGTGGCCCAGATCACCGGGCAGCCTGCCGAGAAGCTCATGGCGCAAGTGCGGGAACACAGAAAACGTCATGCTTTTGAAGCGAAGATTGTTCTTAAGGACGTTTCGCGGGATGTAGTAGCTAAAATTGCAGCGAGACGTTATGAACTTCCGGGGATAATTATCACGGTCACCCCGGCGCGCGACTATGTGTATGGCGACTTGGCGGCTCATGTGTTGGGGTATATTCGCGAGATCACCAATGAACAGCTGCAAAGGCGTGAATACGCCAGGTATCGCATGAGGGACTTGGTCGGGCAGTACGGCATAGAAAGGGTTTGGGAAAAATTTCTACAGGGAAGCCGCGGTGCACAAGCTGTAATTGTAAATGCTACGGGCAGCACCATTGGCGAGGCTTGGTTTGAACCCGACAAACCAGGCCGGAACATCACTTTGACTTTGGATGTGGATGTGCAGCGTGCTGCAGATGAAGCTTTAAAGGATCAAGCTGGGGCAATTGTAGCCATGGATCCCAACAGTGGTGAAATCCTGGCACTTTCATCCAGCCCGCGCTTTGATCCTAACTCCTTCACCAAAGAGCTTAGCGCTGCTGAATGGGCGGCATTGCAGGGTGGGAAAGAGAAGCGTATGCACAATCGTGCTGTGCAGGGTACTTACCCTCCCGGCTCGGTCTTTAAGATTATTATGGCTGTGGCCGGCCTTTCGGAAGGGGTGATTTCCAAGAATGAAATTGTTAACTGTCCTGGTTATCTTAATGTTGGTAACCGCCTGTTTCGTTGTCACAAGAAGGAAGGCCACGGGGCGGTTAATTTGTTTTTAGCTTTGGTCCAATCTTGTGATGTGTACTTTTATACGCTGGGAAATCGCCTGGGAGTCGATCGGATCCATGACTATGCAGTGCGCTTTGGGCTGGGAACGCCGTCGGGTCTGGAGCTGTTGCAGGACAATGTCACTGGACTTATACCATCGACTGCTTGGAAGAAAGCCCGTTTTTCGGACCCGGAAAATCAAAAATGGTACCCCGGGGAAACTCCCTCAGTGGCGATTGGTCAAGGGGCGGTGACGGTGACTCCGATGGAGATTACTAAGGCCGTTTCGGCTCTAATTAACGGCGGGTTTCTGATGAAGCCGTATCTGGTGAGGAAAATTGAGTCCAGCGATGGAACCCTTATTGATGATGATTTTCAGCCTCAAATTATGGGTAAGGTCGGGGTCGCGCCGGAAGTGTTGAGTTTGGTGCGGGAAGCGCTGGTGGGGGTGGTAAATGATCCCCGCGGAACAGGGAAGAGAGCCAAGCTCAGCCCGGACTTGGACGTGACCGTGGCGGGTAAGACTGGCACGGCCCAGGTCATTGGTGCCGTGCATGGAATAACCTCCAAGGAGTTTAAGGATCATGCTTGGTTCGTGGGCTATGCCCCGGCGGAAAAACCTGAAATTGTGGTGACCGCCTTGGTGGAAAACGGCGGTCATGGCGGAGCCGTTGCCGCACCGCTGGTAAAGAAAGTTATGGAAGCTTTCTTTTATAAGCGTCTGAAAGTGGAAAGCATCAGTACCAATGGTTCAAATTGACCGCCGTCTTTTTTCTCATTTTGATTTCTTGCTATTGGCGCTAAGCCTCTTGCTCCCCATTCTTGGTTTGATAGTTCTTTACAGCGCCGGCCATGATGCCGGTTATGCCAAGACTTTTACTTGGCCGCCTATTACTATCCACAGTCAGGCTTTTTTAAGGCAAGCGGTTTTTATCTTTTTGGGCCTGGGTTGCCTTTTGGCAGGGGTGGTTATTTCGCCGTCGTTTATCAGTCGGATGTCATATTGGATTTATGCCTTCTGCCTATTGTTGCTCATTTGTGTTGAACTGTACGGCATGGTGGCCAAAGGATCTCAGCGCTGGTTGTCGATGGGGGGCTTTCATATTCAGCCGGCCGAGCCTATGAAGTTGGCCTTGGTGTTCGTGTTGGCTAAATGCTTATCGAGGAATCCACCGTCTCGCGGGGGCTATAGATTGCGTGAAGCAGCGCTCCCACTGCTGTTAATAATTATGCCGGTTGCTTTAATAGTCGCTCAACCTGATCTAGGAACCTCGGTGGCTGTGCTGGCTATTGGATTGTCTATGGTTCTCTTTATGGGAATCCGACTTAAGACATTGTTAATGCTATGTTTACCGGTTTTGATCGGCGTTTATCCAGCTTGGCACTTGCTGCACCCGTACCAGAAAAAGCGTATTCAGGTCTTGCTTAATCCCGAAATTGAGCCCCTGGGCAGCGGCTACCAGATTCAACAGTCTAAGATTGCGGTGGGCTCAGGTAAGCTTTTAGGCAAGGGCTTTATGCGGGGAACCCAGAGTCAGCTTGAGTTTTTGCCGGAGCATACCACCGACTTTGTGTTTTCAGTCTTGGCGGAGGAATGGGGTTTCATGGGTTCGATTCTGGTGCTGGTGTTGTATTTGGTGTTGCTTTATCGTATGGCTGTCTTGGTGTTACGCAGTAAAGATTTGTTTGCAGCGCTGACGATAGTGGGGGTGGCAAGTTTGATCTTTGCCCACACGATTATCAACGTTGGAATGGTAGTGGGGCTGTTGCCGGTAGTGGGGTTGCCGTTACCTCTGTTCAGCTACGGCGGTTCTTCCGTGGTTTCCTGCATGTTTGCCATAGGAGTGGTGTTAGGTTTTGATATGCGTCGGCTGTTGTTTATAGGGAAGGGGTGATCGGATGATGCGTTTTGCAATGGTCTTGACGGCGATTCTGATGATGCTTTTTTCGTCAGCGCCTGTGAACAGTGAGTCGCCGCCGATGATAGCAGCAGACAAAGCCGGACCTGGGCACATCGTCTTTGCAGAATTGAATGCCGATGTGGAAAAGGAAGTTATGGGCGCCCTTTTGTCGGGGCAAACTTTGCCCTTTATCCCGGCGGTTAAAGAGGTTTATTCGGATAAGGCTGATTTTGAGGCCTGGGAAGGCAACCGGCCGGAATTAAAAGCCGAGCTAAAAAGGATCATCGTCTGTTTCCGGCGTCCAAGCTCCTTGCGCACCGAGCCGGAAGGCATAGAGTCTTTTGATGTCATACTGGAGTTTCAACCTAAGGACCTGATAGCTCGAATTTCCCATCCCAGACAGCGTAGGTATCGGGGAGGTATGAGGTTGGCTTTTAGCCAGCCTTGGGGTGTTTTTTTGGAAGGGGTTAAAGATACAAGTGTAGCGGTTCTAACGGCGCAGTCCGTGCCCGAAGAGGAGCAGCGCCGGGCCTTGCTTTTATGTCCGCGCAGCCGGCGGGAATTTCGAAGTGAAGGCAAAGTGCAAAATTGGTTAATGGATAGCGGTTATCGCTTCAGCCGTGGATTGTTTAGCGTTTCGGCCGCTGTGGAAGGGCGGGCCTTAAGTGGGGGGAATATAGGGTTGGCCCGCGGATCGATCTTGACCTCGCCCAATATTTCTCGAGCTGAAGAATATTTTGACCAAGTTTACATGCGCGATCCTCGTATCAGCCTTAATTACCGCCCCTATGTTGGTGAGATAGTAGCTGCCCAGGCGGAAAGCCGCGGCATTACAGCGGGAGTTGAGGTGAGGATAGAGTTTCAGCGTTCATCAGGTCATAAACGCCTAAGTACCTTGCGTGATGTGGTATGGATTAAAGAGGTGGCTATGGAGCAGGGGCAAGAATGGTGGGCCGTGGGGCCGGATCGCACGCAGGTGCCGGTGGCAGGCGGGATTTGCTATTTAGTTCTTAAAGAAAAGACGGCTGAACATCGCTTCAGCCGCGAACCCTTCGAGTTACCTGCCAGGCTAAAAGGAACGGCGTAACCTGGAGTGTAAGTGTCCTTGGCAAGCAGGCTTTTGCTCTTAGTTTGGGCGCTTTAACATCAAGCCGAAAAGCGCTATAGTCCCGCATATTTTTAAGGAGTGATCCCGTGGCACGCATCATTGACGACATTTCTAGAACTTTTCGGGAATTTCTGCTTTTGCCGGGACTTACCAAAAAAGAGCACGTCTCAGCCAATGTCAGCCTTAAAAGCCCTTTAGCCAAATTCCGCCGGGGCTCTGAGCCCAAGACTTGCCTTAATATTCCTCTCGTTTCGGCTGCTATGCAGGCTGTTTCGGGCCCTGACCTGGCTATTGCTTTGGCTCGCAAAGGAGGTTGTAGCTTTATCTATTGTTCGCAACCGGTGGAAGAGCAGGCGGAAATGGTGCGTAAGGTTAAAGACCATAAGGCTGGATTTGTCGAGTCTGACTCGAACCTTCCGCCGCATGCTACCCTGGCTGATGCTGTTGCTTTGCGCAAACGCACCGGTCATTCGACTATTGCCATTACCGAGGATGGCCGGCGCAACTCTAAGTTGTTGGGGCTGCTTACTAGTAAGGACTTTTGGGAATTTAAAGACGATCTTTCGCATTCGGTGGCCAAGCATTTTACGCCCTTGGAAAAGTTGGTTTTGGCGTACGAAGGCATCACACTGCAGGAGGCTACAGAGAAGTTGTGGGCGCATAAAAAAGAGTGCTTGCCAATCATAGATCGGGAGGGAAACTTGAAATACTTGGTTTTCCGGCGGGATTATTTCGATCACAAATCAAATCCGGATGAATTAACGGACTCCGAGAAGAGGTTGTTTGTCGGTGCGGCGATTAATACCCATGATTACCGCGAACGCGCGCCGGTCTTGATTGACGCCGGCGTGGATTGTTTGTGTATAGACTCCTCCGATGGGTATTCGGAGTGGCAAGCTGAGACGGCACGTTATTTGAGGAAAGAATTAGGGGAGGAGCTGATACTGGGGGGTGGCAATGTGGTAACAGCCGAGGGCTTTCGTTACTTGGTGGAGGAGGGGGGGGTTGATTTTGTGAAAGTCGGCATCGGAGGAGGTTCAATATGTATTACTCGTGAACAAAAGGGTTTAGGCCGTGGACAGGCCTCGGCCCTGATGGATGTAGTAGCCGAACGCGACCGCTACTTCAAAGAAAAAGGGGTTTATGTGCCCGTTTGTTCGGACGGCGGTATAAACAGCGATACGGAGATGATTATTGCCTTGGCTATGGGCGCCGACTTCCTGATGCTTGGCAAGTATTTTGCCATGACCGAGGAAAGTCCGACGGAGAAGACTACCTACCGCGGGCGGGTATATAAGCCTTATTGGGGAGAAGGCTCTAGCCGGGCTAAGAACTGGGAACGTTATAGGCAAACGGACCGGCCGGAGCTGCTTTTTGAAGAGGGTGTAGATGCTTACGTTCCCTATAGCGGACCGTTGGGCGCCAAGCTGGAGGTATCTATGGCTAAGCTTAAATCCACTATGTGTAACGTCGGGGCACTTACCTTAAGGGAGTTTCATGAGAAAGCTTTGCTCACCAGGGTGTCGGAAATGACTATTGTAGAAGGCGGCACTTCCAATGTTGAGCAGTTGGATCGCATTCAACCACAGCGCTGAGCAGACCGGCGCTGAGCAGGCTTTGTATGTACCGCACCACCGCTAGATTAATTCTGGCTTCCCGCTCGCCGCGGCGTCGTGAACTTTTGGCGGGCTGCGGGTTGCAATTTGAGGTAATCATCCCTGATTGTGTCGAGGACGGTTTGTGCGCTGGTGAGACGCCGGAGGGTATGGTGAAGCGCCTGGCCCGCCTCAAAGCCAAAGAAGTTGCAGCCAGAGAACCGGAGGCTTGGGTAATCGGGGCGGATACGGATGTAGTGGTTGACGGCAGAGTTTTGGGAAAGCCACGGGATGGTCAAGAAGCGGAGCGCTTGTTAAGAGAGATTCAGGGTCGCGCGCACACGGTTTGGGGTGCTTTTGCCGTCTTGTATTTGGCGCGTAATATCGAGCACGTTGAGGCTCATCAAAGTGTGGTTGAGATGGCAGCCATGGATGAGTCGCTCATAAAAGCGTATGTTTTGAGCGGCGAACCGGCGGACAAGGCGGGTGCATATGCTGTGCAAGGCCTGGGCGCCGGTTTGGTTTGCCGGATTGTAGGCTCCTATACCAATGTGGTGGGGCTTAATTTAGCGGCGGTCTTGAGGGCTTTAAGGAGCTTGGGAGCGATTGAGATTGCGTAGCATGTGACTTTCTGTTTATGCCGGATTTACTTGAAGGGCGCTTGGAAGAAGTGGAAAGCCGTGTAGCGGCGGCTGCCAGGCGTTCGGGCCGCGATCCTCAGGCCATTACTCTGGTGATGGTGACAAAAAGGCAATCTGTCGAGCAAATGCTGGCTGTGCAGGAGTATTGTCGGAGGAGGGCTGCTCAGGTGGTTTTCGGGGAAAGTTATGTGCAGGAATTTAAGAAGAAGAAGGAACTCTTGGCTCCCGGATATGAAGTGCATCTGATTGGCTCTTTACAGAGCAACAAAGTACGTGATGCGGTCAGGCTGTTTGATGTGATTGAAAGCGTACATTGTGCGGAAATTGCCCGTCTGATTTCCAAAGAAGCCGCCCGGGCAGGGAAAATACAAAAGATATTGCTGCAAGTGAATGTCTCGAATGATCCTGCTAAACACGGGTTTCCACCTCAGGAACTTGGCGCTTTTGTCTGCGGGCAGTTGCCGAAACTGACACATATTGACTGTCTTGGGCTGATGACGATTACCCGTCTTTATGAGCGGCCTGAAGACGTCCGGTCGGATTTTCGGACGCTAAAGCGCCTTGCTATGGAACTGCAAACCTTAGAGCCGCTAGCCACTATGTTGCGCGGCAAACCTTTTGGGCTTAGCATGGGGATGTCACAGGATTTTGAGATAGCAATTGAAGAAGGTGCGACCTGGGTGAGGGTCGGCACAGCGCTTTTTGGAGAAAGGAGATAAGGCATTGATTGCGCTTGCTAATATTTTATTGGCTATTGGGATGGTTTTGGATATGGTTCTCACAGCTTTGATGTTTATCGTCATTGCGCGGGCTGTGATTTCCTGGGTTAATCCCGATCCGTATAATTTAATCGTCAGGTTCCTTACAGCCGCCAGCGAGCCTTTTTGTCGCCCTTTGCGTCGGTATATTCCGCTGATTGGAGGCGGCATAGATATTACTCCAATTGTCCTTTTGATTTTCCTTTATTTTTTGCGGGTGGCCTTGGCGCAGACCATCATTGATTATGGGAATGAACTGCGCAGGCCGATGCGTATTGGAATGCCGCCGGCTGTCCATGAAAGCACTGAAATCCTCCCGGTTCTTTAAGGAATCTAGGGCCGCTTTATGTGGCTGGCGAAGCAAAGGCGGGGAGTTGCTTCTACATATACTCTTAGCTCCTCATGCTCGTGTGAACAAAATTATTGGAGCATATGGAGCGCGCTTGAAGGTGGCAGTGACTGCTCCCCCGGTTGATGGCAAGGCGAATGCCGCCTTGGTGGCATTGTTGTCCGAGCAGCTGGGGGTAGCGAAGAGCCACATTACAATTGAGAGAGGCTTAAACGCTCGCAACAAAACGGTGTCTATTAAAGGCTCGCCGCAGGTGTTAGCGACAGTAGCGGACAAAATATCAGCGGCTTTGGCTAACTTGACTAAGGGCTGATGGATGGTTATGAATTAAATAAAGTTTAGAAGCGAACCTTACTGGCGGGTTTTGCTTTGCGGCAAAATCGCCAGCGGTTATGAGGTGTTAGTTCAACAAGTCCTCTCTTTTTAGATCTTAAAAGCTTGTTATGCCGATTTACGAGTACGATTGTCCAAAATGTGGACGTTTTGAGGTGCTTCAAAAGCCTACCGAGAAGAGTCTAAAGTTTTGTCCTAGCTGCGCCGGTCAAGGCCGCAAGACCAAGGTGGAAAGGTTAGTATCCCCGGCTGCCTTTCATTTAAAGGGCAGCGGCTGGTATAAGACCGACTATGCCGCGAAGTCCTCGAGCGGTGACGGCAAATCAAATGGAACCGCAGCTGAAGACAAAGGAAAGGAGTCTTCAGCAGCTGTTTCGGCTGGCAGTACTAAGTCTACTAAGTCAGAGTCTACCAATGTTTCGGCCAAGAATAGTGAACCTAGTCGCTCAAGGGTTTAGCGTTAATTCTTTATAATCCTCAATCTAAGCGGTTGATTCAAGAGCCACGTCACAAATAGCGTCACGGCTCTTGAGAGTTCTTTCCGTAATAGATTCGACTGCGTTCAGGAGCTTCATCAACGACTGATGGTTTGAGTGCGGCATTGTCTCCGCCGGCCTAAAGCCTGACAAAGCAAGTAACTTGGATAGGGTGCTGCAACAGACTGTGAGAGTATGTGCGGTCTTTTCTGCATACTCGATGCCTTCAAGCGCTCTTTCCAACAACTCAAAGAGTGGTTTAGGCTCTTCAGCTTCTTCTTTAACAAGCTGTTCAAAACATTCGCATAGGACGCTGGCGGCGGCGACTTTGGCCAGGCTGTTGCGGAGCTCCTTGAAGGCGCCGTGTGGGCTGAAATCTTCGAGGGTGAATAAATTTCCGTGGCCTCTTCTGAAGCGGAAATTCCCCCGCTCAAATAAATCAGGTGGGTTGCTAAACCGCCTTTTGCTTTTTCTGGCGTGCCGTGCGATTAGAGAAATAACCCCATAATCCGCTGTTAGTATTTTGACAATGAGGTCGTTTTCGGAATAAGGCTGTATTTTCAAGATTATCCCTTTGCTATTGAAGTAATTGGGATTATTCATCGTTTGAAGCGGGTAACGTTGTAAAGACGCAGCCCAGTGATTATATCAAATAGGCTGGCGAGTTCCAGCAGCAATGATGTTTAGAAGGAAGAAAGGAGGTAGTTTTAAAGTGCAAGACGATGCATCGAAGGCCGGCGGCATTGCTCAAGGTACAGATCAAAATGATACCTCGAATTCGGAGGTTTCAGTCCGGGATGCTGACTTTGATCAACCCAATTCCTCTGGAGGGTCCGAGCATGGCCGGAGTGAGGCGCCTGAGGCCAAGGAGGTTTTATCTCTCCCACAGGTTAAGGAATTAGAGAGTCAAGTGGAAGCATTGAAGCGTGAGGTGGAAGAGAACCGGGAGAAGTATCTGAGAGCTTTGGCCGAATTAGAGAATTATAGAAAGCGGGCCTTGCGGGAGCGAAGCGACTATCTTAAGTATCAGGGGGAGCCGATTTTACTTGATATACTGCCTGTTGTTGATAATCTCGAGCGTGCGTTGCAGCATAAGGATGCGGATCCAGAGAAGCTTAGAGCCGGGATTGAGCTTATTTATAAAATGTTGACTGATGTGCTCGCCAAATGGGAAGTGCATGGGGAATCCAGTATTGGGCGGGAGTTTGATCCCAAGATACATTCAGCTATCAGCCGTGTGGCGGTTGACGATGCCGCTCCTGGAACAATAATTAGTGAACTTAAAAAGCTCTATTTTTATAAAGACAAGCTTCTGCGGGCAGCGGAAGTGGTGGTAGCAGCGGAAAAGCCTGAGCAGCCCGATGTGTTAAAAGAAGAAGAAGCAGAAGAGGAAGCTCAAGAAGAAGTTGATAACACAGAGGAAAGCTAGGAAGTGTAAAACTGTCCGGATCTTTTCATTATTCTAGGCGGGCCCTTGAATATTGATGTTTTAATGTTTAGCTGAATAAGGAGTATACGCCTTGTTGACGAGTCTTTAAGGATTCTAACTATTTGATTTATTGCTGTTTTTTTTGGGGGTAAACATTAATGGCTAAGGCTAAAGCAATTGGAATTGATTTAGGTACAACATTTTCATGTGTAGCAGTCATGGAAGGCGGTTCTCCGGTTGTAATCCCCAATAGCGAGGGGAGCCGTACTACACCCTCGGTAGTTGCAGTCACCGACTCCGGCGAGCGACTGGTCGGTCAAGTGGCCCGTAGGCAGGCGGTGACTAATCCAAAAAATACAATTTTTGCTGTCAAGCGTCTAATTGGCCGCAAGTATGATTCAGCCGAAGTGGCCAAGGCTCGTAAAGTCCTGCCTTATGAGATTTGTAAGGCTGATAATGGTGATGCCTGGGTGAAGCTGAGGGGTGAACCAAAAAGCCCGCAAGAGATTTCGGCTGTTGTTTTAACAAAGATGAAGCAAACCGCTGAAGACTACCTGGGCGAGAAAGTCACAGATGCTGTAATTACTTGCCCGGCTTACTTTGATGATGCTCAGCGCCAGGCCACAAAGGATGCAGGGCGGATTGCCGGTCTGAATGTGCTGCGCATTATCAATGAACCTACGGCGGCGGCACTGGCTTTTGGTTTGGACAAAAAGCACGAGAAGACCATCGCGGTCTTCGACCTGGGAGGCGGTACTTTTGATATTTCGATCTTAGAGCTGGGAGAGGGTGTGTTTGAAGTGAAGTCCACTCATGGTGACACTTATTTGGGAGGTGAGGACTTCGACTTAGTTTTAGTGGATTACTTGGCCGATGAATTTAAGAAGGATCAAGGTATTGATTTGCGCAAGGACACATTGGCTTTACAACGGCTGAAAGAAGCGGCGGAGAAAGCGAAACATGAGCTGTCCTCTTCTTTGGAAACCGACATTAATCTGCCGTTTATTACCGCTGATGCTTCCGGCCCTAAGCATATGAATATAAAGATTACGCGGGCCAAGTTTGAGTCGCTTTGTTCGCATTTGTTGGATCGGCTCGTGGAACCATGCCACATTGCGCTTAGGGATGCCGGCTTAACTCGGGACAAAATTGATGAAGTAATTCTAGTTGGCGGCATGACCAGAGTTCCGGCGGTACAGGCGCGTGTTAAGGAGATCTTCGGTAAAGAACCATCCAAGAGCGTAAACCCCGATGAAGCGGTGGCGATTGGGGCTGCTATTCAGGCTGGCGTACTGCAGGGGGATGTGAAAGATGTGTTGCTCCTTGATGTGACGCCGTTAAGTCTTGGAATTGAAACCTATGGAGGCGTTTTTACTAAGCTTATAGAAAAGAACACCACCATTCCGACACGCAAATCTCAGGTGTTTTCTACGGCCTCAGATAATCAACCTGCTGTCTCGATTCATGTCCTGCAAGGTGAGCGGGAAATGGCGGCCGATAACAAAACCCTAGGCAGATTTGAGTTGATTGGCATACCACCGGCGCCGCGTGGAGTTCCGCAAATTGAGGTTACCTTCGATATCGACAGTAATGGTATCGTCTCGGTTTCCGCTAAAGATTTGGGTACCGGCAAAGAGCAATCGATTCGCATCACAGCCAGTTCGGGCCTAAGTGAGGAAGAGGTTAAGCAAATGATTAAGGAGGCGGAAGCACATGCGGAGGAAGACCGTAAAAAACGACAGATGGTGGAAACCAGAAATCATTTGGATAGCCTTATTTATACCACAGAGAAGTCGCTTAATGATATGGGCGATAAGGTCTCGGCCGCCGATCGCGGCATAATAAACAGTGCTTTAGAAGATGCAAAACGGGCGTTGGAGAGCAATGATGTTGATCGCATGAAAGCGGCCACTGATAACTTGACTAAGGCCAGTCATAGAATCGCAGAAGAGATGTACAAACGGGCTTCTGCGCAGGCGGGGGGTGGGACTACGGCCGGCGGGTATGGCGGGACAGGCTCTGATTCTAAAGGCTCTGCAGCGGGAGACGGCCAAGAGAAAGGCAACGCTAAAGTAGTGGACGCCGACTTTGAAGAGGTCGGCAGAAAGTAACTCTACGAAAGAATCTGTTTAAGAGGTTTTGAGGTTTGTGGCGAAGCGTGATTATTACGAGGTGCTAGGTGTATCCAGGAACGCTTCGCTGGATGAGATAAAAAAAGCCTATCGTAAAGCGGCCTTGCAGTATCATCCCGATCGCAATCCAGGTCGCAAAGACGCCGAAGAAAAATTTAAAGAAGCAACTGAAGCTTACTCGGTGCTGAGTGACCCGGAGGCGCGGCGGAAGTACGATACTTTCGGCCATGCCGCTTTTGATCAAAGCTCTGGCGGTTTTGGCTTTGGTGGATTTCCAGGCTTCGGCGACTTCTCCGGCTTCGAGGATATTTTCGGCGATTTATTTTCGACGTTTTTCGGCGCTGGGCCTACGTCACGTACCCGACGCGGTCGCCCGGGGCGGGATTTAATGTATGATCTCGAGGTCACTTTTGAGGAGGCGGTTTTCGGGACCGAAAAAGAGATTCAGATTCCGCGGCGCTGTACCTGTACGGAGTGCGGCGGGACCGGGGGCAAAAAGGGCTTGCCGCCTGAAGCTTGCAGGCAATGTGGGGGCTCCGGGCAGCTTAGGGTGCAACAAGGCTTTTTTACTATTGCGCGAACCTGTCATGTTTGCGCCGGTGCCGGAAGGGTGATTACCAATCCGTGCCCTAGCTGCCAGGGGAGCGGGCTTCAGGTCGTAGAGAGCAAGATTAAGGTTAAGGTGCCGGCGGGGATTGATCATGGGCAGCGGTTAAAGCTGCGTGGTGAAGGAGAGAGCGGCACTGGTGGTGGAGGCGCTGGAGATCTTTATGTCCAGATTTCCGTTAAAAAGCATCCTTTTTTTGAGCGTCAGGATAGTGAGATTATTTGCGAGGTGCCGATTACTTATTCCGCTGCAGTACTAGGGGCCGAGATTGATGTGCCGACTTTGGACGGTAAAGTGAAAATGAGGATTCCCCCAGGGACTCCATCTGGCAAGGTATTTCGCTTGAAGAATAAAGGCGTGCCTGTGTTGGGGGAGGAACGGCGGGGAGATCAACATGTGCGCGTTTACGTAGATGTGCCGAAGAAAGTTTCGGCGGCTCATCGGGAGTTGTTGGAGAAGCTTCGCGATATGGAAGAACGTGAACTGGGAAGCGACGCCAAAGGTTTCTTCGAGAAGGTCAAGGATATGTTCGGGTGATGTGCATTAATCGTGAACCCAGACCTTGGTCACGCGGACGGAAACAGGTCCATTGTCTTGAGTCGTGTTTGCTGAATGTGCATGCAGGTGGGGTGGTTCGTTCAGGGGGTGCGAGACGTCAAGGGGCGTCGATCTAGTTTGTTTTTCAGCGGCGGCCGTAGCCTCATATTTGGCGATGGCGTTGATGGTCGATAAAGCAAAAAATGTTACAGTATACCACGCCCAGGCGGCGAGGTATGCCGATTCTGGCCAGCTAATATGAAATTGGCGCAAATGTACGGCAAGCAGGGTTATGCCTAGTAATATGGCGGTTCCGAAAAATAACTCCTTTCTGCGTTCCGCTAAAATAGCTTGCGAAAAGTAGAGTGCTTGCTGAGGCGTGTAACCTCCGCAGACGGAGATAAAAGGTGTCATCAGTACTGGCAGGGCGCGGTAAATGGTGGCAAGGCATACAAGGACGCAGGCCAAGCTGTATGTGCTATACAGGAGCGGCTGATGAATGTTCTTGACGAAGGCTATATATAAGAAACCCATGGCAGCGGCGGGTATTAGAAGATAAAAGGAGGTCCTTGCCGTGATGCAGAGCGCGCGACCGCAGGCAATAATCTGTCTAGGGCCAAGCGAGCAAAGTTCAAGGCAGCTTAAACGATGGTGCCTCCAAATTAGACATGTAGGCAGCGCCATGGTGGTAAGAAGCACAGGCAGGAGTGCCAGCCAACAAAGCCCCTGACTTAAAGGCAGGATTTTGTTTGTCAGTGCGGGGTTCAAGTGGAGCTTGGAATGTAGAGCTAGTAAATAGGAACTCAGGGTAAGTGATCCTCGTTCAGCGAGAAAGAAACAGGCGCCGGCCGCTGCTCCAAGAAAAATTATAAGTTTGAGGTGCCCGTAATAAATAACCTTAAACGGCAGCCACAATGGTCGTAGAAGACCAAGCGCAGAGTTAAAAAGCTTGAATCTTATTGGTTTATTAAGCATTCAAAAGGGTTTGCGTAGTCACTCTTAGAGGTTATGAGTGCTTTGCTGTCCCATGTAACTTTCCCTCTGATTTTCTTAGAGACGGTGCGGGAGTTGGATCAGTGTAACGCCAGCGTAAGACTGATCTTGACCTTACGTTTGTCTACACGCACAGTCTTTTCGGCGTGAGAGGGGACGTACACGCGGTAAACACCTCGTTTGAGCTTTTGGAAGTACACCTTGCCGTCTTTGTTGGTCACCTTGCTGTAAGTCTTGTGCCCCCCCTTCACCTGGGTGGCGTAGACGCGCACTCCTGCCAGGGGACCCCTTAGGGAAAGAACCGCATGGATATTTTTCGTCCTCGCAAATTAGCGGCATTCGATCTTCGGCAATGACTTCCACCACTATTCCCCGCATATAGGCAGGGGCGGCGGCGTAAGCTGGTGAAAATACCGGTGTCATGACGACCAGAGAAATGACAATACCTGTCAAAAAAGCTTTCATAGCAAGGTGCTTTGAGAAATTAAATTCTACAGAAGTTATGCAGGGTTTCAACCGAAAAGCAGCGTACGTTGTGATCTTTATGGAGACTGTGCGGGAATGTAAAGGAGGGGGTGATGGGGCTCGAGTGTTGAGTGCCGAAGGGGCTGAATTAATGGACCCCCCACACATTCCCCCCCACACATTCTCAGAGACCGCGAGGAGATTGAAATGACTGAGCTTTTTCGAGGGCGCAGTTTTTGAAG